>WBZL01001869.1_pt1 | contig 21151 bp, 19 predicted proteins | sample 5204291 | NCBI WGS metagenome assembly WBZL01 (sample SAMN12344345, study PRJNA552823) | activated sludge metagenome | biome: Activated sludge suspended growth; feature: Nitrification reactor; material: Wastewater; isolation source: activated sludge from nitrification reactor of wastewater...
CCTGGAGCGCTTCGTCGAGCACGCCGATCCCGAGCACCCGCGCTTCTACCAGATGGCGCGCGCCGATGCGAAGCTCGGCGCGGACAACCCCGACTGCCGCTATCAGAACTGCGCGCTCGATGGCAGCCGCGAGTACCGCATCCACGGCCGGCGCGGAACCTCGACCTACCTCGGCATCGGTGCGTACTACGGCCATTACGGCGAGCGCGGGCCTTCGGGCTGCAGCGGCTACCTGGACTCGGCCGATCTCGTGCTCGATACGGACGGCCGTTTCGAGATCGTGCTCTCTGCCACGCCGCACGCCGGCAACTGGATCCGCCTGGAGCCGCGCAGTTCGAGTCTCGTCGTGCGCGAATTCTTCCTCGACCGCCGGAATGAGATACCGGTCGAACTCGACATCGAGTGCCTCGGGGTGAGTGGCCCGCCCGCGCCCCTCGATCCCGCCGCGCTCGACCGTGCCCTGGCGACGACGGCGACCTTCGTGAAAGGTTCGGCCGATCTCTTCACGAGCTGGGCCGAGGGCTTTGCGCAGCACCCGAACGAGCTGCACGCTCCGCCCGATTCGCTGCGGGCGCCGGCACACAAGGCCGCGAACCAGGTCTTCTACCACGGCTACTGGAAGCTCGCACCGGACGAGGCCCTGCTGATCACCGCCCGGCCCCCGGTCTGCCGCTACTGGAATTTCCAGCTCAACAACTACTGGCTCGAATCCCTCGACTATCGCTACCACCCGATCACAGTGAACAAGCACAGCGTCCGGCTCGAACCGGACGGCACGTTTCTCATCGTCGTGTCGGCCCGCGATCCCGGCCGCGGCAACTGGATGGACACGGCAGGGCACGCGCACGGCACCATGGGACTGCGCTGGAACATGGCGATCGATCCACCGCAGCCCGCATGTCGTGTCGTCCGCTACGACGACTGGCTGGCGCCCCGCCCGGCCTGACCGGGCGGCATCGGATCGCGGTGTGCAGAGGCGTACCAGATCATGAATTTTGACATCCATGCCCTGCTTGCCGAGGCCAGTACCCGCAGCGGCGGGCTCGAGGATTTCGGCGATGACAGCTTCCGTCCGGCGCTGGCAGTCCTGCTGCACGCCCTCGACGAGGAAGGTGGGCTCAGCGAGGCTGGCCGCGAGCGGCTCCATGGGCGCATCGTCGAGCGCCTGCAGAATCGGCTGGGTCTGGAGGATTTCTACCAGCGTCACCCGGAGATCGACGACGAAGAGGTGACCGACCCGATCGTGATCGTCGGCCTGCCCCGCACGGGCACCACGATGCTGCAACGGATCCTCGGCAGCGATCCGCGCCTGTATCCGATGCTGTACTGGGAGACCCGCTATCCGGTCCCGCTGTCCGACCCCTTGCCGCCGGGTCCGGACCCGCGCATCGCGCTGGCCAGGGCCGAGGTAGCGGCGATGATCGCCGCCAATCCGGCGCTGCTGTCGATCCATCCCTGGGACGCGGAGGCGGCAGACGAGGAAGGCATGCTGATCGAGCATTCCTTCCACGGCTACTTCGATGCCTACGCGGATGTACCGAGCTATTCCGACTGGCTGTGGCAGGCCGATCAGGTGCCGGCCTACCGGCACCTGCAGCGGATGCTGAAGTTCATCCAGTGGCAGAAGCGGCGGCGCGGGGCTGGCGCACGGCGCTGGGTGCTGAAGGCGCCTCATCACCTGCGGCAGATCGACGTGCTGTTCGAGGTCTTTCCCGGAGCCCAGGTGATCCAGACGCATCGGGACCCGCTCGAGACGGTGCCCTCGAGCGGGAGCTTCATCCACAACCTCCGGCTGGTCTACATGCGCAACCCCGATCCCGCGCGCTCCGGGCAGCAGCGCTCGGCCATCTATGCACGCGGCATGATCGAGACCATGCGTTACCGCGACCGGACGCCGACGGCACCGTTCCTCGACGTGTGGTTTGCCGACACGGTCGGCAGGCCACTCGATGTGATCGAGGCGATGTACGACTTCGTCCACCTCGACCTGCCGCCGGATGTCGAAGCACGCATGCAGCAGCACCTGGAGCACAACCGGCGCGAGCGACGCCCGCCGCACAGCTACAGCCTGGAGCAGTTCGGCCTCTCGGAGCAGCAGATCCGGCAGGACTTCGCCGCCTACCGGGAGCGATACATCCAGCCACGTGCCGCCGCGGCTGACGCATAGGTCGCGCGCGACGCGGCAAGGAGAGACGAACGGTGGACATCGCAATGGACGAGTTCCGCGCGATGCAGCGCGAGCTGCAGGCGCTGCGCGCCATCGAGGCGATCAAGCGCGTGAAGCATGCGTACTGCCGCTGCGTCGACACCGCCAATCTCGAGGAACTGCGGACGCTGCTCGACGAAGAGGTCGTCGTGCACTTCGCCAGCGGCAGCTTCCAGCAGGTCGTGCGTGGCCGGGAAGACTACCTCCGCCTGATCGCCGGCATGGCGAACGACCAGATGCTCGCCCAGCACACCGTGCATCATCCGGAGATCGACCTCGTCAGCGACGTCGAGGCAACCGGCATCTGGTATCTGCATGGCCACTATTACCGGCTGTGGGACATGCACCACGTGACCGGCACCGCCCTGTATCGCGATCGCTACGTCAGGACAGGGGATCGCTGGCAGATTCGCGAGAGTCGCTACGAGTCCCTGTACGAACTCGATTACCTGATGCAGGACAGGCCACCCATCACCGCGCATTTGCTGAGCCGGACGGGCCGGCCCGCGCAGGGCGAATAGGAGGTCGACATGCTGCTGGCAGACAAGGTCGTCATCGTCTCGGGCATCGGACCCGGGCTCGGCGTCAAGCTGGCCGTCGAGGCGGCACGCGCCGGGGCCCGGGCCGTGGTCGTCGGGGCACGCACCGCCGCCAGACTCGACGATGCCGAGGACCGCATTCGTACAGTTCGCCCCGACTGCACGGTGCTGAAGGTGCCGGTCGACATCACGGATCGTGCGCAGTGCCGCCGCCTGGCGTCCGCCACGATCGAACGCTGCGGGCGCATCGACGCACTGATCAACAGCGCCTTCTGCTACGGACCCGCGCGGCCGCTCGCCACCGACGACCTGCAGGGCTGGCACGAGGTGTTCGAGACGAACGTCTTCGGCAGCCTGACCATGACCCAGGAAGTCCTGCCCCACATGCAGCAGCAGCGCAGCGGCGCCGTGCTGTTCATCAACACACAGGCGATCCGGCGACCGTCCGGCAATGCCGCCTATGCCGCCTCGAAAGGCGCACTCCGGGTGCTGGCGGCCTACCTGGCGCGGGAGGTCGGTCCACAGGGTGTTCGGGTCAATACGCTCCTGCCCGGCTGGATGTGGGGCGATCCCGTCCGCGACAGCGTGCAGCGCGCGGCGGCGCAGGCGGGCATTCCCGTGGAACAGTTGGTCGCTGGCATCGAAGGCAACATCGCGCTCCGACGCATCGTGACCGACGACGAAGTGGCCCGCGCCGCGATGCTGCTGATCTCCGACTTCGCGAGTGCCGTGACCGGAGCCTTGCTCGACGCCAACGGCGGCGAGTTCCTGCCGTAGGACAGGCCCGGATCCGGGAAATCACCTGCCCCGCCGCCCATCGTGGCGGTACATTGACATCACAATTATAGAACGCGTATTCTAGAACGATGGGTCGCAAAGCCATCTTCGCGCGCAGCGATTTGCGGGGGGCGGCGTTGCGGCTCGTGGCGGACCGCGGCCCTCGAGGCGTCACGGTCGCCGCGCTCGCCAGGGAAGTGGGCGCACCCACGGGTTCGATCTACCACCGCTATCGCAGCCGCGAGCAACTGCTCGCTGAACTCTGGATGGACGTCGTCGAACGCTTTCAGGACGGGTTCGTCACCCGCCTCGCGCACGCGGACGACGTCGCAGGCGGCGTGGCCAGCGCGCGGTTCATGGCGACCTGGGCGCGTGAGCATCCGCTCGAATCGCGCCTGCTCCTGCTGCATCACCGCCGCGATTTCATGAGTGGCGACTGGCCCGTCGAACTCGCGGAGCGCGCCGCCGCACTCGAACCCCAGCTCGGTGGCGCACTGCGCGCATACGCCCAGCGCGCCTTCGGGCGCACCGACGCGGAGACCATGACCCGCTTGCGCTTTGCGTTGCTCGACGCTCCGTTTGGCGGCATCAAACCCTGCGTTCAGGCGCGCACGCGCGTGCCGCCCGTGATCGACGACCTCATCGCGCAGACCGCCCGGGCCGTGCTCGGCGCCATCGCGCGCGAGTGAATCCGTGAACGTCAGGTCCGTGATCCTCGACTTCGACCGCCGCCCCTCCGCGCTGCCCTGCATGGTGCGCGCGATGATGCCCGTGACGCGCCGCAGGGAACTCGCGCCACGCATCGTCGCGCGCTGGCACGGGCATCGGCCCGACCCGCGCGATCTCGCCGCGTTCCGGCGCATCGCGGGCCCTGGTGCGGACGACGGCCGGCTGCCCCTGCTGTATCCGCACACGTTCGGGTTCCGCCTCGCCATGGCGATCCTGACGCACCCCAGGTTCCCGGTGCCGATCTGGGGCGTGCTGCAGGTGCGCAACCACCTCGAGCAACACCGGGCGATCGCGGCCGACGCCGCGCTCGACCTCGAGACACGCGTCATGCGCGGCCGCCCCGTCGCAAGAGGCGCGGAGTTCGACCTGCACACGGTTGTGCACGTCGCGGGCTCGCTGGCCTGGCAGAGCGAAGTGACGTTCTTCACGCGCGGCCGTTTCGGCGAGCCCGACCCCGCCACCCCGGCCGTGCGGTCGCCAACCGGCTTCGGCCCGTGCGTCGCAGAGTGGACCATGAGCGACGCCGACCACTTCCGGTTCGGGCGCTTTACGGGCGATTACAACGGCATCCACTTCTGGGACTGGTATGCGCGGCGCCTGGGGTTCCATCGCGCGCTCTACCACCCACCGCGCGTGCTCGGGCAATGCCTCGCGAAATTGCCGCACCCGGGTGGCAAGGCCGCCGGCGCGCAGGATCTCCTGTGTCTCGATGCCTGGCTCAAGGGGCCCGTCGCGCACGGTGCGAAAGTCCGTCTGCACGCCGCGACCTCGCCCACCGCGTCGACGACCACGTTCGCGCTGTTCGCGAACGCCGCGGAGCGCCCCGCGATCGTCGGCCGCACGCACGCGCCCGAAGCGACGTCATGAACCGCTCGTGGCGCGACCTGTTCGTGATCCGCCTTCCAGACACATGGAATTCGCGGAAGTGAACATCCCGGTTCCGATGTGCTTGACGGCTATACCCGGTTGACGGCACTGTCCTGCCCTGATGTACCTGCGCGCGATCCGCAAGCCGTCGACTCGCCTGCTGGTGGGACTGTTGCTCCTGCCGGCACTGGCGTTCCGCGTCCTGGTTCCGCAGGGATTCATGCTGGGCACGGGCGCAGGCGATGCGCCCACGATGCAGATGTGCCACGGCGGCGGCCCGCTGCCCGCCTCCACGCAGCCGCGGTCGACGGATGACGATCCGGCGCCCGGGCAGGGGCAGCAGCACGAGGCGCCGTGCATCTTTGCCGCGGCCGGCGCGGCCGCACCGCCGCCGCCAGCGGCGCCCGCCTTCGCCGCGTCACAGCCCGACGACGTCGGGACGTCGCTGCCCGCCGTCATCTTCGTGGCGAAGGCGCTGTATCGCGCCCAGGCCGCCCGGGCTCCTCCAGCCCGCCTCGCGCTCGTCTGAGTACACCGACGTTCGACGCCCACCGGTAGCCCTCGTGGCCACCGGTTGCACGCGCGTCCGGGGCGCACGCTCGCGACCTGGACTCGTCACGCGCTGAAGACGGCGTCGCGCTTCGGCCTGCCTTCGCGAATTCCGGAACACACAAAATGAAATCCACTGCCATCGCCCTGGCGGTCGTCGTCGCCCTGCATGCCGCTCCCGGCAGCGCAGCCGACGGCGACGCCGACCTCGAAGAACTGATCGTGACCGCCCGTCGCATCCTCACGCCCGGCCTGGGCACGGCCCCGCTCGATGCCGACGAGATCGCGCACCGACGCGCCCGCACCAGCGACACGGCCAGCCTGCTGACGGGCATTCCCGGCGTCGCCGGCCGGGGCGCCGGCGGCGTCTCGGGTCTCCCCGTCATTCGCGGTCTGGCCGACGATCGCCTGCGCGTGCAGGTCGACGGCGCCGACATTGTCGCGGCCTGCCCGAATCACATGAATCCCCCGCTGTCTTACATCGCGCCGACCGCTGTGGCGGCCATCGACGTGTACGCGGGCGTGACGCCGGTCAGCGTCGGCGGTGACAGCATCGGCGGCACGATCCTCGTGCGCTCCGCCGACCCCGCGTTCGCGCGCGCCGGGTCGGGCAGCCTCTTCGACGCCGAAACCGGTGCGTTCTATCGCAGCCACGGCAACGGCTGGGGTGGCAACATCGGCGCGACCTTTGCCTCCGATCGCCTGAGCTTCGGTTACACCGGCGACTATGCGAAGGCCGGCAACTCGACGGCGGGCGGTGACTTCAAGGACTACGCATTCACCGGGCGCGTGGGCCATACACTGCCCGGGGACGAGATCGGCTCGACGGCCTACGAGACGACCAACCACGCCGTGCGGGTTGCGTGGCGCATTGGCAACCAGCTGCTCGACTTCAGCTACGGCTACCAGGACGTCCCCGGGCAGAACTACGCAAACCAGCGCATGGACATGACCGGCAACACCGCCAGCAAGTTCAGCCTCGCCTATACCAGCGGCTTCGACTGGGGCACGCTGCACGCGCGAACCTGGTACCAGGAAACCGCGCACGACATGAACTTCGGCCCCGACAAGCGTTTCTGGTACGGCGCGGCCTCCGGCGGCATGGGCCTCAACGGCGCTCCCTGCTCGCCGGTCTCCGCGACCTGCGCTGCCGGCATGCCGATGGAGTCCGAAGGACGAACCACGGGCCTCTCCGTCAGCGCCGCCGTCGGGTTCGGCGAGCGTGGAGTGCTGCGCGTCGGCGGCGAATACGTCGGCTTCCGGCTCGACGACCGCTGGCCGGCCTCGGGCTCCGGCATGTGGCCGTACGCGTTCCTCAACGTCAACGACGGCGAACGCGACCGTTACGCGGCCTACGGCGAATGGGAGCTGCGACGCGAACGCTGGACGCACGTCGCGGGCCTGCGCTACGAGCACGTGGCCACCGACGCCGGGCCCGTGCACGGTTACGGCCTCGACACGTTCCCCAGCAGCGGCACGGGTGGCTCGGGCAACCAGACACGCGACGCGGTACTCTTCAACACGCGGGCGCGCGACCGCAGCGACGACGACTGGGACCTGTCGTGGATCGCGAGCTTCACGGCATCGGGCACGCAGGGCTGGGAGTTCGGACTGGCGCAGAAGACGCGCTCGCCGAACCTGTACGAGCGCTACACGTGGTCGAGCTGGCAGATGGCGGCGTTCATGAACAACGCGGCGGGCGACGGCAACGGCTATTTCGGCGACGTGGGCCTGCGGCCCGAGGTGGCCCGTACGGTGAGCCTCACGGGCGACTGGCACGATGCCGACGGCGAGTCGTGGAGCGTGCGCATCACGCCGCATTACTCCAAGGTGGCCGACTACGTCGACGCCGTGCAGTGGGACTCCGCGGCCAACGCACCGCGCACCGTGCCCGTCGTGAACAACTTCACCGTGCTGCGTTACGTGAATCAGGACGCCACGCTCTACGGGGTCGACTTCTCGGCCGCGAGCCGCTTCGTGGACAGCGGGCGCCTTGGCGCGCTTTCGGCGGCACTGGTCGGCAGCTACACGCGCGGCGAGAATGACGAGACCGGCGACGACCTCTACGGCGTCATGCCGCTCCATGCGACGCTGTCATTGACGCAGGCGCTCGGACGCTGGCGCAACACCATCGAAGGGGAGTTCGTCGCGGCGAAGGATGACGTCTCGCAGGTACGCAACGAGATGCCGACGGCGGGCTACGGGCTCGTGCACCTGCGCAGCCGCTACGACACGGGGCGCTGGAACGTGGAGATCGGCGTCGAGAACCTGCTCGACCGCTTCTACGAACATCCGCTCGGCGGCGCGTACGTCGGCCAGGGCACCACCATGATGAACCCGTTGCCACCCAACCAGCCGCGTTGGGGCACGCCGGTGCCGGGCACGGGCCGCTCGGTCTATGCGGCGATGAATCTGAGGTTCTGATCACCCATCGAAGCCCACGCGGGTCGGGGCAGCCCCTCCGGGCGCCCCGCCAGCCCTCGTCAGAACGCAATGGTGAAGTCAACTCCCGCGCTGCGTGGCTCACCGTACACGTTGCCGGCAAAGCCGAGCCCCCCGAAATCGATGCCGTGCACGCGGTATTCCTCGTCTGCGAGATTCCTGCCCCAGACTGCGATCGAGGCGTCGGCTCCGCCGAAGGCAATCTCGGCGAGCGTCAGGCGCGCATCGAGCAGTCCGCGGCCGTCGCCGGCGATCTGCTCGTGCATGGGCGTGCCAATCAGCGTGGGGTAGAAGTACACCTTGCCGCGGTAGTTGTACTCGAGCCGCGCGGAGATCTGCCCGATGTCGAGACGCGGCAACGCATACTGAATCGAGACATTGGCGGTCGTATCGGCTGCGTAGGTAAAGCGTGCGGAATCGGCGACGTCCACGATCATGTTGGTCGCAGGATCCAGGATCAGGAATTCGTCATATTCGCGGTCTATGTAGCCGAAAGCCCCGGACAGTGTCAGCCGCTCGGCGAGCAATGCATCAAACTCCACCTCGACCCCCATGTAGTTCGCCTTGCCTGCATTCACGGTGACGCTGATCGCGCCGCCGCTGCCCGCCTGGAACTGCTGGACCTGCAGGTCGTCGTGCTCGACGTAGAAGGCCGCCGCATTGACGCGCAGCCGTCGATCGAGGAGTTCGGACTTCACACCGACCTCGTATGACGTCAGGTTCTCCGGGTCGAAACCTGCATTCGAGGAGCGTGCATTGAACCCGCCGGCCTTGTAACCCGTCGCGATGCGCAGGTAGCTCATGACCGCGTCGCTAGCCGCGAAGTCGAGCGTGGCCGACCAGTTCCACTGATCAAAGCTGCTGTCGAGATCGCGCACGTAGGGCGAGCGTTGCACGAGGTGTTTCTCGTCCCTGGTGTAGCGCAGGCCGCCGGTGAGGCTCAGCCGGTCGGTCAGATCGTAGGTCAACTGGCCGAACGCCGCTTGCGAGTCCGATCCGTGATCGTAGTCGAGCAGTGTCTGGATGGGCACGGCAATCGCCGGCGGCAGCGGCGGTGGCATCGGTATCGCGATGGTCGGGAACTGCGGGTTGCGCTCGTAAGCGTCCTCGGTGAAGTAGAAGACCCCCGCGACATAGTCGATGCGATCGCCGATGTTGCCGATGAGATCGATCTCCTGGCTCCACTGGTCCTGATCCCGCTCGTTGGTCGAAGTGAAGAGGCTGATCGTCTGCACGCCCGTCGGGATGAAAGCGTAGGGTGGCGCGAGGATCGCGGGACTCACGGTGAAAGCGCGGATCCCTGCCTGGCCATCCAGCTCATCGCCCCGATTGACGTTTTCCCACTTGCGATATCCGGTGAGCGAGCGCAGCAGGGTCTCGCCGCCGAGATCGAACTCGAGGCGCAGTGTGTGCCCGCTGACCTTGTCGGTGATGAGTCCGTCGTCGTCGAAACGAACCTTGCCGAGCCGATCGGTCGAAACGAGCGGGGCAGCGCCACCGAAGGCCGGGGAGCTGTTCAGGAGCGCAGCGACCTGCGGCGCCAGCACCGTCGCCTGGAAGGCCGGCGCGATGCTGTCGCGATCGTTGTAGTCGAAGGCGTACTCGGCGCGAAACGGACCCTTCCTGTCGAAACCCAGCGCCACACGCACGGCGTCGAGATCGAACGCGCCAGGGTCGAGCTCCCCCGGGGCCGTGAGGTCATTCACGTAGCCGTCCTGTTGTTGATGAGCATAGGACAGTTTCGCGCGGATACCGCTCTTGCCCCACTCGCCGGTGTCGAGCGTGCTGCGCGCCTGCCACTGATTCCAGCTTCCGTAGGAAAGCCTTTGTCGGAAGCCGAACTCGTCCGCCGGCTTCGCGGTGATGAGGTTCACCGCACCTCCGATCGTGTTGCGCCCGTAGAGTGTGCCCTGCGGGCCGCGCAGTACTTCCACGCGCTCGAGCTCGACCAGATCGAATTCGGCGCCTGTCTGGCGGCCGACGACGACACCGTCGACATAGAGGCTGACCGGCGCGTCGTTGGTGAGCACGGGCTCCCCGCTGCCGATGCCGCGGATGTAGATCGTGCTGCTGGTGCTGGAAGCGGGCGTGGTGGTCACCGCCAGGTTCGGCACGAGGGCGGACAACGTGCTGACGTTGGTGATGCCGCGCTGCTCGATGACCTCGGAAGTCATGGCGCTGACAGCGAGTGGCGTGTCCTGAATGCTCGCCTCGCGCCTCTCCGCCGTGACGATGATTTCCTCGAGCCGGCCCGTGCCTGCCTCAGACTGTGGCTGCGCACCGGCCGCGCCTTGCGCGCTGGCCGGATGCAACAGCAGGCCACAGACCGCATAGCCGCCGCAGAGAAGTCGTACCGCATTTGTCAGATTCATGCCCCCCCCCCTTGATGCACTGGAACTCTGGCTGCGCAAGGCAGGCACGCGATGCTCGCACCACGACTGGCCCGAGCATACGACGGTCGCGCCTGCTGATCCATCCCGCAGGCGCGCGCTATGCGAGCTTCAGCAACTGTCTTGCGAGCAATACGCCGTCCTTCGCCTGGGCGCCCCAGCCATCCGCGCCCTGGTCGCTGGCCCAGGCACGCGAGGTCACGGCGCCACCGACGATGACGGGATACTTTTCGCGCACGTTCATCTCCGTCAGGAGACCGAGCAGTTCGGTGAACTTTTCCATGGCCGGCGCGAACACGACGGAAACGGCGATCAGGTGCGCGCCGGATTTCTCGGCGGCCTGATAGAAGTCCCACGGGCTGTTCTTCTCGCCGATGTCGATCACCTCGAAGCCGGCGATCGAAAGCAGCGTGCCGACGAGGTTCTTGCCGATGTTGTGCTGGCTGAGCATCGTGCCGAGGATGATCTTGCGGTCGATCTTGCGGCTCTCGCCCTTTGGAAAGGCCTCCTCGATCAGCGGGATGCACGCCTTCGCCGTCACGCCGGCACGCACGAGATCGAGCACGATCGCTTTCTTGTTGGCAAAGCGGTCGCCCACATCGCTGAGCCCGCTCATCACACCGTCCTCGAGGATGGCCATCGGATCGTGACCTTCGGCCAGCAGCGTACGGGTCATCTCGGCCGCCGGCTGCGCCTTGGTCGCGCTTACGAGCTGCCGCAGGTCTTCAATCGTTGCCATTGCTGCACTCCTCAGTCGGCGTCTTGCCAGGTCGGATAGTCGAGACCGAGATCCCTGAAGATGCGGGTGAACCTGCGGTAGTGATCGAGCATCACCGGCTTCGGCTTCAGGGTCTTCAGGTCGTAGATTTCGGTGAGCGGCAGATCGACGGCACCAGGCGCGGGATCGTTGCCCGAGAGGCGGCCGTTGATCTTCCTGATGATCTCCACGCCCTCGCGCGGCGTGAGCCGCGTCGCCGCACGCGTGATCTCCCCGGACCAGCGCGCTTCCATGCCACTGTGCCCACCGGCGAGCCACAGCCCCTCCATGCCCGAGATGCAGGCATTGATGCACGCGATCGCGATGTGATACCAGGCGTCGTCGTCGAGCGGCGCGCGCGTACCGCCACTGCCGTAGGTGATCCACGGCAGCTTCAGATTGCGCTCGGCCGCCAGACCCGCGGCCGAGTTGCACCAGAAGATGTCGTTGCCCACGTAGCTGCCGTGCACCGAGACGGACATCGCCTGGGTGACCGAGCCGCCCGAGTACGCGAGCATCGCGAGCGTGTGCGCGATGATTTCCATCGCGCCCTGCTCGGGCCCGGTGAGGTAGGCATAGAGCGCCGGGCAGGAACTCATCCACGGCTCGAGCCCCTGCTGCTCGGCGAAGAATGCGAGATTCAGGCGGTCGTAGTCGATGCGCATCTCCTGGAGGATCTGCACGGGCAGCGTGCAGTTGTGCTTGTTGTAGAGCCCCGAGGCGAAGGTACTGATGAGGGTGAGCGGTGTCGTCGCGCTCATGGGGATACCGAACCACAGCCCCGGCTTGCCGGCCCACATGGCCGCTTCGTTGATGACGCGCGCTTCAGTGAGGCAGACGAGCGTCTGTGCGGGCGTGTCGGCGACGTTCTTCATCTCGTCGATGCCGTAGAGCGGCAACGGGACCACGCCGTCGCAGGTCGGCTCCTGCATCGTCGTGCGCGCGTAGTACTTGTAGAGCTCGACGTCCGTCGTCATCGTGCCGGCGGAGAAGAACGTGTACGGATGCTGCGCATCGCCGGGGGCCCGCGGGCGCACCGTAATGGCCTGGCGGTCGTGCCCGAGCGTGACCTCGTGTCGTGCACCGCGCACCGCCGAGTCGATCTCCGCTTCGGTGAACCTGACGATGCGCTTGGTGCTCTTGCAGTAGAGGCCGACTTCGAGCAGCAACTCCCGGCCGGCGGCGTAAATGGCATCGGCGAGCGCGGGATCGGTCATCACCGGTTCATCCGGATCCCACTCGATGCGGTGCTTCGCCTGGATGCTCGCGAGCGCGCCCGGCAGCAGTTCCGTCTCGAACTGCTCCTCGGCCATGACCGGCCCGGTGACCGTGCGCTCGATGACTTCCCACAACAGCCTGCCCATTGCCCGCCCCCCTGTCTCAGCCCTGTGTGTAGCACTCGCCCTCTTTGATGGCCCGCATCAGCGAAGCGCATTCCTGTCCCACGTAGCGGATGTGCTGCGGCAGGAGCCAGGGCATGGCGTCGACGATGTACCAGGAGAGGTCTTCCGGGTCGCTGAAGGCCTCCTCCCAGAAGATCGTGCCCGCATCGTGGTCGAGCAGCATCGCCCGGGCCTTGCCGCCATCATTGCCGAAGAGAAAGATGCCGGCGGGGTCGATCTGCAGTGGCAGCGGGCGCTTGAAACGCTCGGCAAGCACATCCGATGCCCGGTTCCAGTCCCGATCGTCGAGGCGCACCGATTGAATGATGAACACCGCCGATCCGGGCGGACGCCCGAGACGTTCGGCCACCCGTCGCAGCAGACGCAGCAGAGCCGTGGCCTGGATCGGCCAGTCGGTGTACACGTCGAGGCTGCGGAGCACGAACGACGCGAAGATCTTCTCGTCGACGACGTTGAACGTCGCGGATACTGACTCAGGCGTGCCGTTCGTCCCGCGCCCGCCTCCACGATCCGCGGACCACGTCAGGTCGGAGTTTGCGACGCCCCACTCGCGCAGCTGAGTGCAGAGCGCGTCGATCCGGGTCTCGTCCGGGCACAGATCCGCCTCGACACGCCGGCAATACCGCACGAGGTCGTCTGGGCTGTAGTCGAAACAACCGGGCGGATCTTCGTCGGTGGCCGCCGGCTCGATCGTCACGGCGGCATTCAGCGCTTCCGCGATCCGTGCTCCGTCGACCGTCCGGCGCTCGAGGCCGATCCGCAGCACTAGATTGAGGAGCTGCAGCCACGCATCGCCCGCGCTCGTGCTGAAAATCGGAAATGTCGTCCGACGGGAGTGGAAGACCGTCCGCTCGCGTGGCCGGGGCGCGACCAGCCGGCGTCCCTCGCGATCCGAGGAATGCACCGGCAACCCGGCAATGTGCCTGGCGACCTCCGACGACGACCGGCCTCGGCTGTCCTCCATCCGGATGCTGCGGCGCAGAGCGTCGACTGACGCGGCATCGAGTTCGGGCGACAGCACGCCGCGCGATCCCGGAATGCGGCCGCTTGCGTCGAGCCCCTCCCGCCAGAGAGCCAGGAGCGCCTCACCGGAGGGATCCGGTCCATCACCGCAGAGAACGAGGGTGCTGACACGCGGGTGACGGTGCAGCGCCCTCAGCAGCTCCTCGAGCTGCGCGAGGGAATCGAGTGGCGCCGTGAAGCAGACGCGCGGCCCGACCGCCGCGGGATGCGCTGACGTGCACGACGGACCGCAAACGGCGACATCTCCTGTCGCGAGGTCCGGACGCTCCGGTTGCCCTTGCATGCTGCCCCCTCGGGACGCGGACCCGGTGATTGCCGGTCGGGTGCGCGTCAGTTACAAAACGAGACGTCTCGTATCGTAAGGTAAGCACGCCGCGGCGCTCCCGTCAACGCCGGCCCGTGGCCTGTGGTAACGTGCCATGCCATGAGGAGTTCCAGGCCCGCGAAACGCCGCGCAACGCCCGCGCCGGCACCCGAACGTCGCCACAGGGGCGTCCGTGCGGCGCCTGCAGCGCCTGGGGCCGCGCCACGGGCGCGCGGCCGACCCCGCAGCGCGCAGGCGCATCAGGCAATCCTCGATGCCACACTGGCCCTGCTCGCCGAGAAGGGTTATGAGCGACTCACCGTCGAGGACGTCGCGACGGCTGCAGGCGTGGGCAAGGCGACGATCTATCGACGCTGGCCCGCGAAAGTCTCCCTCGTGATCGCGGCGTATGCGCACCTGCCCGAACTCGCCCAGCCCGACACCGGCAACCTGTCCGATGATCTGACGGCGCTCCTGCGCAGCTTTGCGCGAATTCTCGAGACGACTCCCCTGCCGCGTGTACTGCCGATCCTGGCCGGCGAATGCATGCATGAGCCCGCCATGGCCAGGTTGCTCGTCCCGATCAACAGGCGGCGCCGCAAGCCGTTGCTTGGCGTCCTCGAGCGAGCCGTGAGCCGCGGCGAGCTGCCGGCCGATCTCGATCTCGGTACTGCGGCCGACCTGATCGTCGGCCCGATCATGACGCGGATCTACTTCACGGGGGAGGCCGTGCGGGCGAAGGACATCCGCCGGTTCGTCGAAGCGGCGCTCTCCGGCATCCAGCGGTTGAGCCGGGGCCAGGGGCGGCGCGGGCGACCGTAGGCATCCATGCGCGGGCCCGCGGCTTGGCTCGAACCAGACGACCGCATTACAGTCGGCTGTCCGGAGCCCCCGTCGGGGCAGAAGAGGCGGGAATCATGCTGCACGTAGCGCGAGGCAATCTGCCGATGTCGGAGATCTCTGCACCCGATGCGGCACTCTGGCATCGCTTCCCCAGCGTCAGAGTCAATCTCGCGACCGCGCCCGTCGCGATGCAGCCGTCGAAGTACGTGCAGGCCAAATGGAAGGATGAGGAGTTCGGTCGGTTGCGCGCCCTGGGATTCCAGGCAGCGCACGACGGGACCGAGTTGGCGCTGCGGCTCGAATGGCCGACCGAGGCGCCGCCCCGCCGGACGCACCGGGACAACGATGAGTTCCCGGATGCCGCCGCGCTGCTCTTCCCGCTTCATGAGCAGGCGCCAGTATTCATGGGCACCCAGGATGCTCCCGTCAGCATCTGGCACTGGAAGGACAACGGTGCGCCCGCGGCGGTGGCCAACGTCGCCCAGGGCATCGGCAGCAGCACCGTGCAGCCCGAGAATAACATCGGTGTTTCCGCACTGTGGCAGGATGGGCGCTGGCAGGTTGTGTTCCGGCGGCTCCTGATGCCGGCCCCGGCCATCACCACGCAGCCGCGTTTCGCGCTGGATACGCCGCAGCGTATCGGCTTTGCCGTCTGGGACGGGCATCGCCAGGAGCGGGCTGGCCTGAAGGCCTTCTCGCCCAGCTGGACGGAATTTGTCCTGGCGACCTGATCTGACCGCCCGCCTTCGAGCCCGACCAATGACTGCACGGATTCCTCATGAGTGATCATGCCTCCATCGGCCGTGAAATCAACGGCGCATTGGTGAAACCCAAGCGGCAGCTGGCCATGGTCCTCGACCTGAACAAGTGCCTCGGCTGTCACACCTGCTCCATCGCCTGCAAGACCCAATGGACCAACAGGGAGGGCATGGACGGCCAGTGGTGGTCGGTCGTAAACACGATGCCCGGCCAGGGTACGCCGAAGGGCTGGGAGCAGATGGGCGGTGGCTTCGAGTCCGACGGCCGGGCCCGTGCGGGGATCATTCCGATCCGTCAGGAACACGGCGATGCCTGGAGGTTCAATCACGGGCAGGTGATGTTCGAAGGCGGCGGCAAGACCTCGCATCTACACCCGATGACCTTTGACGACAAGGTTCCGGACGGGGGCCCGAACTGGGACGAAGACCAGGGAGACGGCGAGTATCCGAATTCCTACTACTTCTATCTGCCTCGTCTGTGCAATCACTGCACTCATCCCGCCTGTGTGGAGGCGTGTCCCCGGGGCGCCGTCTTCAAGCGGGAACAGGACGGCGTGGTCCTGATCGACGATACGAAGTGCAAGGGCTTCCGTTTCTGCATGGAGGCCTGCCCGTACAAGCGGATCTACTTCAACCACGTGCGTCAGGTCGCCCAGAAGTGCATTTTCTGCTTTCCGCGGATCGAAGCTGGCGTCGCGCCGGCCTGCGCCCGGCAGTGCCCCGGCCGACTGCGCTTCGTCGGTTATCTGGATGATGAAAAGGCGCCCATCCACAAGCTGATTCATGAGTACAAGGTCGCCCTGCCGCTGCATGCCGAATACGGCACCCAGCCCAACGTCTACTACATTCCGCCGCTGTCCCCTCCGGAGGTCGATGCGGCCGGCAATGTGAGGGAAGGTACCCGTCGCATTCCGACGGACTATCTGCGCACCCTGTTCGGCCCCGGCGTCGACAGCGCGCTGGACACGCTGCAAAAGGAACTGGACCGGAAGCGTGCCGGCGCAAAATCGGAATTGCTGGACACGCTGATCGTGTACGAATGGCCCAGGGACATTTTCCCCGACTTCGCCAGGAGCCCGGCCGACGTCCCTGGAGATTTCCATGGTCGATGAATCCCGTCGCCGGTTCATCATGGGCAGTGGTGCCGTTCTTGCGGGCGGTGGGCTGCTGCTTTCTCTCAAACAGCTGGAATGGCCCGACGACGACGGCGCGGTTGCGCTGAGCGATGCACCCCGTGACGCAGCACCGGCCTACACCACGTTCGAGGACCTGTACCGCCAGCAATGGACCTGGGACAGCGTGGCCAAGTCCACCCATTTCGTGAACTGCTGGTACCAGCGCGGATGCGCCTGGGATGTTTTCGTCAAGGACGGCATCGTCTGGCGCGAAGAGCAGACCGGCAACTACGCGCAGATCGCGCCCAATGTGCCCGACTACAATCCGCGCGGCTGCCAGAAAGGCGGCTGCTACAGCCAGAAGATGTATGACGAGGGCCGCATCAAGTATCCGCTGAAGCGCGTCGGCGAGCGGGGCGAGGGGCGCTGGCAGCGCATCACCTGGGAGGAAGGGCTGCAGGAAATCGCTGACAGGATCATCGACGTCATGATCAGCGATGGGCCAGGCTCGATCGTCTGGGACATGGGAACGGCCAACACCGGCGGCTGCAATGGCACCGGCGTGCACCGCAGCGGCCACGTCCTGGACACACCCATCCTGGATGTCAACAGCGATGTCGGCGACCATCATCCCGGCGCACAGGTGACCGCGGGCAAGATCAGCTTTTCCGGCTCGATGGACGACTTGTTCCTTTCGGACCTGATCCTGATCTGGGGCGGCAATCCCACCTACACCCAGATTCCGAATGCCCACTTCATCAACGAGGCGCGATACAACGGCGCACACATCGTCACGATCGCCCCTGACTACAACGCTTCGTCGATCCACGCCGACACCTGGATACCCGTCAATGTCGGCACCGATGCGGCGCTGGGTCTGGCCTTGTGCCAGGTCATCGTCGAGGAGGGGCTGGAGAATCGCGCGTTCATTGCGGAGCAGACCGATCTGCCGCTGCTCGTACGCAAGGACACGGGCCTGTTCCTGCGCGGCAGCGACATGGAGGCCGGCGGCGCCGAGGACCGCTTCTACCTCCACGATGTGGTCACCGGAAAGATACGCGCCTGCCCGCACAAGTCGCTGGCACTGGAAGGCATTCAGCCCGCGCTGGAAGGGGAGTTCCAGGCCCGGACATTGCACGGCCCGGTCACGGTGACCCCGGTCTTTGCCCTGCTCGAGCGGCAACTCGCCGACTACACGCCCGAGAAAGCCTCGGCCATCACCGGTATCGGCGCCGACACGATACGCGCGCTGGCGCGCCGCATCGCCAAGGCCAGGGCCGCCACCATGGTGACCCAGTCGGTGTTCTCGAAGTTCTACCACGGTCTCGAGATGGAGCGCTGCCAGATCCTGGTGCTCACGCTTTGCGGCCAGATCGGCAGGAAGGGCAGCGGCATCGTCGGGTTCCCCGCCATGACCATTGCCGGCAGCGAGACGATCAATGTCTCCGATGCAGACTACTCGCCCAAGGTGGGCGCCATGCTGCTGAAGCTCAAGGCGGCCCCCGCATTCCTCAAGGCGAAGCTGGCCGGCATGACGGACGAGATGATCGTCTACGACATGGTCCGGGACAGCTACCGGCAGGGGGGCTATATCGCCAGCAACCTGTACTGGTACCAGGTGGGTCTGGGCAAGCTCATCGGCAGTTCGGCGCAGTACGACCCGACCATGAAGCGCGAACTGGATGCCTTCCTCCAGGAGGCCTACGAGAAGGGCTGGCAGATTCGGCCGCCACAGAATCGGCCGCGCATATTCCTCGAAGTCGGGGGCAACATCCTGCGCCGCACCCGGGGCTACAACAGGCTCTACGAGACCCTGATCAAGGACCTGGACCTGCTGGTCACCTTCGATTGGCGCATGAGCAACACGGCGCTGCACAGCGACTACATCTTCCCCGCTGCCGGCTGGTACGAGAAAAACGACATCACCTGGGCGACGCCGCTCGCGCCCTATGCCCACATCATCAGCCAGGCCGTGCCACCGGTCGGCGAATCAAAATCCGATTGGGCCTTCACGTGCCTGCTGCAGAAGACCATCCAGAAGCGGGCCAGGGAACGCAACATCGAGACCTTCGTGGATCGTGCCGGCAAGACCCGTCGCCTGGACCAGGTTTACGACGAGTTCAGCTTCAAGGGCCGCTATGACGAGAACAGCGACGAGAAGGTGTTGACCGACCTGCTCGAGATGACCACCAACCTCGGCGGCATCAGCTGGGCGGAGATCAAGGAGAAGGGCTATGCCCGCTATACCGGCCTGGGCATGAGTTTCATCAACATCGGCAATGCCACGGACATCGAGCCCGAAGCCACCATCACGGCCAACACGTGGCATACGGACGACAAACTGCCCTGGCCCACCCTCACCCGGCGTCTCCAGTTCTACATCGACCATCCGTTTTTCATGGAGCAGGGCGAGCAACTCCCGATCCACAAGGACAGCCCCCGCCTTGGAGGCAACTATCCACTGCACCTGACCCAGGGCCATACGCGCTGGTCGATACATGCGAGCTGGCGCGACCATCGCAACCTGTTGCGCCTGCAGCGGGGCGAACCCGTGATCCTGATCAATGCCGAGGACGCCAGGCGCCGCCACATCGAGGATGGCGAGCGGGTACGGGTCTACAACGACATCGATTCCTACGAGACCATGGCCAAGATCGCGCCCAGCCTGCGGCCGGGCCAGGTGATGCAGTTCCACGCCTGGGAGCCTTACCAGTTCAAGGATGGCAAGTCCTACGCGACCATCACCCCCAGTCCGATCAACCCCCTGCAGGTCGCCGGAGGATATTTCCATCTCCAGCCGCTGCCGGATGCCGCCACCCCGGGGCCGTCGGACCGCGACACCCGGGTAGAGTTCGAGAGGATCGCCCGGGCATGAGCCGGGCCAGTCCGCTGGACACGCGGCCGCCCGACGAACCGCTTGCCCCGTTGGCCGAGCCCATGGTCGCGAACATGAGTCGCGCGTGGCGTCTGCTGGCCCGGTTGTTCGACCACCCCGATGCCGCCTTGATCCAGGAATACGCGAGCGGCCGGTTGCGGCAGCAGGTGCTCGAAATCGTGGCGGCGATCGATCCGGCACTGCTCGACGCCCTGGAGGAAAGCGCATTCGTCGGCGCGACGGATCGCGACTCGCTGGCGAGCGATTACAGCCGGTTGTTCTACCTGGGGACACGCGACGTTCCGCTGTGCTCGCTGCACGAGGGCGAACATCGGGGTCATCGCAGGGACGTCATGGAAGAGGTGCTGCGCTTCTACAGGCATTTTGGTCTGGCCATCGCCCGCAGCCCCAACGAAATGCCCGACCATCTGGTGAGCGAACTGGAATTCCTCCACTTCCTTTCGTTCCAGCATGCGCGCCATCAGCAGCATGGCCAGGATGGAAGTGCCTTTCAGCGGGCCGGCGCCGACTTCCTGAAGCGCCACGCCGGGCGCTGGATGCCAGGCATTCATGCAAAGCTCGCCGCGGCCGGCGCCCATCCGCTCTACCTGGACGCGAGCCGATTGCTGGCCCTGCTCGCGCAGAAGTGATCGTCGGGTCAGCGGCGGAACCAAGATTGTGCGACCAGTCGGTCGAAGCCCTGGACGAGATCGGGCATTGCCGCGACGACGGCGAACTCGCGAACCCGCTTCCGCACGCGGTCGAGATCGGCTTCCGGATGGGCGTCGAGGAGCGCCTCGAGATCGACGAGGTCACGCGGGCGCTGGGCCACTGCCTACATGATCATGAGGTCCTCGACGCGCGGCAACCTGATGTCGAACGAGCCCAGCGAATGCGCCTGGCCCGCCGCGACAGCATCGCGCTCGAACGGGAGGCCGCCGAGCGCGACGTCGATGTCGATCTGCGACGGACGGTGCGTCAGCAGCAATACACGTGCTCGTCGTGCGAATCGAACGCCTCGGGAATCCGCGGTTCGATGCCAGAGGCTTCCACGGCGGTGAGGATCTCCTGCCAACGGGCCTCCGGCAAGTCCACGAGGATGTCGACGTCGCGAGTGAGTCTCGGCCTGCCGAGCAGGGACGCGGCGACCCCACCAATGACGACCGCAGGCACCCTGGCGGAAGACAGTACTCGCGTAATGGCCTCCAGCGCGACCGCGAGCGATGCGGGAACTGCGTCAGGCACGAAGCGCGTTCCGGATGCGCTGCCACCGTTCCGACACGATTTCGGCCTCGCGCCCGTTGTCGGGACCTTCCGGGAACAGGGCGCGCGAAGCGAACAACGCCTCGAGCTGCCGCATCTTCCGGGTGACGCTGGTCGCGCGGAGGTCGGCGATCTCGTGCCGAGCCACCACCTCCCACCGTGCCCGCCAGGCCAGTGCCTGATCGCGATCGATGCGTGACATGCGTCCATTCTAGGTACGAGCCCTGCCGGGCGCACCAAAGAAAAAACCCCCGGCGGGTCTCCCCGTCGGGGGTTCTGTTTGAGAGCCTGGCAGTGACCTACTCTTGCAT
>WBZL01001870.1_pt1 | contig 21150 bp, 17 predicted proteins | sample 5204291 | NCBI WGS metagenome assembly WBZL01 (sample SAMN12344345, study PRJNA552823) | activated sludge metagenome | biome: Activated sludge suspended growth; feature: Nitrification reactor; material: Wastewater; isolation source: activated sludge from nitrification reactor of wastewater...
ACCGTGTCGGCGGGCTCGGCGAGCACCGGCTCGGAGGGCCCGGCCGCGAGGGTGTCGAGGACCAGATCGAAGTCGGAGTTCTGGCGCAGCTCGTACACCCCGGCCTGGAACGGGCCCGCGCCCCGCTGGCCGGCGTAGAAGTTGAACACGCTCGCGTTGGAGATGACCCCGCGGTCCTCGAGGATGGCGCCGATGCCCCGGACCGACACCCCGGTGGGCACCTCCACCGCCACCCGCTCGCCCGGGCCTCCGGGCGGATTCACCTGGCGGCCGTACCAGACCCACGTGACCCCGGCGAGCAGGCAGAGCACCAGGGCGACCGCGCCGAGGGCGACGAACAGCCGGCGACGGCCCGCCGGGTGCCAACCGTGGTCGTCGTCGTGGTCGTCGTCCCAGGCCTCGTCGTCCCAGATGTCGTGGTCGTCGTGGTCGTCGTGGTCGTCGTGCTCGTCGTGCTCGTCGTGGTCGTCGTGCTCGTGGTCGGCCCCGCCCGCCCCGGAGAGGGGACGACGGGGCGGCGCCGCGGGGCCCGCGGGGTCGAGGGGATCGGTCACGTGGCCTCGCCTGCTTCCGGTGATGGTCCCGCCAACCCCCGACGACGGTCGAGCCAGTCCTGCAGGATCACCGACGCCGCCACCATGTCGACCACCTTGCGGCGGTCGCGCCCGTCCAGATCGCCCCGCTCCCGGAGGCTGCGGTCGGCGATCCGCGTGGTGAGGCGCTCGTCGTGGGTGGTCACCGGCACCGGTAGGGCCGCGGCCAGTTCGTCGCACTCCGCCAGCACCGCGGTGGCCGCCGGGCCGATCTCGCCGGCGAGGTCGATGGGAAGCCCCACCACCACCTGCTCGGCCTCCCACTCGGCCACCAGCTCCGCGATCTCGCGGTGGAGCCGGGGGCGATCCCGGTGGCGGGCGAGCACCGTGACCGGCGTGGCCACCCGCTCGTCGGAGTCGGACACGGCCACGCCGATGCGGCGGGAACCCAGGTCGAGGGCCATCACCCGCACCCTCAGCCCAGCCCGGCAGCAGCGCGGGCCTGCTCCAGGGCCTCGTCGATGCGGGACGCGTCCCGCCCGCCGGCCACCGCCAGGTCGCGGCCCTTGCCACCGCCACCGCCCACCGTGCGGGCGGCGTCGGCGATCAGGGCGGCCGCGTCCAGGTCGGCATCGGCGGTGGCCGCCACCAGGGCCACGCCCCCTCCCTCGGGGGCGCCGATGAGGACGGCGGCGCGGATGCCGGGCTGGTCCCGCACCGCCACGCCGAGGCTCCGGAGATCGTCGCGGGCGAGCCCGTCGACCCGCGCCACCACCACACCCTCGACGGCGGACGCAGCCAGGTCGGCGGCGCCGCCGGTGGCCAGCTTGGCCCGCAGGGCCTTCACCTCGGCCCGGAGGTCGCGCAGCTCCGCCAGGCGCTTGTCGATCCCCTCGAGGAGCTCGGGCCGGGGGACGCCGATCCGCTCGGCGGCGGTGGCCAGCTCGGCCTCCTCGCGCCGGATCCGCTCGATGGGACCAGTGCCCGTGACGGCCTCGATGCGCCGCAGGTTGGAGCCGATGGACGTCTCGGAGATGATCTTCACCGGGCCGATGTCGCCCGTGCGCGAGACGTGGGTGCCTCCGCACAGCTCGATCGAGTGCGGGCCGGCCTCCAGCACCCGCACCACGTCTCCGTACTTCTCGCCGAAGAAGGCGATGGCGCCCCTGCTGGTGGCGTCGTCCTTGGAGGTCTCGAAGTGGTTCACCACGTCGTTGGCGAGCACATCACGGTTCACGAGGTCCTCGATGGCCACGACCTGCTCGGGGGTGACCGCCTCGAAGTGGCTGAAGTCGAAGCGGAGCCGGTCGGGCCCGACCCAGGAGCCCTGCTGCTTCACGTGGGAGCCGAGCACCTCGCGCAGCGCCCAGTGGAGCAGGTGGGTGCCGGTGTGGTTTCGACGGATGGCGTTGCGCCGGTCTACGTCGATGGCCGCGTGCACCCGGTCGCCCACGGCCACCTCGCCCCCGGTCACCTCCACCACGTGTCGGTGCAGCCCGGGGAGGGCGTTGACCGTGTCGACCACGGTGGCGGTGAACCCGCTGTCGACACCGGCGAGGGTGCCGGTGTCGCCCACCTGGCCGCCCGACTCGGCGTAGAAAGGGGTGCGGTCGAGGAACACACCCACCGTGCCGTCGGCGGCGGGCACGACTCCGACGACGGTGGCCTCGGTGCGGTCGACCTCGCGACCCACGAACTCGGTGGTGCCGTGGGCGTCGAGCACCGCCTGCACCGCGTCGGCGTGGGCGCCCACGTCCAGCCCGCCCTTCTTGCCGGCTTCCCTGGCCCGGCGGCGCTGGTCGGCCATGGCCGCTTCGAACCCGGCCCGGTCCAGCCCGAAGCCCCGGTCGGCCACGATCTCGCTGGTGACGTCGAGCGGGAACCCGTAGGTGTCGTGGAGCTGGAAGGCCACCGAACCGGCCAGCTCACCGCCGGCCGGCAGGTCGTCCAGCGCCGAGTCGAGGATGCCCAGGCCGCTGCGCAGCGTGCGACGGAACTGCTCTTCTTCCCGGCCCAGCACCCCCACCACGGTGTCGGCGTTCTCCAGCAGCACCGGGTAGGCGCCGCCCATCAGCTCCACCGTGCGCTCGGCCAGCGCCGGGGTGACGGCCTGCTCCACGCCGAGCAGGTAGGCGAAGCGGATGGCCCGGCGGATGATGCGACGGAGCACGAAGCCCCGGTCCTCGTTGGACGGCACCACCCCGTCGGCCACGAGGAAGGTCATGGTGCGGGCGTGGTCGGCGAGGAGCTTGAGGGCCACGTCGGACTGGGGGTCGGCGCCGAGCCTGGTGCCGGTGAGCTGCTCGCCCATCGAGACCAGGGCCCGCAACTCGTCGGTGTCGTAGACGCTGGGCGAGCCGATCGTGGCGCAGAGCATCCGTTCGAGCCCGGCACCGGTGTCGATGTTCTTGGTCTCGAGCGGCCGGAGGCTGCCGTCGGGCTGGCGGAAGGACTCCTGGAACACCAGGTTCCAGAACTCCACGTAGCGGTGCTCGGCGGCCGGATCGGCGGGGCCTCCGGCGGGGCCGTGCTCGGGACCGAAGTCCCAGAAGAGCTCGGAGCTGGGACCGCACGGGCCGGTGTCGCCCATCTCCCAGAAGTTGTCCTTGTCGAGGCGCTGGATGCGCTCGGCCGGGAACCCGACCTCGCTCACCCACAGCTCGGCCGCCTCGTCGTCGTCGACGTGGCAGGTGACCCAGATGCGGTCGCCGTCGAGGCCCAGGACCTCGGTGGAGAACTCCCACGCCCAACGGATCGACTCGGCCTTGAAGTAGTCGCCGAAGGCGAAGTTGCCGAGCATCTCGAAGAAGCTGAGGTGACGGGGTGAACGACCGATGGCGTCGAGGTCGTTGTGCTTGCCGCCGGCCCGCACGCAGCGCTGGATGGACGAGGCCCGGGGCGGACGGAACGGCACCTGCTCCTCACCCACGAAGTAGGGCACGAACGGCATCATCCCCGAGTTGGTGAACATGGGCGCGGACGGATGGTGCGGGATCAGCCCGGCCGAGGGCACGTCGGTGTGGTCCCGGGCGACCCAGAACTCGGTCCACGCGCGTCGCAGCTCGTGGGCGTTCATGGTTCCAGGGCCTCCAGGATGGCGGGGGTGGTGCCGGCGCGGCCGCGCTGACGGGTCCGTCCACCCTACCGGCGCGGGCCGAGCCCTCCGGAAGCGGATCGCACCCCGAGGCGGCGGGTCCCGCGCCGCGCCCGGCCCGTTGCGGCTCCCCCGGTCAGCGGCGGGACCGTCGGCGACCGGTGGGTGCCTGGCCCCCGGTGCTCGCCGTGCGACTCTGGCGCCGGGGACCGGGTGGCCCGCCCGTGCCGCCCGCTGCCGCGGCGGGTCCCAGGGCGGCGGTGCCGGCCTGGACGGGGCGGTCGCCCACGTAGGTGCGGGCCTCCACCCGGGCCCGCAGTTCGGACTCGGTGGCCCGCATCACGTCCCGGCCCTCCTGGGCGGCGGCCCGCACGACGTGGCCCACCCCGCGCGCCGATGCCGCGGCCCGGTCGGCCACCTGCTCGGGCAGGTAGCGGTCGATCGTCGCCTCGACCTTGCGCTTGGCGCGGAACGCTCCGGTGGCGCCCACGGCCATCCCGATGCCCATCCAGGTGATTCGCTTGAACACGACAGCTCCCTCAGCGCTTCCGTTGTGGCTCGCCGCGCAGACGACGGGCGGCCCGTGAGGCCCCCGACGTGACGGCAACGGTCTTGATCACCGGCGCCGAGAGCGCCCGGTAGGCCAGCTTGGAGGTGGCGTCGACGGTGGCGGAGATGGACTCGGCGCTGCCGACCAGCCGATCCACCCGGGCCAGCTCCTCGTTGGCGTCGGCCAGGCTCTGCGCCAGCTCGTCGATGAGCGGCACCGCCCGGGCGTTCACCTCGTCGAGGGTGGCCCGCACCTGGCGCACGGTCGTCAACACCTGCTGCAGCGCGACGAGCACGGCGATCACGGCCAGGACGCTGCACACGGTGACGACCACCAGGGCGAGGTCGGCCGCCGACAGCTCGGCCAGCACGAACGGGACGGTGGGTCCCATCGTCACCGGGTCTCCCCGGCATCGACGTCGGGCCGGTCGGGGTCGGGCGCTGGTGGGTGGAGCTGGGCCATGCGCTGCGCGATCTCCCGTTCGTGGCCGTGGTCGGATGGCTCGTAGAAGCGGCGGTGCGCCACCTCGGGTGGCAGGTGGGGTTGGTCGACCCACCCGCGGGCGTCGTCGTGAGGGTAGCGGTACCCGGCGCCGTGGCCGAGCTTCGCGGCCCCCTGGTAGTGGGCGTCGCGCAGGTGGGCGGGCACCCCCGACGCCGGCACGGTGCGGACGTGGTCACGGGCCTGCCAGATCCCCAGGGCCGTGCGGTTCGACTTGGGGGCGGTGGCCAGGTGCACCACGGCCTGGGCCAGGCTGAGCTGGGCCTCCGGCAGCCCCACGTGTTCGAGGGCCTGGGACGCGGCGACGGCCACGAGCAGCGCGGTGGGATCGGCCTCGCCCACATCCTCGGAGGCGAGGATGATGAGGCGGCGGGCGATGAACCGGGCGTCCTCGCCCGCCTCGAGCATGGTGGCCAGCCAGTACAGGCCGGCGTCGGGGTCCGAGCCGCGGATGCTCTTGATGAACGCCGAGATCACGTCGTAGTGGTCGTCGCGCCCGTAGCGGAGCGCCTTGGTGCCGAGCGCCGCCTCGGCGTCGGCCGCCGTGACCGACGGGGGTTCGCCGCGCGCCTGGGCCAGGGCGATGGCCACCTCGAGGCTGGTGAGGGTGTGGCGGCCGTCGCCGTTCGCCCGCGCCGCCAGGTGGTCGACGGCCTCGGCCGCGGCGGTGGCGCCCTCGGCCGCCAGGCCCCGGGCGATCAACAGGCGGGCCGCCTCGTCGTCGAGGGCGTGCAGCCGGAACAGCGTGGACCGGCTGAGCAACGGTGGGTTGACCTCGAAGTAGGGGTTCTCCGTGGTGGCGCCGATGAGCACCAGCAACCCGCTCTCCACCGATAGGAGCAGGGCGTCCTGCTGGGCCTTGTTGAACCGGTGCACCTCGTCGAGGAACAGGATCGTCCCCCGGCCCCGCTCGCCCAGCCGGTGCTCGGCCCGCGCCACCACCTCGCGCACGTCCTTCACGCCGGCGGTGACCGCCGAGAGCACCTCGAACGCCTTCGCCGTGTGCCCGGCGATGACCCGGGCCAGGGTGGTCTTGCCGGTTCCCGGCGGGCCCCAGAGCACCACCGAGGAGAGTCGGTCGGCCTCGATCAGCACCCGCAGCGGGCGCCCCGGGCCGAGGAGGTGGTCCTGGCCCACCACATCGTCGAGCGAGCGGGGCCGGAGCCGCTCGGCGAGCGGGGCCCGCTGGGCCAGCTGCTGTTCGGCGGCGGCCCCGAACAGGTCGTCAGCCACGACGGGAGGCGGGGGCGGCAGAGGCGGGCCGCGGGCGGGACATGGCGCCAAGGCTACCGCCGCGGCCGCCGCCGCCTCCGGGGCCGGGCCGGGCGCACCCGTCGGTGGCCAGGACCGGTGCGTCGGTCCGGACCCCGTCGGTCCGGACCCGGTCGGTCCGCACCCGCTCGGCCTGGCTACGCTCGTGCACGGCGGGGTCGGATCCGCCGCCCCCGTCCCGTCGCCCCACCGGGTCGACGGACCTGAGGGGGGCAGTACCCGTGGATCGTCGTTCGTTCCTCATCGGTGCCGGAGCACTCGGCGGCGCCGCGCTCAGCGGCGGGATCCTCACCGGGTGTGGTCCGCCGCCCGGTTCGATCCTGAACCTGCCCGCCTCCTCGAGCCCGATCGACCACGTGGTCGTGCTCATGATGGAGAACCGCTCGTTCGACCACTGGCTGGGGTGGCTCGGCGCCGACGACGCGTGGCTCGACAACGCCGCCACCCGGTACGGCACGGGCACGGCCGTGGACGGTGCCCCGCACCAGACCTACCTGGATCCCGGCGGGAACCCGGTGGCCACCGCTCACCTCCTCGACTACCTGGCCGGCGGCAACCCGTGGCGGGGCTGCGACCACCCCGATCCCGGCCACGGCTGGAACCACGGCCGCCGCCAGCGGGACAGCGGCTTCCTCGCCACCGGCACCGGGAACGACCCCTTCGCCACCGGCTACTACCTGGCCGACGACGTGCCGTTCTCGAGCAGCCTGGCCCGCCGCTTCACGGTCTGCGACCACTCCTTCGCCTCGGTGCTGGGCCCCACCTATCCCAACCGCCTCTACCTGCACTCGGGTCAGTCCGGCGGCTACAAGACCAACTACCTGCCGATCAACGAGGGCGGGTACGCCTGGCCGACCATCTGGGAGAAGCTGACCGCCGCAGGCGTGCCGGCGGGCTACTTCTACGTGGACCTGCCGGTCACGGCGCTGTTCGGTGCCCGTCTGAACCCGTATGGCGCGCCGATCGACCAGTACTTCAGCCGCTGTGCCGAGGGCAGCCTGCCCAACGTCACCTACCTGGACCCGGGGTTCTCGGGGGCGTCACGCACCGACAACCACCCCCACGCCGACATCCGCGCCGGCGAGGCCTTCGTGCGGGACGCCTTCAAGGCCTTCACCGAGTCGCCCCACTGGCAGAACGGCTTGTTCATCCTCACCTACGACGAGTGGGGTGGCTTCTTCGACCACGTCGCCCCACCGCGGGCGGTCGACGACCGGGCCAGCACCACCGACGCCGACGACTTCGCCCAGATGGGCTTCCGGGTCCCCACGGTGCTGGCCAGCCCCTACAGCCAGGTGGGGGCGGTCGACCACGCCACCTACGACCACACCTCCATCCTGCGCTTCCTCGAGTGGCGGTTCCTCGGCGCGCCGGCCGTCGGCGTGCACACCGACGGCCCCGAGTGGTGGCTGACGTCGCGGGACCGGTGGGCCAACAACATCGGTTCGTCGCTGGTGGAGACGGCCACCCCGGATCTGGGTTTCGACATCGACCTGGCCATCGGGGCGCCGTCGGCCGACTGCGCCCCGGCCGGGGCCACCTCGGGCGTCGCCGTGGATACCGGCGACGGCGGGTCGGGCACCCCCGGGGGGAACACCACCCGGGCCACACCGGTGGGCTACGAGAAGCACGCGTTCGAACAGGCCCTGGACCAGGGCTACTTCGAACGGGTCGGCCTCTCCCCCACGCCGAGCGCCATGGCGAAGGACTGGGTGTTCTGACGCACCGGACCAGATCCCCTGGGGCGGGCCGACGGACCCCCGGTGGGTCCGGTCAGGGCTGGTCGTCGAGCGAGGCCAGCAGCCGGTCGAGCTTGGACTCGATGCGGGCGATGTCGGCGGAGTCGGCCACCCGGATCCGCAGGCTGGCCAGTTCGCGGGCCAGGTAGTCGAGGTCGGCCTTCACCTCGGCACCCCGTTGACGGTCCTCGGACGCCTCGGCGCGGTCGCGGTCGGCCTGGCGGGTCTCGGCCAGCAGGATCAGCGGCGCGGCGTAGGCGGCCTGCGTGGAGAAGGCCAGGTTCAACAAGATGAACGGAAAGGCGTCGATCCGCCAGCCCTCGGGCCCCAGGCTGTTCCAGACCAGCCAGCACACCACCGCCACCGTCTGGATGACCAGGAACTTGGCCGTGCCGATGGTGTGGGCGATGCGCTCGCTGAAACGCCCGAACCCGTCGGGGTCGTAGTAGGAGCCGAAGCGGTCGCCGGAGCGCGGGACCGAGAGGTCCTCCACACCACCACGCCTACCGAGCCCGAAACGCACCGCACGAGCCTACCGTCCGACCTGGCTGCCTCTTCGCCCCGGTTGCCCGCGCCGGGGGCCGGCGCGACGAGGGCTCGAACGAGCGGTGCGAGCCCGTCAGGTGGCTCGAGGCAGCAGTCGCAAACCCAGGTCGGCGAGTTGCGACTGCTCCACGGCGGTGGGTGCACCGGTCATGGGATCGGTGCCCGACTGCGGCTTGGGGAAGGCGATGACCTCACGGATGTTGTCCTCGCCGGCCAGGATCGCCGTGAGGCGGTCGATGCCGAAGGCGAAGCCTCCGTGGGGCGGGGCCCCGTAGCGGAACGGCGTGAGGAAGAACCCGAACCGCTTGTCGGCCTCCTCCTCGGAGATGCCCAGCAGGTGGAAGATCCGGGTCTGCAGCTCGGGCTCGTGGATCCGGATCGACCCCGAACCCAGCTCCCAGCCGTTGAGCACCAGGTCGTAGGCCAGCGACCGGACCGACATGGGGTCGGTCTCCAGGCGGTCCAGGTCATCGGGGTGCGGGTGGGTGAACGGGTGGTGGCCCGGCTTGGGGTGGCCGGCGTCGTCGGTGCCCACGAACATCGGGAAGTCGACCACCCAGACGTAGCGGTACGGCCCCTCGTGCACCGGCGGGCGACCGAGGTCGTTGCGCAGGGTGCCGAGGACCTCACAGGTCTGGTGCCACTCGTCGGCCACGATCAACAGCAGGTCGCCCGCCTCGGCGCCGAAGGCATCGACCAGGCCCGCCTGTTCGGCCTCGGACAGGAACTTGGCCACCGGCGAGGTGAGGGTGCCGCCGTCCTCCACCTTCATCCACACCAGGCCCTTGGCCCCGAGCGACTTGGCCCGGTCGGTGAGGGCGTCGAGCCGGTTGCGCCCGAAGTCGGCCGCGGCGCCGGGCGCCTTGATGCCCTTGATGGACGGGGCCTTGAAGGCGTTGAACCCGGTGGCGGCGAAGATCGGCGTGAGCTCCACCAGCTCCATGCCGAAGCGGAGGTCGGGCTTGTCGATGCCGAAGCGGTCCATGGCGTCGTGCCAGGTGATCTGTTCGATCTCCGGCGGCCGCTCCCCCGTGACGGCCTCGGCGGCGGCCATCACGGCCTGGGAGATGAACGCGAGGACGTCGTCCTGGGAGACGAAGCTGGCCTCGGCGTCGAGCTGCATGAACTCGTACTGCCGGTCGGCCCGGAGATCCTCGTCGCGGAGGCAGCGGGCGATCTGGAAGTACCGGTCGGTGCCGCCCACCATGAGGAGCTGCTTGTAGAGCTGCGGGCTCTGGGGCAGTGCGTAGAAGTCGCCCGGCCGCTGCCGGCTGGGCACCAGGAACTCCCGGGCCCCCTCCGGTGTGGAGGGCATCAACATCGGGGTCTCGACCTCGATGAAGCCCTGGTCCTCCATGGCCCGACGGATGGCCGAGTTCACCCGGGCCCGCACCCGGAGGTTGCGCTGCATGCGCTCACGCCGCAGGTCGAGGTAGCGGTACCGGAGACGCACCATCTCGTCGACGTCGTCGGCGCGGCCGTCGAGCGGGAACGGCGGCGGCTCGGCCGCCGCCAGCACCTCGACGGTGCAGTCCTGCAACTCGATCTCGCCAGTGGCGAGCTTGGCGTTCACGGTGCCCTCGAGGCGGTGCCGCACCGTACCGGTGACCCGGATCACGTACTCGGAGCGCACGTCGACCGATCCGGGTACCACGCACTGCACCACGCCGGTGTGGTCCCGCAGGTCCACGAACGCCAGGTGCTCACCGTGCTCGCGGCGCTTGGCCACCCAGCCGACCACGTGCACCTGCTCCCCCACGTGGTCGGTGCGGAGCTCGCCGTTGTAGTGGGTGCGTAGCCCGGCTGCCTGGGTCACGATTGCTCCTTGGCGATGAGGGTGGTGAGGGCACCGATCACGTCGGATCGGGGCACGGTGGTCTGGTCGCCGCCGAAGTCGTGGCGCAGCGGGCGGATGGTGACGACGCCGTCGGCCACCTCCTGCTCGCCCACGATCACGGCGAGGGCGGCGCCGGAACGGTCGGCCGCCTTCATCTGGGCCCGCATGCCCTTCTGGTCGAAGGCCCGGTCGCAGCGGAGCCCGGCCGCCCGCAGCTGGGCCGTGAGGTCACGGGCCTCGGCGCCACCGGTGACGTCGACCACGAAGACGTCGACGCGGGCGTCGGGGCCGGGGAACACGTCCTCGGCGTCGCAGGCGATCAGCAGCCGCTCGATGCCCGAACCGAACCCGATGCCAGGCGTGGGCTGACCGCCGAGCTCCTCCACCAGACCGTCGTAGCGCCCGCCACCCAGGATGGTGGCCTGGGCGTTGTCGACCGTGGTGGGCACGAACTCGAAGGTGGTGTGGGTGTAGTAGTCGAACCCCCGCACCAGGCGGGGGGCGAGGGTGAAGGCGATGTCCATGGCCCGCAGGCCGGCGGTGACCCGCTCGAAGTGCGCCTCGCTCGCTGGTGAGAGGAAGTCGCTGATGGACGGGGCGTCGGCCGTGGCGTCCCGGGTCTGACGACGCTTGGAGTCGAGCGCGCGCATCGGGTGGTGCTCGGCCTTCTCGCGGTCCTCCTCGGCCAGGTCGCCGATGCGGCCCCGCAGCCAGGTGCGCAGCTCCTCCACGTAGCGGATCCGGTCGTCGACCGTTCCCATGGTGTTGAGCTGGAGCTCCACCTGACGCAGCCCGAGGGCCCGGAGGAACTCGGCCCCCAGGGCGATGACCTCCACGTCGGCATCGGGATCGGCCGAGCCCAACAGCTCCAGGCCCACCTGGTGGTGCTGGCGGTACCGGCCGGCCTGGACGTTCTCGTACCGGAACGCCGGCGTGGCGTACCAGACCTTCCAGGGCAGGAGCGGCTGGTGCTGCACGAACGCCCGCACGACCGACGCCGTGCCCTCGGGCCGCAGGGCGATGCGGCGGCCGCCCTTGTCGTCGAAGTCGTACATCTCCTTGCGCACCGCGTCGGCGCCCTCGGAGTCCCGCTGGAAGACGCCGAGCTCCTCGAACATCGGCGACTGGAGCAGCCCGTACCCGGCCCGCTCCACGACCGTGGCGAAGGTGGCGAGCAGGGCCTCCCACCGGGCCGAGACCGGGGGCAGCACGTCGTGGGTCCCCTTCGGGGCCTGGAACTTCGCTCGTGCCATGGGGAGCCAAACCTACCGGCCCACCCTCGGGCCCCCGAAACGGGAACGGGGATCAGTCGGCCGTGGCCAGGCGCCAGGGGTCGAGCACGTCGCGAACCAGCTCACGACTGGGACGGCCGTCGAGCACCCGGCCCACCTCCTCGTCGTCGAGGAGCACCACGAACGCCCGTCGGTTGGTGACCGACACCGTCTCCGCAGCACCGACGACGCGCAACACGTCACGGAGCGCGGCCCGGTCCTGGTCCAGCGGCAGCGGCTCGCCGGCCCGGCCCCGCCCCGCGGGGAAGTGCAGCACCAGCCAGGTCTCGCGGGTCTCGTGGTCGGACACGGCCCACGGCCGCGCCCCGACGATGCGGTCGACGGCCGAGATCACCTCGGCGGCCGCCGGGCCGCGGGCGCCGTCGACCCGCAGCTTGAGCACCGAACGGGGCCAGTCGTCGGCCACCACGACCGGATCCGTCATCGCTTCCTCGGTTCGGAGTGGTCCCAGTCGGCGAGCAGCGCCCGTACCGCGGTGGTGAGCACGAGCGGTTCGTCGAGCATCGGGTGGTGTCCGGCCTCGGGGATCTCCACCACCGGTGCGTTGCGGCCGAGCATCTCGTACATGGACTCGCCGATGTCGGGCGTGACCAGGCCGAACTCGGCCCGGAGCAGGGCGAACCGGCACCGGACCTCGGGTAGGTACGGGAGGGCGACGCCTCGGATGCTTCCGGCGAACGCGTTGAACAGGTTGTGGTCGAACTTCCAGCTGAACCCGCCGTCGACCGGCCGCAGGGACCGGCGGGAGACGTGGTGCATCACGTAGGACAGGTAGTTGGCCTGCGGCGGCACGGTGCGGAAGCGACCGAGCGCCTCGGCGGCCGTCTCGTACACCTTGGGCAGCCCGAACGCCTGGCCGGCCCGGGACGCCCCCACCTCGGGGTCGGGCGCGGCCACCGGGGAGTCGACCACGATGACGCCGGCCAGGTCGTCGGAGTGCAGGGCGGCGGTGGCGATGGTGACGAACCCGCCCATGGAGTGGCCCACCACCACCGGCGGACCCTGGATGCCGGCATCGGCAGCCACGGCCATCACCTCGGCCGACCACTGCTCCAGGGAGTACTGGTCACGCCAGCCACTGTCGCCGTGGCCCGACAGATCGATCGCCACCACGCGGAACTGCCGGGCGTAGGGGGCGGCGACGTGGGTCCACCAGTGGGCGTGGGCGCCGCCGCCGTGCACGAACACGATCCCCCGGCGGCCGGGCTCGCCCCAGGCCAGGTAGTGGACGCGAGCGCCGTCGACCTCTACGTGCTCGTCGAAGAACGGGGTGTGGAGCGCCCGCCGGAACCACGCCGGGGAGTCGGGAGCGATCAGATCGTCGACGTCGGCAACCACGCCGGGGACGGTACCGGATCGGCGTACCGCTCCCGCGCGCCGCCCTGGGGCTCCTCAGCCGCGGGTGCCGGACCCGGGGAGCACCCGGTACGTCTCGTAGACGCCTTCGATGCCGCGGATCGACCCCAGCACGAGGCTGAGGTGCGACGGGTCGCCCAGCTCCACGTCGAAGCGCATGGAGGCCACCCGGTCGCCGCCGGTGGTCATGGCACAGGTGAGGATGTTCACGTGGTTGTCGGCGAGCGCGCTCGACACATCTCGCAGCAGACGGGGCCGGTCGATGGCACGGACCTCGATGGAGGCCACGAACGACCCGCCCGAGAACTCCTCGTCCCACTCCACCTCGATGAGGCGGTCGCGCTGGCCGCTGCGGAGCGACCCGGCGTTGGCGCAATCGGCCCGGTGCACCGAGACCCCCCGGCCCCGGGTGACGAACCCGATGATCTCGTCTCCGGGCACCGGGGTGCAGCACCGCGACAGGCGGACCATGACGTCGTCGAGGCCCTCGACGTGCACGCCCGCACCGGGCCTGGTGACCCGCGGGCTGCGGGGCCGGCTCACCGTGGTGGGGAGCTGCTCCTCTCGTCCATCGCCCGAGTGCAGCACCCGGGTGATGCGGGCCACCACCGCCTGGGCCGACACGTGGTGCTCGCCGATGGCGGTGTAGAGGGCGTCGACGTCGAGGTAGTTGAGGCCGGTGGCCACCTCCTCGAGCACCGAGGTCGGCAGCTTCTGGGTGGGCAGCCCCTCGCGCCGGAGCTGCTTCTGGAGGTCCTCACGGCCGGTCTCGCGCGCGTCGACACGCCGTTCGCGGGAGAACCACTGGCGGATCTTGTTGGCGGCGCGGGGGGTCTGCACGATCTGCAGCCAGTCCCGGCTGGGCCCCGTGCCCTCCACCTTGGAGGTGAAGATCTCACACGTGTCGCCCGAGTTGAGCTGGTGGCTGAGCGCCACCAGCCGACCGTTCACCCGGGCCCCGACGCACGCGTGCCCCACCTCGGTGTGCACGGCGTAGGCGAAGTCGATCGGGGTGGCCCCCTTGGCCATGGTGACGACCCGCCCCTTGGGGGTGAACACGTAGACCTCGTCCTGGTCCAGGTCGACCTTCAGCGTCTCCATGAACTGGGCGGGGTCGGACGTCTCCTCCTGCCAGTCGACGATGCGGTTGAGCCAGGCCAGCTCGTCGGTGGGTGAACCGATCTTGTAGGCGAAGTGGGCCGCCACGCCGAACTCGGCGCGCTGGTGCATCTCCCGGGTGCGGAGCTGCACCTCCAACGGCTTGCCCTGGGGTCCGACCACGGTGGTGTGCAGCGACTGGTACAGGTTGAACTTGGGCATGGCCACGTAGTCCTTGAACCGGCCCTGCACCGGCCGCCAGGTGGCGTGGATGGATCCGAGGGCGGCGTAGCAGTCGCGCACCGAGTCCACCAGCACCCGGATGCCCACCAGGTCGAAGATGTCGTCGAACTGGCGACCCTTCACGACCATCTTCTCGTAGATGCTCCACAGGTGCTTGGGGCGCCCGCTCACCTCGGCGTCGACGCCCAGCTCGGCGAGGCGCTGGCGCACCTGCTCGAGCACCTGCTCCAGGTACAGCTCCCGCTCGGGGGCCCGGGTGGCCACCATGTGGTCGATCTCCGCGTACTGCTTGGGGTGGAGGGTGGCGAAGCTGAGGTCTTCGAGCTGCTGCTTGAGGTCCTGCATGCCGAGGCGGTGGGCCAACGGCGCGTAGACGTCGAGGGTCTCGCGGGCGATGCGGATCTGGGCGTCGGGGGACATGGCCCCGAGGGTGCGCATGTTGTGGAGGCGGTCGGCCAGCTTGATCATGAGGACCCGCAGGTCCTTGGCCATCGCCACCAGCATCTTGCGCATGGAGGCCGCCTGTTGGGCCTGCTTGGAGTCGAACTGCACCCGGTCGAGCTTGGTGACGCCGTCGACGATGCCGGCCACGTCGGAGCCGAACCGACGGGTGAGCACCTCGAGGTCGACGCCGGTGTCCTCCACCGAATCGTGGAGCAGGGCGGCGGCGATGGTCACGTCGTCGAGGCCGAAGTCGGCCACGATCTGGGCCACCGAGAGCGGGTGGTGGATGTAGGGCTCACCGGTGCGCCGGGTCTGGCCGGTGTGGGCGCTCGCCGCCAGCTCGTACGCCTGGGTGATGAGCGCGGTGGTGGACTTGGGGTGGTGCTCGCGGAAGGCGGCGAGGAGCGGGGCCAGCTCCACCGAGGCCGGCGCGCTGGATCGACGCCAGGGCAGCACGCGACTCACGGTGGACATGCGCCCAGCCTAGGGACCGGCGGGAGCTGCGCCGATCGGCTGTGCAGGAACCGAGCCGGGGCGTCGGCGCCGGGCCTCGGGCCCAGTTCGTCGGTGAGCTCTCGGGTCAGTCGTAGGTGAGCAGGGTGGCGATGTCGTACCGGCTGATGCCGGCCCGGCCGGACAGGAAGGCCAGCTCCATCAAGAAGCCGAAGCCCACGACCTCGCCACCGACCCCTTCGACGAGGCGCGCGGTCGCGGCGGCGGTACCGCCGGTGGCCAGCACGTCGTCGATGATCACGACGCGCTCGCCGTCGCTGATCGCATCGCGGTGGATCTCGAGCAGGTCGGTGCCGTACTCGAGTTGGTACGCCTCGCGCTCGATCGCCCAGGGCAGCTTGCCCGGCTTGCGGACCGGCACGAACCCGGCCCCGAGGCGCAGCGCCACCGGTGCGGCCAGGATGAAACCACGCGCTTCGACGCCGATGACCTTGTCGACGGGACGATCGCCCAAGGCGGCGGCCAGGCCGTCGATGCACGCGGCGAACGCCGCAGGGGATCCGAGCAACGGGGTGATGTCCTTGAACACCACCCCCTCCTTGGGGAAGTCGGCGATGTCGCGGATGAAGGCGGCGAGGTCGACGGAAGGGTGCGGGTCCATGGGTTCGGGTGGCTCCTGGGCGGGCGTGGTGTGCAGGGCCGGCTAGCGCCCGGCGCGACGGCGGGGCCGGGGGGCCGAGCCGGGGGCCAGGGGGTTCCCGGCGTCGTCGGTGTCGGGGGTGCCGCCGCCGGCCCGGCGGCTCTGCAGGGCCTCGCGCAGCTCCCGGTACCGGGGCTCGCGCTCCTTCAAGAGCGCAAGGGTCGGGGTGGCGATGAAGAGCGACGAGTAGGCACCCGACATGAGCCCCAGGAACAGGGCGATCCCGTACTCCTCCAACGTGGAGGCACCGAGGGCGAACGCCCCGATCAACAACACCGAGGCGATGGGCAACAGGGTGCTGATCGACGTGTTCAGCGAGCGCATGAGCACCTGGTTGAGGGAGAGGTTGGCCATCGCCGAGTACGTCATCTTGGCCTTGGTGCCCGAGACCAGGCCGGTGTTCTCGTCGACCCGGTCGAACACCACGATCCCGTCGTAGATCGAGAACCCGAGCATCGTGAGCAACGCGATCACCGTGGCCGGGGTGACCGGGAACCCGAAGAGCGAGTAGAGGCCGATGACCACGATCAGGTCGTGGAAGAGCGCCAGCACGGTGGCGACGGCCATCTTCAGCTCGAACCGCAGGGTGATGAACACGGTGATGGCGATCAGGAAGACCACCAGGGCGTTGCGGGCCTTCTGGGAGATCTGCTGACCCCACGACGGGCCCACCGTGTCGATCGTGACCTCGGACTCCGGGGTGCCGGTGAGGCGGGTGAGCGTGTCGGTGACGTCCTGGCTGAGCCGGGCCCGTTCGGCCCCCTCGAGGTCGACCAGGTCTTCCACCTCGGTGGTCATGCGGCCGATGGCGGCCCGGTGGACCGTGGTCACGGCGGCGGCGTCCTCGGCGGTCTCGACCGCATCGGGCAGCGCGTCGATCTCCGCCTGCAGGGCGACGAGGGGGGCCGGCACCGCGGTCTCGAACGGCCCGGTCACACCGTTCAGCTCGTCGCGGACGCCCCGCAGATCGCCCACCACCGCGGCGGGGGCGTCGGCCTCCAGTCGCCCGAGTCCGGCCCGGGCCTCGTCCAGCGCATCGGTGGTGGCCGCGTCCGGTTCCGCCTCGGCCGCCGCCTCGACGCGGAGGAACCGGGTGGAGGTGCCATCGCTGTTCTGGGTGACCTCCTGGACCTGGGCGTCCTGGTAGCCGAGGTCGGTCATGGCGGCGGCCACCTCGGCCACGTCGGCCTTTCCGGCCGCCACCTCCCAGACCGTGCCCCCGGTGAAGTCGATGCCCAGGTTCAGTCCGTTCCCGAGGAGGGAGGCCAGACCGATGGCGATCACCACGGCCGAACCGCCGAACCAGAGCTTCCAGCGGCCGACGATCTCGAAGTCGGTCTCGCCGTGGTACAGCCGTGACCACACCCCGCGGCGGTCTGGCGTGGCCGTGGGCCCGGGATCGTTGGTGGTGGACGTGGGTTCGTTCGGGGAGGTCACGACGCCACCGCCTTCCGGGAGATGGTCACGTGGTCCGTGGCGGCTCCCACCCCGAAGAAGCGCGCGTTGGCGAAACGGGGAGAGCGGGCCAGGAGGAGGATGAGGGGGCGGGTGAAGAAGATCGCCACCGCGAGGTCGACGATCACCGAGATCCCGAGGAAGTAGGCGAAGCCCCGCACCGGGCCCACGGTGAGGTACCAGAGCAGGAAGGCACCGATGAAGGCGGCACCGTTGGCGGTGAGCACGGTCCGGATGCCGAAGTGGTACCCGAGCTCGGTGGCGCGGCGGATGCTGCGGCCCTTGCGCAGCTCGTCCTTCACCCGCTCGAACACCACGATGTAGGTGTCGGCCGTGGTGCCGACCGACACGATGATGCCGGTGATGCCGGCCAGCGTGAGGGCCAGCCCCTGGGTCTCCGAGAGCAGGCACACGACCCCGTACATCAGGGCCATCCACACGAGCAGGCCGATCACCACCACCAGGCCGAAGCCCCGGTAGTAGAGGACCATGTAGAGGCACAGGGCGGCGATGCCGATCGCCCCGGCGAGGAGGCCGGCCCGGAGGGAGTCACTGCCGAGCGTGGCCGACACCTGACGGAGGGCGGCCTGTTCGAACTCCACCGGCAGCGAGCCGTAGCGCAGCACGAGGGCGAGGTCCTTGGCCTCGGACTCGCTGAAGTCGCCGGTGATCTGGAAGCTGTCGCCCGACGCCAGGTCGGGCCCCTGGACGGTGGGGGCCGACAGCACCGCTCCGTCCAGGACGATGGCGATGGCACCCGATCCCCCGCCGTCCTGTGGTCCCGGGCAGGTGGGAGCGCCCTCGTAGCAGGCGTTGAAGGCCACGTTGGCCTCGTCGCGGAACGAGCCCTTGACCGCGGTGACCACCTGCCACTCGCCGTTGCTGAGGACGGCGTCGGCCTTGGACAGGGCATCGCCCTCCATGGCCACGGGACCCAACGTGTAGATGATCCTGCCGTCGTCGGACAACAGGTTGACCGCCCCCTCGGGCAACCCGGTGCTGTCGGTGGGCGGAGCCACGGTGACACCCGACGACCCACAGCCGGCAGAGCCCGACCCGCTGGACGCCACGGTGGTGGTCGTGGTGGATCCCGCCGGCGCGGTGGTCGTGGTGGTGGCCGGTGCCGTGGTGGTCGTCGGCGCGGTGGTGGTCGTCGGAGCCGTGGTGGTGGGGGCGGTGGTGGTGGTCGTGCTGGGTGCGAACTGCACGGGCAGCGCACCCTCACCGGGAGCCACCCCGACCGTGCCGCCGCCGAACTCGGCCAGGCCGGTCTCGGAGGTGCCGGTGGCCTCCGTGGTCTCGGTGGCCCCGGTGGTCTGGGTGGCCCCGGTCTCGGTGGTGCCGGTGGTCTCGGTGGCCCCGGTGGTCTCGGTGGCTCCGGTGGTGTCGGATCCCCCGACCGCGGTGGTCGAGGTGGCGCCCGGCGCGGTGGCCTCGGTGGTACCGGGATCGGCGAGCGCCGGGGCGTCGGGGTTGATCGACCGGCTGAGCACGGGCCGGAACTCCAGGCGCGCGGTGCAGCCCACCAGCGACTCGGCCTGGGCGCGGTTCTTGACGCCCGGGAGCTGGATGACCACGGTGCGACCCTGGCGGGTGATGTCGGGCTCGGCCACACCCAGCCCGTCGACCCGCTGGCGGATGATGTCCATGGCCTTGTCGACGGACTCCTCCGACGGCAGTCGCCCGTCCACCTCCTTGGCCTGGAGCACCACCGAGAACCCACCCTGCAGGTCGAGGCCGAGCACGGGGTCGGTACCGGTGCTCCACGCCAGCGCGGCTCCCCCGAAGGAGAGCACCAGCATGATGATCATCGGCACCAGAAGCTGTCGGCGCTTCACGAAGGGTCTCCCTGGGGTCCGCCCGGATCGGGCTCGTGGGGGTCGTCGCCGGGGCGACCGGCATCGGTGTCGTGGGCTTCCGATCCCGGAGGATCGACGCGCCGCACGATGGCGGCGCGGGCCAGGGTGAGCTGCACCCCGGGCGACACCTCCACCTCGACGGTCTCGGTCGCCAGGCCCGTGATGCGTCCGTGGATCCCGCCCGCGGTGATCACCCGGTCGCCCTCCTGCAAGGTCGCCACCATGGCCCGCTGGTCCCGGACCCGGGCCTGCTGCGGTCGGATGAGGAGGAACCACCCGATGGCGATCAACAGGATGGTCAGCAGCAGCTGGGGCACGCGCGCACGCTCGGTCGGGGGGGCGGATATGGCCGGAGGCACCTTAGGACAGCCACCCGGGCGCCCCGGCATCACCCACGCCCTCCCACCGCCCACCCACACCGCCCACCCACACCGGGGACGCCCCGGGGCCGACCGCCGCACCGCGTGCACCGACACGGGTGGGTCAGCCCCAGATGTCGAGCACCCGGCGGCGTTCCCGATCGAAGCGCTGCTCGACCACCGCGGCGCGCAGCCCCGCCACCAGATCCGACAGCCAGACCACGTTGTGGATGGTGAGCAGGCGCGCGGCGGTGGGCTCGCCCAGGCGGTGCAGGTGGCGCAGGTACGCCCGCGACCACCGGGCGCACACCGGGCACGGGCAGGACTCGTCGAGGGGACGCTCGTCGCGCTCGTACTCCGCCCGTTTGATGCTGAGCTTCCCGGTGCCCGTGAGCACGGTGCCGTGGCGGGCGTGGCGGGTGGGCAGCACGCAATCGAACAGGTCGACACCCAGGCCGACCGCCTCGACGATGGCGGCCGGGTCGCCCACGCCCATGAGGTAGCGCGGCTGATCGTCCGGCAGGTGCTCGATCGCGGCGGCCAGGGCCGGCAGCATCTCCTGGCGGGTCTCCCCCACCGACAGCCCGCCGATGGCGTAGCCGTCGAAGCCGACCTCCACGGTGCGCTGGGCCGACTCGGCCCGGAGCGACGCGTCGATCCCACCCTGGCTGATCCCGAACTGCGACTGGTGCAGGCCCCGGCCCGCCCGGGCCTCGGCACCGGCCAGGAACGACCGGCGCGCCCGTTGCGCCCAGTGGGCGGTTCGGTCCACCGCCGCCTGCACCACGGCGGGCGATGACGGCAGTGCCGGGCACACGTCGAGGACCATCTGGATGTCTGCACCCAGCAGGGTCTGCACCTCGACCGCGCCCTCCGGGGTGAGGTGGTGGGTGGACCCGTCGTAGGTGGACCGGAAGGTGGCCCCGTCGTCGGTCACCTTCGGCTCCAGGGAGAAGATCTGGTAGCCGCCCGAGTCGGTGAGGAGGTGGCCCGACCAGTCCATGAACCGGTGCAGACCGCCCATGGCGGCCACCACGTCGGCCCCGGGGCGCAGCATCAGGTGGTAGGTGTTGCCCAGCACCAACGGTATGCCGAGGGACTCGAGGTCCGCCGTGTCCAGGGTCTTGACCGCGGCCCGGGTGCCCACCGGCATGAACAGCGGGGTGGGGAGCACACCGCGGGCCGTGGCGATGGAGCCGGTGCGCGCCGCGCCATCGGTGGCGTCGACGTCGATCCGCAGCTTCACCGCCGCACCCCCGCGTCGGGAGCGGCCACCGGCAGCGCCCCACGGTCCACCAGCATGGCGTCGCCGAACGACAGGAACCGGTAGCCCTCACCCAGGGCGGTGGCGTAGAGCGCGGGCCACCCGGGGCCGGCGAAGGCCTGGACCAGTGCGAGCAGGGAGCTGCGGGGCACGTGGAAGTTGGTGAGCAGCCGGTCGGCCAGCCGGAACGGGTAGTCGCCGTGGATGAACAGCTCGGTGTCGCCAGTGGTGTCACCGGTGGCCGCCCACGATTCCAGGGCGCGGACCGCGGTGGTGCCCACGGCCACCACCCGGGGCCGGCCGGCGGTGTCGGTCGCCGACCCGATCCACGGGCCGAGCACCTCCACGGTGGCCGGCGGGACGGCGTAGCGCTCGGCGTGCATGGCATGGTCCTCGACGCGGTCAGCCGTGATGGGCCGGAAGGTCCCCAGGCCCACCAACAGCTCCACCCGGAGCAGGCGCACCCCGCGCGCCCCACACCGGGCGAGCAGGTCGTCGGTGAGGTGCAGCCCGGCCGTGGGCGCCGCCACCGACCCGGGCCGATCGGCGAACACC
>WBZL01001871.1_pt1 | contig 21121 bp, 19 predicted proteins | sample 5204291 | NCBI WGS metagenome assembly WBZL01 (sample SAMN12344345, study PRJNA552823) | activated sludge metagenome | biome: Activated sludge suspended growth; feature: Nitrification reactor; material: Wastewater; isolation source: activated sludge from nitrification reactor of wastewater...
CCATTTTTTGTCGTTCATATTGTCATCTAAATTTGGATTATAGGTGTTAGATTTTGTGCCAATATATTCACCATCACTATTCATCCAATATTGATTATAACCTTGCTGTACTTTATAAGTTTGTCCAGTTTCTGTATTTCGCACTTTTTGGTTTTCATAAATATTATCGATAAACTGTTCTTGGTTTTTATCGCTTGCTGCATTTTGTGCTTTCCAACCAGACATAATCGCATCGTTTATCGCATTTGATTTATTTACATGAGCAATTTGGCTGGCCTCAAATGCGGCTTGGTTTGCTTTCATTTTTCTATTAAATGTTTCCCAGCTTTGACCAACGCGCGCTGCTTCTTCTCTGTTATATGCCATTATGGGTTCAAGATTATAACGCATATTGGAGAGGCCAAATACTAATTGTTTTTTCGCCAACTCAAATGCATCTGCATCAGCGACTAGCATAGAATAAAAATAGTACCATGTTTGCATTTGTTGTGTATTGCTGACATTTAAGTGTAAAATGATGAAGGCTTTATCGCCATTATCTTTTTTCCATTCAGTACCATATACACGTACATCAGTTTTTGATGGAACTGCTTTGTATAATTGATCGCTATACCATTTATCCATCTTACTAATTTCTGGAATTTCATAATGCTTTACATATAGCCATCCTTTTTTTGCTGCTTCTGGTATGATGTCTTCTTCTATTAATCTATCGATGCCTGGCATTTCTCTTTGTGGCGATTGAGAATAGGCATATTGCAAACTTGGATCATAATTTATCATAAATGACTTTCCCGGAAAATCTGTAACTCTAATACCATTTGGACCAATCATTGTTGCGCCTTCTGTATTTAGTTTCCACGTTGCTGGTAATGGAATTAAAGCATCTACTGTTCCTTTGTTGTTTTTTAATTCAAACATTTCTAATTTCTGCCAATTGTATTTCTTTTCGTTTGAAGAATTGCCATCATTATTTGATGTATTATTTTCTTCTTGAGAAAGCTTGTTTTTCTGTGCTTCGCTATTATTACATTGTATAAATATAATCGACGATAATAGCACAATAATGAGTATGCGCATAGTTTTGGTTTTTTAATAAAGTATAAATTAAAATTACATTTTTAATACCTAAAAAGCAAATTGGAATAAGTATAAAAGTGATATTAATAAGTAGTATTAAGTGCGAATCGTCACATATAATCTGCATCAAATCCCCAACGGTATTCCATTAAAAATCCTAATGCTTCTTCGACATTTAATTCTTCGAATAATACTTTATAAATAGTTTGAATAATAGGTACTTTTATGCCAGTGCTATCGGCTAATTTCTTTGAAATACTTACTGTTTTTATGCCTTCTGCCACTTCAGATGAAGTAGCAATAATTTGTTCTAATGTTTCGCCTTTAGCGAGTCGTGCGCCTACGGTATAGTTTCTACTCATAGGCGAAGTACATGTTGCCACTAAATCGCCGATACCAGCCAATCCAAGAAAAGCTTGTTTGTTGGCACCCATTGCACTGGTAAGTCTAATAATTTCACCTAATCCGCGAGTAATGAGAAAAGCCATAGCATTTTGTCCATATCCTAAACCACCTAGAGCACCTGCTGCTAATGCCATTGAGTTTTTCATAACGCCAGCTAATTCCACAGAATAGATATCGTGATTGCTATATACTTGTAATCTTTTGGAACGAATGGCATTTTCGCCTTCGCGAATTACTTCATCAAATTTGCTGGCAATCACGGTTGCTGCTGGTTGCAGATTGGCGATTTCTCTTGCTAAATTTGGACCACTCATACAGCCAACACGCTTTACGCATGTTTCTTCCAAAATTACTTTACTCATGGTGTAAATGTCGGCTGGTTTTAACAAGACATCTTTATCAAGAATGGTTTTATCTTTTTCTAATTTTATGTCAAAACCTTTTGTACAATGAATCATCATGTGATCTGGCCGAAGATAAGGCGCCATGTTTTGCATTACTTGCCTAAATCCGTCGGAGGAAACAGAAGGAAAAATGAGATAACATTTATCTGTAAGCTCTTGCATATCGCATGTAGCTCTAATGTTTGGATGAATAGATTGCCCGTTATTTACACGTTCCGTATTGATAATTTCTACTGCTTCTGGTCGGCGTGAATAGAATAATACTTCGCCATTTTCTGCCAATAGATTGGCAACTGCCGTACCAAAGCTGCCTGCACCAATTACTGCTACTGGATTTTTATCAGATATATTTTTGAAGCCCATAGCCAAGTAGTCTGTTGTGATAGTAATACAATAATTTTAAATCTTCGCTTGAAATATTTCCATTCTTCAAACGCATAATCGGAAGATTTGTATGATAGATACAAACATTGGTAATGCCCAACTCAATTATTTCATCTAATTCTTTGGAAGAAATAAATGGAGATAGTTTGATTTGTCCTTTATTATTAAGCATATATAACTCATCGATTACTCTTTTTACTGCCGTTTTAAATGTGTCAAAATTGATTTCACGATCTTCCTCTGAGCTACGCATTAAGGTAAATAAATCAGGGAAATCGAGCTGTTTATTGATTAACTCAAATGCAACAAAAGTGACAACATGAGAAGAGTACACAACATTGTTTTTAAAGAATCCTTCAATGATCTTATCGCCGAGCATTTGTGTGTAAATCATTTCGCGTTGGTCGTCAGCTTTTAATTGTCCTTTGCTAACAAAGTAATTTTTGATTTCTATTTTTTTGCCAAATTTATCGATGCTATTGCCATCGTCGTCAAGCGCATTTCCAAAAACGTCCATAGGCTCGCTTAATGACAAGGTGATGTCTGTAGATTTGGAAAATGTTTCCCAAAAGAATTTCCAAATGCCTTTGCCTGTTGCTGTAGGAATTTCTTTCACCAAATATTGCTCTTTTCCAGAGCGTTTGAGTTGGTCTTCGATGAGTGATGATGCCTCTAAAACAAAGTTATAACTGAGTGTTAGCGGTACAATAAAAATTTTAGGAGCTAAGTTTGCTGGGTTTTTTTCGAAGTGAATACGCTGTGCTTCCATCACGGTTCCTAATAATCCGAGCTTCAATTCTGTTTCTATATTGCCAGCTCTAGAGCGCGTGCCACCAGGGAAAAATATAGTGTGCGCACCAGCTAAAACATTAGTTTTGGAATAAGATTTTAAGGTTTCTAAATAAATAGGATTTTTCTTGCGTCTGTCCAATTTATAAGCACCTAAATTGCCCATAAAAAAACTGAAAAATTTAGAGTTAAATAAGTTTAGGCCTGCACCATATTGAAATGCTGGCATGCCAATATAATCCATGCCGAAGCCAATAATAGCTGAATCTAAATTGCTGAAATGTGTAGGTACTAAAATAACAGTACCTTTTAAAGATAAATTTCTTAATTTTTCTACTGGACCAGCAACGATGAGTTTGTCTTTTAATTTTTCTTGTGGATGCAACATGCCTCTGATGCCTCCAAAATGAGAATTAAATAAGCGTGCAAAAAATCGAACTAATAATTGTCTGGCAAACCAAAAAATATTTGGATTAAAATGACCAATAATCTCATTGGCATATCGCGACATGATATCTTGCAGCATTTCTTGATGTTGCTCTTTAGATACATCTTCGTCAACAAGGTTAGGATCTGCTTGTAATAATCGTTTTTTTATTTTCCCCCAAAATTCTCTTTCATCTTCAGGATCGACTTCCCACGATTCATTTTTAATGCGAATATTCTCAAGGTAAAGTGTTTTTTGAAGTTGATTTCTAAGTTGTGATAAAGTAGGGTTGGACTTATTAAATTCTAATACAGCTTCTGAGATACATTCTTGCAATATCTTTTCTCTTTTTTGCGCTATCAAATTGATAGGCCAGTCTTTTATTCTCGGAATGACAGATTTTAACATGCGTATGGTTCAACTAATACGGTAAAAATAGGGTTTAAATTATAAAAATGAAAGAATATTTTCAAGTGCGAACTTGTTTTTTATTTTATTAATTTTAATGTAATGCGATTTGATATAAAATATATTGAAGAAAATGATGCCTTAGAAAAGCTAATTGCAAAAGGAGAAGGAGAACAATTAGATTTTAAACAATCCATTTCTAATGCAAAAAAGATAGCTAAAACACTTGTTGCATTTGCTAATACTACTGGTGGAAAATTATTGATTGGCGTTAATGATAGTGGTCTTATTGTAGGCTGTGAAATAGAAGAAGAAATGTATATGATAGACCTTGCAATTACTCAATATTGCCAACCAAAAATTGCTGTTGAATTTTCTGTATATGAATTTGATGAAATGCTCAATGTACTCGTTGTAGATGTGAAAAATAATAGTATCAAACAAGCATATTTTTCATTAGATGATAATGATGAATGGCAGTATTATATTCGCCATCGTGATAAAACCATTCATACACATGTTGATGATAAATGACAATAAGTACCTTATTGTTTTTCGTTATTATTTTTAAATGGCCTAATAATCAAACGCAAAGTTCTATCATAGGTAATGTAGTTATATAGCCAGCCAAGTGTAACCGTAATTTTGTTTCTAAATCCAATCAATGTCATTACATGCACAAACAGCCAAGCCAGCCAAGCAATAAATCCGCCCATTCGCATGCCTTTTGCTTCCATAACAGCTTTGTTTCTGCCAACAGTAGCCATGGCACCTTTATCAAAATATTTGAATGATTTTATTTCATTATTTTTTATTGAAGCGATAATATTTTTTGCCACTAAATCGCCTTGCTGTATGGCAACAGGAGCAACCATTGGATGACCTTTTGGAAATTGCTCATTTATCATTGCTGCAACGTCGCCAATTGCGTAAATATTGTTATGGTGTAATACTTGACAATATTCATCTACTAAAATTCTGTTGCCAGCCATTGCTGCATCTGCTAAGCCTCCAATCGGATTTCCTTTTACGCCTGCTGTCCAAATGACGGTGCCACATTTGATTTTTTTACCATCTGCTATTGTCAATTCATCGCCATTATAATCAGTCACCATCGTGTTTAGCCACACATTTACGCCAAAATCTTTTACATATTTTAATGCTTTTGAAGAATTATCAATATGCATAGCGCTGAGTATTCTGTCGCTTGATTCAAACAAGTGTATTTGCATTCTTCGGAAGTCGATTTCAGGATAATCTTTTGGTAAAATATTTTTTCGCATTTCGCCTAAAGCACCAGCTAATTCAACACCTGTTGGGCCACCACCCACAATTGATATATTTATCAATTCTTCTTTTTTTTCTTCATCATACGTCAACAATGCTTCTTCAAAATTTTCCAAAATAAAGCTTCTTAAGTTTAATGCTTGTGGAATATCTTTCATTTGCATCATCTTGTCAGATACTTCATTTGGAAACTTAAAAAAATTTGTTGTACTTCCAGTAGCGATGATTAAATGGTCGTAATGTAAGTCGCCAATATCTGTATGAATTTTTTGTATCGCTGTATCAACATGACGTACTTCTGCCATTCGAAAAAGACCATTTGGAATGTCTTGCATAAACTTTCGCAATGGATAGGCAATGCTGCCTGGCTCTAATCCACCTGTTGCTACTTGATATAATAAAGGTTGAAAACAGTGATAATTATGTTTGTCTAACAATACAATTTGAACATCTAAGTTTTTTAATTTTTTTGCTACTTCGATGCCACCAAAACCACCGCCAATGATGACGACTCTTTTTTTACCAGTTGAAGGAATTTTTAAGTCCACGTTTTTATTTTTAGCTTTTTTATAAAGTTTGTATCAGTAAATATATTCACTAATTACTTTACAAAAGTACAAGTGTAAGTTTGTTTTAAGATTAAATGTTTTATACACTACTGTTATTTCTATATATTTACATTTTATTTTGTTTTTAAAACATACAATATGTCACACATACACCTTGTCAAAAAAGATAACATCGGCATTATACAAATGGATAGAGATAAAGCCAACCCAATGAATCATGAGTTTGTTGCCGCTTTACGAATTGCATTTAAAAATTTATTAGAAGATGATAGGATAGATGGTGTTATTTTGAACGGTAAAGAAAATTTCTTTTCTGCTGGCTTAGATTTACCAGAATTATATAATTATGACGAACAACAATTCGATAATTTTTGGCGAAATTTTATGGAATTAATTTATGACATGATAGCATTTGATAAACCGCTTGTCGCTTCTATTACAGGTCATTCACCTGCTGGTGGTTGTGTGCTGGCAATTTGCTGTGATTATAGAGTTATGGCGGAAGGAAAATATGTGATTGGTTTGAATGAAATTCCGGTTGGCTTGGTATTGCCTCGTGCATTATTTGAAATTTATAGTTTCTGGTTGGGCACTCGAACTGCCTATCAATATGGCTTAGAAGGAAAATTAATTTCGCCAGCACAAGCAAAAGAAATCGGATTGGTAGATGAAGTAGTAGCGCCAACAGCAGTCCTTGAAGCAGCAGAAGCACAGTTGAAACGCTATTTGCTATTCGATAAAAAAAGTTGGCGTATAACGAAAAAACAAATGAAACAAAATCTGCTTAAATCTATTACAAATACATCAGACTTTGAAATGAATACATTTGTACAACAATGGTGGAGCGAACCTGTTCGCACAGGAATAAAACAGTTTGTTGATAAATTGAAAAAATAATAAATACAGTGCAGGATAAATTTATACAATTTGAAAACAGATTGATCAAAGTATATCGCCATCTTTCTAAGATAGCAAAAAAACAAGAGGTAAGTTGCTATCGATTGTATAATGTTGATTTGCCTGAATTTCCTTTTATTATTGATATTTACAAGCAAACGGTATATGTCGCTGAATACAAAAGTAAACATAAACTAACTGATGATGAATATGCTGATTGGTTGCAAACTTCGTTACAAATTATAGGCAATGTGTTGCAAGTTTCACAAGATAATATTTACCTAAAACTACGCGAACGTCAAAAAGGCGATCAACAATACAACAAACTACAGCAAGAAAAAAAAGAATTAATAGTAGAAGAAAATGGATTGAGTTTTATTGTTAATCTTTCTGATTATTTAGACACTGGTTTATTCTTAGACCATAGATTAACGCGTCAAAAAGTGAAAGAAATTTCTGCACAAAAAAATGTGCTTAATCTTTTTGCATACACAGGAAGTTTCTCTGTATATGCTGCTGCCGGAAATGCAAATAAGATTGTCACGGTTGATATGTCAAAAACTTATTTGAATTGGGCTCGCCGCAATCTTGCATATAATAAATTATATGATGATAACAAGCATTTTTTTATTCAAGATGATACGTTGCATTTCTTGAAAAATGAAACACACAATTCATATGATTTAATCATACTCGATCCGCCTACATTTTCCAATAGCAAAAGAATGGACGGCACTTTAGATATTCAACGCGATCATGTAGATATTATTAATCGCTGTTTGTTGCTCTTAAAAGAAAATGGAATTTTGATTTTTAGTACTAATTATAGAAGTTTCAAACTTGATGCTTCATCATTGGCAACTACAAAAATAAAAGATATCACCAAGCAAACAATTCCTTTTGATTTTGAAGGCAAGCTACAACGTGCTTGTTATTGGATTGAAAAATAATTAATTTTCTTTCGTGGCATCTTTTAGCTTATCGCTCAAATCATTTTTCTGAAGCGTAAATCCATATTTTTCTGCAAACTTTTTTTGTGCTGACTGAAAAGCATTATCCAATGGGATTTCTTTTGCAGAAATATTTTTTACTAATGTGTTTAATTTCCTCGTAAGCTCGTTGCTTTCGTATTTCTCTTTATTTTCTACCAAGTAAAGCAATTCTTTATAATCTTTTTTAGAAATACTGATGTAGAACTTGAACATATCTTTTGCGGCACTTAAAAGTTGCTTATCATCTTTATAAGCTTTCATTTTTTTTATAATACTCATACTGCTTTCAGCTTGTTCCTTCAACTTTGCAAGTGAAAATGCATTTGGATTTGAAGAAAACGAGAGAATAGCTTCGCCTATTTTAGTTTGTTCATTTACAATTTTATTATTGTATTCTATTGCGGCAACATCGTGTTGCGCATACATGTTTGTAATGCAGAGAAATCCGATTAGTAAATAAAATACTTGTTTCATCTTATTCAATTTTTAGTTTATATTTTTTGCAATAGCTTTCTTGTGCCGCATTAAAAATAGGATATACGGCAGCAGATTTAGCTTTCATAGCATCATAGATTTTTATTTTTTTAGCTTTAAAATCTTTGTATTCCAAATCTGGATCTTCTACTATTTTTAATAAATCTGCATACTCATGTTCTGTTAAATCTTTATACAAACTGAATAATTGTTTTGCTGCTTGATAATAAGTAGAATCATCTTTATTGATTTTTAAACTATCAATAAATGCAATACTTCTATTGATTTCAAATTTTAATATTTTAAGATTGAGTGCTGTTGCACTTGCATTAAACTCATACACTTCTTTGCCTATATTTTGTTGTGCTTCTACAATTGATTGATGTATTTTATAAGCTTCTACATTATAATTTTGAGCTTTGCTAATGTTTACAACAATTAAAAGTAATAATATTCCAAAGAGTTTTCGCATGTATAAAAATTTATTAAAGATATCAATAAAAATGCCAAAAATACAAATCTACAACTTAGCTTCTTTAATGTTGCATTTCTTTCAGCTCATGAATCAATTGTTTAAAAAATAAATTAGCCTTAAACGCAGGATTGCCAAAGAATTGTGTCATGCCAACCATGTCGCCATGGCTCACAGACGAGGCCGTTTCTGACTGTATTAAACCTCGATAATTTCCCCATTGGCTCGATTCAATGCCAACCATGCCATCATTTCTGCCTTCATATTCTCGAAGTATATAGGCCATCGTTTTCCATAGCATATTCGGATATTCTTTATTGACATGACTCGCATAACTCTGATAATATACGTTAGCGGCATCAGGCACTTCGTCGTTAAACTGTTTCATGCTTTCCGTCGTCACTTGCACCACTGCTCTTAAGCTGTCAGGCCGTTTGTCGCCTAAGAGTGTTGCATACAAATTTACTAATCTTGCTGTTGCATATTTTGGTAAAGGCAGTCTGCCTAAAACGATATCTGCTAAATGCGTGCCTCTATGTGGCGACCCTAAAGTGGTGATGCTTGATATTTGATTTTCCATACCTAAACGACTAGCTAGATATCTTGCTTCCAAGCCACCTTTCGAGTGACCGATAATATTTATTTTTTCGTGCTTTGTTTGTGATAAAATATCTAATATTCTATACTTTAGTTTTATCGCATTATCAGGAATAGAAATAAATGCGTCTTGTTGTGCAGTATATACTTCACAGCCATATTGCTTGAGAAAATCTGGAATTGTATTCCAATAATTAATAATTCTATTTTGATCTTTAAATCCAAGACCACTTACCAAAATCACTGGATATTTTGTATTACAATAGGATAGCTTTTTGTCTTCGTCCATAACTTATTACCTTAATAAAAACAAACTTTTCTTCTGCTTGTTGTTACCGATGTCGTGAATTTAGCAACATTTTTATTGATTTTTTTTCATCTTAACCATGAATTAATATTGATATAGTTGCATTTTAAACAAAATCTTTTTTAATTTGTGTTATGAATAAATTTTATTTCTACGGTTATTATTTCTTTCGCAACTAAGCGAGACGGATGATACTGTAGTAGTAATAAGTATAATAAGTCTCGAGTAATATCGAGACTTTTTTTTTGAATATACTCGATTGAAAATGAAAATTTAATTGCAAATGAAACCAAAAATAGCCATACAAGGATTTGAAGCTTCTTTCCACGAAATAGTAGCATTGCAATATTTTGGAAATGAAATAGAAACGGTTGAATGTGCAACATTTCCCAAATTATTTAGTGTAATGGCTAATGGCGAAGCTGAGTATGCTGTTTGTGCTATCGAAAACTCCTTAGCTGGATCTATATTGCCCAATTATGCGCACTTGCGCAATTCTAATTTGAAAATAATTGGAGAAGTATATCATCGAATTGAAATGAATTTAATGGCTTTGCCCAATCAGACGATTCAAGATATTAATGAAATTCATTCTCATCCAATGGCATTATTACAATGCAGAAAATTTATTGAAAACCATCAAAGCATACAAATCGTTGAATCCAATGATACAGCATTAAGTGCAAAAGAAATTAAAGACAATCACATCAAACATCGCGCTGCCATTGCCAGCAAGCGTGCTGCCACAGTTTTTAACTTAGAAATAATTGCTGCTGATATTCATGACAACAAAAGAAATTTTACTCGTTTTTTGATTTTAGCAGATGCTGCAACGCATATTGCTCATGCTTCCAAAATCAATAAGTCGTCTATTTCATTCAGAGCACATCATACACCAGGCAGCTTAGCAAAAGTATTAACTACCATTGGCGAATATGGCATTAACCTAACAAAAATTCAATCATTGCCAGTAATCGGTGAAGAATGGCAATATTATATGTATGCTGATTTAGAATTTGAAGATATTGAACAGTATAAAAAAATGATTGAGGAAATTAAACCAGTTACTAAAGAATTAAAAATATTAGGCGAATACGCACAAGGTGACAAAATCGTTTAGCATCCGAAATAAAATACAATATGATTATCCAAGCTGCAAATAAATTACAACACATCAATGAATACTACTTCAGTATGAAATTGAAACAAATTGCACAAATGCGTGCTGAAGGAAAACCAATAATAAATCTAGGTATTGGCAATCCTGATCAAGCACCTTCTACTGCAACTATTGATGCATTGATAACAGCAGCGGCCAATGTTACAAACCACGGCTACCAAAGTTATATAGGCATTCCAGAGTTAAGAACAGCCTTAAGCAATTGGTACAAAAAAACGTATGAGGTTGCTTTGCAGCCAACAACAGAAGTATTGCCATTGTTAGGTTCAAAAGAAGGAATATCTTATATTTCACATGCATTTTTAAATCCAGGCGATAAAGTATTAGTGCCCAATCCTGGCTATCCAACTTATACGTCAGCCACTTATTTAGCAGGAGCGGAGCCAGTCTCTTATAACTTAGATGCATCGAATAATTGGGCACCTGATTTTACGTCTATACCTGAGTCCGTATTGCAGGAGGCAAAGATAATTTGGATAAACTATCCCAATATGCCAACTGGTGCAGCCGGTAATCAGGAGATATTTTCTAATATAATTGCATTAGCAAAAAAGTATAATATTTTAGTGGTTAATGACAATCCATATAGTTTAGTGTTGAATGAAGGTCAACCTGTTTCTATATTGCAAACAGCACAAGCTAAAGACGTGTGTTTGGAATTAAATTCACTAAGCAAATCACATAATTTAGCAGGTGCACGAATAGGCATGATTGCTGGTGCTAAAGATTATATCGACACAATTTTAAAAGTGAAAAGCAATGTAGATAGTGGCATGTATTTGCCAGTTCAACATGCAGCAATAGCCGCTTTAAGTAATAGCGATGAATGGCATTTGGCACGCAATAATGAATACAAGAAACGCAGAACTTTAGCGTATGCAATAATGGACGAATTGGAATGTGTGTATGATACCAATCAGATAGGTATGTTTCTTTGGGCAAAAATACCTGATCGATATGAAAATGTTGAAGTATTAACAGAACACATTTTACAGGATGCAAATGTCTTTATTACACCAGGTTTTATTTTTGGTAGTAATGGTGATCGATACATTCGTATTTCTTTATGTAGTCCTGAAAAAGATTTACAAGAAGCATTAATAAGAATAAAAAATACCAAGTCATCAGTCTAATTCTAAATCAACATGAAAGTTGCAATTGTAGGTATAGGTTTAATAGGAGGCTCAACAGCAATAGATTTGCGTGCAGCAAAGTTTTGTACGGAAATCTTAGGCGTTGGTAGAAGTCAGCAAAGCAATGAAACAGCATTAAAATTAGGCTTAGTAGATAAAATTGTAACAAAAGAAGAAGCCTTACAATATGCAGATTTAATTATACTAACAGTACCTGTAAACATACTAATTGATGAGCTAAAATATTACTTGGATAATATGCAATCGCATCAAGTAATTACAGATATGGGTTCTACAAAAGGAATTATTATAGATGCTATACAAAATCATCCAAACAGAAAACAATACGTCGCTTCGCATCCGATGGCTGGTACTGAAAATAGTGGACCTGCAGCAGCAATTCCTCATTTATTTAAAGATAAAGTTTGCATTATTTGTGATAAAGAAAAAAGCGATCAACGTGCAGTCGCTTTGATAGAACAACTTTATCAAACGCTTAACATGCGCATTAAATACATGGACGCACATCAGCACGATATGCATGCGGCATATATTTCTCATATTTCACACATTAGTTCATTTGTATTGGCTGCTACTGTGTTAGAAAAAGAAAGAGATGAAGAGGCTATTTTAGAAATGGCTGGTGGTGGTTTTGAAAGCACGGTTCGATTAGCGAAAAGTTCGCCTGATATGTGGGCGCCTATTTTTCAACAAAACAAATTGTATTTATTAGAAGTAATGGATACATACATTGAGAAGATGTACCATTTTAGAAATTTAATTAATAAAAATAAAAATGAAGAATTAAGACAGTTTATGCAAAATGCCAATGAAATCAGAAAGATATTGAAATAAAACTTTTTGAAATACTTTGCATAATTAAAACTTATTCTATTGGTAAAACAAAGGTTTTTAATAAAATATAAATAACAAATAAATTTACATTATGAGCAATTTAACTATCGTACCCTTAAAAGATTGGGGTTTTAATTTTGAGAAACCAGTCATCATTTCTGGTCCGTGTTCCTGCGAAACGGAAGAACAAATGATGGAAACGGCACAACGTTTGGCAAATAAAGGCATACATGTACTTCGTGCAGGCATTTGGAAACCACGTACACGACCAGGAATGTTCGAAGGTATTGGCAAAGAAGGCTTGTCATGGCTTGTAAATGCTGGTAAAGAAATAGGCTTGCCAACAACAGTTGAAGTAGCAAATGCACAACACGTAGAAGAGTCCTTGGCTGCAGGTGTCGATATACTTTGGATAGGAGCGCGCACAACGGTTAATCCATTTTCTGTGCAAGAAGTAGCAGATGCATTACGTGGTGTAGATATTCCTGTTTTAGTAAAAAATCCTATTAATCCTGATTTACAATTGTGGTTAGGCAGTATGGAACGTTTAAATGCTGTTGGCATCACTAAATTAGGCGCAATTCATCGTGGTTTTTCCTCGTACGAAAAATCTAAATACAGAAATAAGCCAATGTGGGAATTGCCGGTAGAAATGCGTCGTTTGTATCCAAATATGCCTATCATTGTTGACCCTTCTCATATCTGTGGTTCTCGCGAATTAATTCCTTCTGTTTGCCAAAAAGCGCTTGACTTAGACTTTGATGGCTTGATGATAGAATCTCACCGCGATCCAGATAATGCTTGGAGTGATGCTGCGCAGCAAGTAACGCCTGAGCGTTTAGGTGAAATCATTTCTTCATTGGTTGTTCGAAGTAGCAAATTAGATAATTATGCGGAAAATCAATTAGAAGCATTACGCGCTCAAATTGACAGAATCGACAACTATATGTTGGAGATTATGGGCGAACGTATGGATATCGCACGTAAGATTGGTGAGTTCAAAAGAGATAATGGAATTACCATCTTACAAACCAATCGTTGGGACGAAATTATTCATGATAGAGTAAAAAAAGCAGCGAAAAAAGACCTTACAGAAGATTTTGTTAAGGATATGATGGAGGCAATTCACCAAGAATCTATCCGTCATCAAACAAAAATTATGAACAATATTTTAGCTGAATAATACAGTATTTTAATAAATATCTGATTATCAATATGTTGTAATGTTTTGTTAAAAATATCAAATGTTAGTAGATTATTTATAACAGCAAGAAAACGTACGAATGTAACTTAGTTTATTAAATTTGAGACATATTGATAATCTTTAAACAAATCAACAATGGACAAATCAAAAATGATTAAGGCATATTGTCTTAAAACGAAAGAAAAAGATGTACCAATGCACGATGCAGTAATTACAAAAACATCAAGAGGTGGTTATATGGCATCTGGAAATGATGGTAAAGGCAATAAAATGGCCGCTATTTTAGGTGAAGCAAAAGCATTGCAAGCTATTAAAGATGGTGTTGCTAAACAAGGCTTCTAAAAATTAGATGTAATTAAAATTGAAAGGTCAACTTCTCGAGTTGATCTTTTTATTTTTTGTATTTTAATGAAATTATTAGCGAATAAAAAGCTATATATTTTTTCCTATTTAATTCCAATTACTGCGTAGCAATCGACCAAATATTTTTTTCTTGCCCAAGTCTTCATGGAATTTTACTTCGCCATTATTTGTATAAGCTTCATTGCCATTGATAAATACATGTTGTACAACTTTACCACTGCGTTTTATTAATCGATATGAACCTTCAAATTGTGGATGATAATCTTCAATAGGTTCTGTTGTTAAATCACTTTCCAATCGTGTCGGATCAATGATAATAAGGTCAGCACGTTTGCCAACTGAAATATCGCCGGCATCGATACCTAAATAATCAGCAGGTTCTTTTGTCAACCTATACACAGCTCGTTCAATTGGCATTGTTTCAGGATGACGCATAGCTTGTTTAAATAAATGCAATCCACCATCGTGAAATGCCATATTTAAATTATGTGCGCCAGAGTCATTGAAGCCAGGAAAACAATGTTCGCTGTTCAATAATTCCATTCGTACATTTTCTCGATGATTAGATGTTTCGCATTTCCATCTGATTTTGGTATCATATTCTGCCAAAAGATTCATAAAATGCTCAACAGGTTCTACGCCTGCTTCTTTAGCGACTTGTTCAAAATTCTTGCCTATGTGTGTGCTGACTGGCGAGTTTACAATCCACATTTCTTTTAATGCTTTTGGGAAAACAGAAGCCGCTTTATGATTCCATTCTTTCACAAATTGTTTTCTGAATGTTGGATCAGTAAACATGGCATGTCTGCCTGCTGCGTCGGCAGATATAGCTTTTATCATCGATGGAAATTCTTCAAACAATGGAGACACTGGGCCATCTCCATAATTTAAAAATGGAACCGATAATGTTTGAAATTTCAAATCAGCTCGAAGTATTTTATTGCCAATAAAACCTAATAGTTTGAGTAAATTGTATATTTTCTCATTTGATTTTAAATCTAATGCTGCAACGATAGTCGTTTTCAAACTTTTCTTAAAAAATCCACCTTGACTTAATCTTGTGATTGTCATAAATGACGTTTTTTCAATCGCATTTGGCGTAATTTGCAATATGCGATTTCTTTTGCGTAAAACGTTTGCTAGTCGTTTGTATTCCGATTTTGCTGCTAATTGTGAAGGCACAGAAAATCCAGTGTATTTTGGAGCATACACACCAGCCCAACGATGAAATGGCAACATATCGATAGATACGCCTAAATAACCAGCATCTAAGGCTTCTTCTACGATAGCCTCCATCTTCTTTAGCTCGTCTTCAGAGGCATTTTTTTGTGTAAAGCTTCTATCCAAGCCCATTACATGCATACGCAAGTTGGAGTGTCCTAAAAACGAAGCCACATTGGGACCAACAGGCACAGTATCTAAATGCTCATAATATTCACGAACATTTTTCCATTTAATATTGCCAATCATCCATTGGCTCAATACTTTTGCTGGAATATTTTCGACACGTGCAAATAAATCAACAATTTCCTCTTCTTTACCTAAAGCAGCAGATAAGGAGCAATTGCCAATAATTACTGTAGTTACGCCATGTCGAACAGATTCTTCTAAAGCTGGTAATACTTCAAGCTCTGCATCGTAGTGCGCATGGATATCAAGTAAACCTGGCATTATCCATTTATCAGTTGCATCAATTTCTTTTGCATTTTCAATATTGGGTGCTTTATCGACAACTGCCTCGATTTTATTGTCTTTTATGATGACATCTTTTTTAATGCCTTTATTGCCTAAGCCATCAAAGTAAATTCCGTTTCGAATAATGGTAGTTTGCATATGCTTTTTTGTATGCATAAAGATAAGAAATAATAAAAATTTGTCAGATTATGCGAATAATTATTTTGATTAAGTCAAAAAATAACTTAGAAAGCGTTGATTTTATCATATTTTTTCCACTTGATTAGTGGCTTCACTTTATATGCTAATCACACGTTAATTAATTAAAACTTATACACTTAAAATGTTGCATGTTTGCATGAAATCACTATTTTTGATTTAATAAGTAAATGATATGTCTTACGAAGTAAAAGTAATTTTAGACGGTAATAAATACGATATTAAAGTAGCCGAAGGAGAAACAATTCTGGAGGCAGCTATTAATGCAAATATTGATCCACCTTATGCTTGCCGCGTTGCTGCATGTTGTAGCTGTAAAGCAAAATTAATAGATGGAAAAGTAGAAATGGATGATGATGAACCTTTGACAGAAGAAGAACTCGATGAAGGTTTTATTTTAACTTGTCAATCACATCCAAAGACAAATTGTACGATTAATTACGACGAAGCTTAGTGTTTGATATAAAATTCTTCGCCAACTGCTAAGATTTCTAAATCGCCATTGATTTCATTTTCTCTTTCTAAGTGTTTTAGGATTTTTACAGGTTCTGAAGGCGGTTCATCACTTAAGTCGAATGTACCATAATGCATAGGTATAAATATTTTGCCATGCAAAATATTGAAAGCATGTACAGCTTCCTCTGGTGATACGTGTGCCCATTTCATAATATATCTTGGCTTATAGGCGCCAACAGGCATTAAGCAAATATCAAAAGAGGAGAAATATTTGTGTATTTCTTCAAAGTGTGCATCAAATCCGGTATCGCCAGCAAAGTATAGCGACGTATTTTTGCTTTTAATAGCAAAGCTTCCCCAAAGTGTTTTGTTATAATCTGTTATAAATCGTCTGTTCCAATGTTTAGCAGGTAAAAAGGTGATGTCTAATTTATTGACATTATATTGTTGCCACCAAGCGGCTTCTTGTATTTTTTTAAAACCTATTGATGCCAACATTTTTTTGAATCCTAATGGGCAAAGTATTTCAACTGTAGGATTGTACAATAATATTTTTCGTAATGAGGAAACATCAAGATGGTCTCGATGGCCATGCGACAATAGAATATAGTCAATATTTTTTATTTCATCGATTGTACAAGGTAATTTATGCTTACGTTTTAAAAGTGGTGTTAGACTATAAAAAACAGGATCAGTCAGTATTCGTACTTTATTGATTTGTATATAAAATGACGAATGACCTAACCATACTATTTTATCAATAGATGAATGCGTGAATGTATCATTTTTGATTAACTCTGGAATAAATGTATCTTGTTTTTTTTCTGTTTTCTGTGGATTTTTGGAGCTTATCCATTTTAAAAATTTTCCAAGAGGTTGCTTATCTTTTTCTTCTTTTAAAACGTACTTACCATCAATAAATAAATTGCCTTTTATATCATTTCTGATAAATTGTAAATCTGGATTTGATTTGAAGATTTTATTTTTCATAGAAAAAGATAAAAAAAACCTGTTAGTAAACTAACAGGTTTTTTATAGTATTGTTTAATGACTATCGAACTGGAGAGAAGTCAACACGTCTGTTAGACTGATGTTGATTTTCGTTTACAGCATCTTTTACTAATGGATCAGATTTGCCCATTGGTAATTTTACGAATCTGTCATCTGCAATATTGTAATGATCTTTTAAGTATTTAATAGCTGCGTTAACACGATTTTCAGATAATTTTTGGTTGAAATCTGTTGAGCCTCTAACGTCAGTATTACCTTTTACATTTACTTTTAAGTTTGGATTTGTCGATAAGATGATACCGATTTTTTTCAACTCTTCAGATCCTGCGGAAGTGATGTTGTATTTGTTTACATCGAAATATACTGAAGTTAATTTCCAAATATTATCTTCAACTTTTTGTATTTTTTTGTTTACTGCTTCATCATCATAAGGAACGCCACCTTTCACTACTTGTTCTGTTACAGCAGGAGCTTCAGGTAATACATTTTTGCATTCTACGATTGGGAAAGCAGGAGATGAGAATGGCTCTGGATCTTTGCTGTCTGGGCAACCATCTTTGTCGCTATCTAATGTTACACCATGAACGTTTACTGCTAAACCAGGTTCTGTTGTAGGTTCTTTATCTAAGATGTCTAAAACGCCATCGCCATCTGTATCTTTTAAGTTAACTTCTTTTGGTTTTGGTACGTTTGCCATGATGAATGCGATTGGATTAACCCATTCAACATGTTCTTTTTGAGAACCAATTCTACCAAATTTGTAAGAGAAGTTTACATTCACATAAGCATAAGCATCTCTGTTTATTTTTGATAAAGAGTTAACCGTTTTGCCACCTGCATCTACGCGAGATTGGAATTGCAATGCATCTAATTTGTCAGAGTTTGTGAAAGTGAAATTACCTTCTAAACCAATGTCAAAAGATTTAGAAACTTTAAATTTCATACCAAAAGCCATAGGGAAAACTACTTCTGTAAATTTGTTTGTATAACCTCTTAAGTAAGCATTATTAGCAATAGGCTTATCATCTTTTGAATTATAAATTTGAGAAGAAGCTCGAATGATACCGATACCTAATTTAGTATAGAAAGCAAATTTTCTAGATTTAATAGGCTTGCCTGTAATTTGTGATTTGATAAATTTGTTATATGCTGTACCTAATCCTAACCAGTCAATATAAAAATTAACTGAAGCTTGATGGAATACATTAGTTTTGAAATATACTGGACCGTCAGCTTCTGTACGTTCAGGGAAAAGTTGTTTCCAATATTGTCTTTCTTCAGCAAAACCACCTCGTTCTACTGTTCTACCTAATAATTTACCTAAAGTATAATCAACATTTAAACCAAATGCACTATTAAACATTTTTGTCAAACCTAAACCAGCGCCCCATTGTAGCTCACTTGGCTTTTTTAATTGTCTTGACCAGTCATAGCTTCTGATGTCAGTAAAAGGTGTTGTTGTTCCGAAGTGAACAGTTAAATTCCAATCTTTTAGATATTTTTTAGGATCTACGTTGTAATATTTTTTTGCTGTTTTAGCATCCATAGTGCTTCCTGGAGTATCAGCTGAAACATCAACGCTGGAATTTTTCTTTACTTTTTGAGCATAAACATTTGTAAAAGAAACAAAAACGACAGCAAAAAGTAGCAAGTTGGTCAGTTTGATTTTCATTAAGTTAGATTTTGAGTAAAAATAGTGAATGTTTGTTAATATACAAAAAAATCAGACAATAATTAATAATTATTCAACATAGTCTAAATCCTTGCCATAAGTTTCTTCTATTTGTGTCCAAGCTATGATGGCGATTCCAATGCAAATTACACCAACCGATAAATTAGCCATTTGCGTGGAAAAATGGAAGTTTGTCTTGAATGTAATATATAAATAATTGATTCCGATGACAGCACCTCTAACAAAATTTGGTGCTGTGTTGCTCACTGTAGAGCGAATGTTTATACCAAAAGATTCTGCTGCGGTACTCATAAATACTGCCCAATAACCGATGCCAATTCCAAGTAGAAAAATCATAGTGTAAAAAAATGTCATATTTATTTTTCCTATCCACCAAAATACGATGATGAAAACACTCAATACACATATATATAATAGTATTGCTTTTTTGCGACTTTTTAGATAATTAGAAATCAAGCCGCAGCTGACGTCACCAATAGTTAATCCTAAATAAATTATCATAATGGCATAAATGGCAACTTTCTTTTTATCATCGTATTGCAGTCCTAATGCATCTGCTAATTCTGGTGCGTATTTAGCATATAATTGCACTACATACCAAATTGGAATAGCTAATAAAATAATTGATATATATCGAATTAATTTTTTCTTGTCTTTTAATAGGATAAAAAAGTTTCCAAGATTTGAGGTTTTCTGTTTTACGGTCAAATACATTCCTGACTCGTATACACTAATTCTCAAAATTAATAATGCAAAACCCATGATACCACCAATTAAATAGCAAGTTCTCCAGTCTTTGAGCCATAATACGATTAAGCAACCAAAGACGGCTCCTAACACGCCAAAGCCTGCAATAAATGCTGTGGCAATGCCACGTTTTTCTTTGTTCATGCTTTCATTAACGAGTGTTACGCCTGCACCTAATTCGCCTGCTAAACCAAAGCCAGCAATGAATCGCAATATTTCATATTGTGGAATCGTGTGCACATAAGCATTGAGTGAATTTGCGATGGAGTAAGTAACTATCGAACCAAACAATACAGAAAGTCTGCCGCGTTTGTCACCTAAAATTCCCCAAAAAATTCCACCTAATAACATGCCCAACATTTGCCAATTGTCTAATCGCAATCCGATTGCTTCAAGTTGTGTTTCTGCCACGCCAAGGCTTCGCAAACTGCTTACACGCACCATGCCGAAGAGCAATAAATCGAAAACATCAACAAAATAGCCAAGAGCAGCAACAATAACCAAAAGTGTGACACCTTTTTGCTGTGTATTGGTGTCCATGTTTGTGTTTAATAAATTTTTAGACATGTATAGATTTTCTTGAAGTTGTATTATTTAATGATAGCCATTTTAATGATTTGTAAATATCCTTGTTTTAGCAAACCATGTTCATAAAAGCCTCGTTCTTTCAGCATTTTATGCATAGCTGGTGAATTATATGATGGCATATTTTGTAAAAAGTGATGCTCTAAATGATAGTTGACATGCAAAGGTGCGAACAGTAAACGTTCTATAAAATTGGCATATGTCGTTCTTGTGTTTTTATACGGATCATTTGTATCTTCCACAACACTATGTTCTGCAATAGAGCGAATGCGAATACAGAAATTATAAGTAGTTAGATTGGCGCCAATCCACAGTAAATACAAGTATGGCAGCCCAATTGCATATAAAATTAAAAACATCATTAAATTAACGAAAATTGGTCCACGTAAATTAAAATAGGCATTTCGGAATATCACTTTCCAAGGGCGATTTTCGTTTGGTATTTTTTCAATCACATTGCCAAGATTATATTTTATAAATCCTAGATGCATAGCTGTCAAACCTAGTTC
>WBZL01001872.1_pt1 | contig 21120 bp, 23 predicted proteins | sample 5204291 | NCBI WGS metagenome assembly WBZL01 (sample SAMN12344345, study PRJNA552823) | activated sludge metagenome | biome: Activated sludge suspended growth; feature: Nitrification reactor; material: Wastewater; isolation source: activated sludge from nitrification reactor of wastewater...
GCTCGGGTTGACGGCAGTGCGCTTCCCGAGGTTGGAGCACGCACCCAGGCGGTCTCGCACGACGCCCTCTCCGCACCCAGTGGGCCTGACCGAAGACGCCAGGCGGCACCGCAGGATCTTCCTGCTCCTGCTGTGCGCTGCGGCGGCCGTGGGCCTCACGATCGCGGCGCTCAGCTTCGAACCGGAGGACAAAGCACCACCAGGGGCGGCGAGGGCGGCGCACGCCGCGGTGTGCGACTCCTTGGCTGCGGCACGCTCCGGCGACGCCGCCGCGGCGCGGATGGTCTTCGTCGACCGAGCGCACGAAGGACTCCACCAGCTGGCGGCCGACACCGCTGACCAAGACCGGGCAGCGGCGGCCGAACTGCTGGAAGCCAAACAGGAGGTCGAATCCGCCCTCACCGGTCCCCCTCGTCGCCTGGCGATCGCGCTCGACCTGCTCGCACCATCGGTGCGGCGAGCGATGTCCGTCACCGACGCCGACACCGTCCCACCATCGGCCTGCGCCGAGGAAGCAGAAGCACCATGATCAAGCGGCCCTATGCCCGACTCGGAGCCTTGCTCTGCGTGACCATGATCGCCGCAGGGTGTTCAGGCGGTTCTGGCGGCGACGCCCCAGAGGACATCGCGGAGGAGGGCACGTCACCGATCGTCGCGCAGGTCGCCAGCTACGATCTGACCACCGAGTTGCCGCAGCGCGTCATCGTGGGCCTGCTGGACAACGACAACAACGTCGTCTCCTTCGGTGACGTCGAGTTCGCGTTCTCGTACCTCGGCACGGCCGACGAACCCCTCGAGACACCCGTCGCAGGGCCGGTCGCAACTGCCGACTTCCGGCCGATCCCCGGCCAGGACATCGACCCTGTCGCATCAGGGCCGCGCATCGGCGAGCCGTCGGACGGTGCCGGCGTCTACGGCGCGGATGATGTCGAGTTCGCCGATGCCGGCATCTGGGAAGTGGCCGTCACCGCCGACCTCCCGGACGGCGAAGCCACCGCCACCGCGAACTTCGAAGTCGTCGCCGAGAGCGACATCCCCAACATCGGTGACGACGCACCACGAAGCGACAACCTCCTGCCCGGTGACGCCGACGCACCGGTGGATGCGATCGACTCCCGCGCCGAGCCCGACGGAACAGTGCCCGATCCCATCTTGCACACCGAGACCGTGGCCCAGGCCATCGCCGCGGGCCGTCCGGCGCTCGTCGTGGTCTCGACCCCGACCTACTGCGTGAGCAGGTTCTGCGGCCCCATCACGGACAGCGTCGCCGAGATCGCCGCCGAGACGGGCGATGACGTGGCGTTCATCCACATCGAGGTGTGGCGAGACTACGAGGAGACGGTTCTCAATCAAGGGGCCGCAGACTGGATCTGGCCGAATGAGGAGGGCGAGGACATCCACGAGCCGTGGGTGTTCCTCGTCGGCACCGACGGCACGGTCATCGAGCGTTGGGACAACGTGGCCACTGACGCCGAGATGCAGGCGGCCGTCGACGAGGTGCGGTCGTGAGTCGCGAGAAGGCGGTGCTCGACCTACCGGTGCTGCTGCCGGATGCCCTTGACGGCCGTGATCGCTGCGTCGATCGCCTGATGGCCACCCTGTCGGGCGCCCCCGGCCTCGACGAGGTCCACGTCGTCGAGGCCGCAGACGGCGCGCCGGCCCGCCTCTGCCTGCACTACGACCCGGCGGTCACCAACGTGGCCCGTATCCGGTCGCTGGCCACGGGTGCCGGCGCATCGATCACCGAGCAGTTCGGGCACGTGCTGTGGACGGTGACCGGCATCGGCCACGTCCGCAAGGCCCGATCGGTGAAGGAGTCGCTCGGTCGCGTCGACGGGGTGATCGAGGCCGACGTCGCACCGGGACTCGTCAAGGTCGAGTTCGACCGCCGGCGGGTGGATGACCAGGCGGTACGGGACGCGCTGAAGGACCGCGGCGTGACCGTCCAGGACCACGGTGAAGGCTCGCACGGGCACGATCACGCCGATGGCGCCCACGACCATGGCGGGCCGTTCGGCGAGCGCAGTGAACTGATCTTTGCGGTCACCTCCGCCGTGTTGTGGGCTACCGGTTTCGTGCTCGAGCTGTCGACGGACCTCCCCGAAGGGGTCCTCACCTCGCTCTTCATCGTCGCTGGGCTGTTCGGGGGCTACTTCACCTCGCGAGAGGCCTTCGAGAGCGTCCGCAACCGACGGTTCGAGATCGACTTCCTGATGCTGGTCGCCGCCGCGGGTGCCGCGGCACTGGGCAAGTGGGAGGAGGGCGCGCTCCTGTTGGCGCTGTTCAGCCTGGGCCACGCCCTCGAGGGCTACGCCATGGGCCGGGCCCGCCGCTCCATCGAGGCGTTGGGCGAGCTGGCCCCGAAAACGGCCACGGTGCGGTCCGATGGCGGGGAGAAGGAGATCCCCGTCGAACAGCTGGCGCTGGGCGACGTGGTGATCGTCAAGCCCAACGAACGGATCCCCGCCGACGGATTCGTGGTGGCCGGCACCAGCAGCGTCAACCAGGCGCCGCTGACCGGCGAGAGCATCCCTGTCGACAAGCGGCCCGTCACCGACCCGGCCTCGGCCACGGCGTCACCCGAGACCGTGCCGGCGTCGTCCCGGTTGTTCGCCGGCACGATCAACGGCGCGGGCCAGCTCGACGTGCAGGTCACGCGGCTCAGCACGGACTCGACGCTGTCGAAGCTGGCCACGATGGTCCGCGAAGCCGAGACACAGGCGTCGCCCACCCAGCAGTTCACCGACCGGTTCGAGCGCATCTTCGTGCCCGCGGTGCTGGCGTTGGTGGTGGCGGTGCTGGTCGTCGGCGCTGCGCTCGGCTCGTCGTTCTCCGAGTCGTTCTACCGGGCGATGGCGGTGCTGGTCGCCGCCAGCCCCTGTGCCCTGGCCATCGCCACCCCCAGTGCCGTGCTGGCCGCCGTCGCCCGGGCCGGCCAGCTGGGGGTCTTGGTGAAGGGCGGCGGCCCGCTCGAGCACCTGGGTACCCTCCGCGCCGTCGCGTTCGACAAGACGGGCACGCTCACCGAGGGACGCCCGAAACTCACCGACATCGAACCCGTCCAGGGCGTCGACCCCCATGAGCTGTTGGCGGTCGCCGTCGCCGTCGAGTCACGCAGCGACCATCCCCTCGCGACCGCCATCGTCCGGGATGGCGGCACGCAACTCATCGGGCAGACGTCGCTGTCCGCGACCGAGGTCACGGCGATCACCGGGAAGGGGGTCCGGGCCACGATCGACGCCTCGGCCGTCCTCATCGGCAACGTCGCGCTCTTCGAGGACGAGGGCGGCCTCCCACAGGAGGTCTCGGACGAGGTCCGGGTGCTCAGTGCTCGCGGTCGCACGATCATGATCGTCAAGCGAGACGACCGGTTCCTCGGCGTCCTCGGCGTCCGCGACACCCCTCGGCCCGAGGCCCGCCAAGCGGTACTCGCCCTTCAGTCCGTCGGCGTGCGACGGGCGATCATGCTGTCGGGTGACAGCCAGGCCGTTGCCGACGCCATCGCCCGCGACGTCGGGTTGACCGATGCCTGGGGCGATCTCATGCCCGAGGACAAGGTCACGGCCATCGGGCGCCTCCGCGACGAGGAGGGCAAGGTGGCGATGATCGGCGACGGCGTGAACGACGCCCCCGCCCTCGCCCACGCCACGGTCGGCATCGCCATGGGAGCCGCCGGCTCGGATGTCGCGCTCGAGACGGCCGACATCGCGCTGATGGGCGACGACCTCTCCAAGCTCCCGGTCGTGATCGGGCTGAGCCGCAAGGCCAGCGGCATCATCCGCCAGAACCTCTTCCTCAGCCTCGGCATGGTCGCCTTCCTCGTCCCCGCCACCCTCCTCGGGTTCGTCGGCATCGGCCCTGCGGTGGTCTTCCACGAAGGATCGACCCTCGTGGTGGTCGCCAACGCGCTTCGCCTGCTCGCCTACCGATCGACGGCACCCTCCGCACGGTCCCCTCACAAGGAGCCCAACGCATGACCAGGAACGTCAAGATCTCGCTCGGTCTCGTGCTCGCCGCGGGGCTTCTGGCCTTGTTCGTGGCGAACACGGGTGGCGACGAGACCACCACGGCTACACCCGACGGCTCCTCGGACGACTCGTCAGCGCAGGTGGTACGTGACGACAGCCAGCGCCTCTCCACGGCGGAAGACGGCAAGGTGACGTTCGTCGAGTTCCTCGACTACGAGTGCGAGGCCTGCGGTGCCGCCTATCCGGCGATCGAGGAGCTCCGCGAGACCTACGACGGGCAGGTCACGTTCGTCGTGCGCAACTTTCCGCTGCACAACAACTCCGAAGCCGCGGCCCGCGCCGCCGAGGCCGCCGCCGACCAGAGCAAGTTCGCGGAGATGTACTCGATGCTGTTCGAGACCCAGGCCGAGTGGGGCGAACAGTCCGACTCCAAGGAGGAGCTGTTCTTCCAGTACGGCGAAGACCTCGGGCTGGACATGGACCGGTTCCGCGAGGTCTACGACGACCCCGCAACGCTCGCGAAGATCGAGCAGGACCAGGCCGACGGTCAAGCGTTGGGCGTGACCGGCACGCCGTCGTTCTTCCTGAACGGCGAGAAGATGGAGATCTCCAGCTTCGAGGACCTCACCGCCCAGATCGACGAAGCGCTCGCCCAGTGAGGGCCGCGTGACCTCGGCGTCCGCTGACATCGAGGCGACCGACCGGCGGCTGGCCTGGCTGTACATGGTCGGCGGGGCCATCGGCCTGCTCGCCGCAGCGGTGCTTCTGATCGAGAAGGTCGCGTTGCTGAAAGACCCGACCTACGTCCCGAGCTGCAGCATCAACCCGATCCTCAGCTGCGGCTCGATCATGCAGACCAGCCAGGCCGAGGCCTTTGGGTTCCCCAACCCCCTCATCGGCGTCGCCGCCTTCCCGGTGGTGGTGACCACCGGCGTCGCGCTCCTGGCCGGCGCCTCGTTCCCACGTTGGTATTGGCGCGGGCTGCTCGCCGGCACCATCGCGGGCCTCGCCTTCGTGCACTGGCTGATCTTCCAGAGCCTCTACCGGATCGGCGCGCTCTGCCCGTATTGCATGGTCGTCTGGGCCGTCACCATTCCTCTCTTCTGGTACACGGCGCTGCGCATGGCACGGACCTCGCCCCTAGCTGGCCGGAGCCCGTTGGTCGGCATCATCCGGTTCGTCAGCGAGTACCACGGGGTCATCCTGACGGTCTGGTACCTGGCCATCGCCACGCTCATCGCGCGACGCTTCTGGGACTACTGGTCCACCCTCCTCTCATGACCCCACCGAATCCAACCGGCGCCGCCGTCGAGCCGGACGTGGAGCGACGGGAGCATACGTTCGCGTTCGTCGACCTTGCGGGGTTCACCGCAGCCACCGAGGTCCACGGAGACTCGACCGCCGTCGAGCTCGCGGAACGCCTCGTCGAGGTGGCCACCAGTTCGCTCGGGCCCGGCGACCTGCTGGTGAAGTCGATCGGCGACGCCGTGATGCTCGTGTGCGACTCTGCCCTCGCAGCCGTGCGCCTCGTCGGGGCCATCTGTAGCGAGCTCGACGACGAACCGGCGTTCCCGGTGCTCCGAGCCGGCATCCACGAGGGCCCGGCAATCGAACGAGATGGCGACTGGTTCGGAGGTGCGGTCAACCTTGCCGCCCGGGTGGCGGCGCACGCTACAGGCGACCAGGTGCTGTCCACCGATGCCGTCGCCAAGGCAGCATCGGCCGCGGGGTTCGAGACCCGCCCGGTGGGCGAGGTGCGCCTCCGCAACGTTCGTGAGCCGGTGTCGTTGTTCGAGGTCGTGGCCTGCCCAACCCTGCCCGACCGAGTGATCGACCCCGTCTGCCACATGGCCATCGATCGGCGATCAGCGCCGGGCCGACTCCGCCACGACGACCACGAGCACCTGTTCTGCTCACTCGAGTGCGCCGGCGCCTTCGCCGCCGACCCCGACCGCTACGCGTCCTGATCCGGCCGTTCATGGAGCGCTACCGCCGCGACTAGGACGACGCGCGCCCGTTGGTACATCCGCAGTCTGCATCACACGGCCCGTCGGGTGCGGACCGGTGCAGCACAGCGGCCGCTTCGCGCAGTTGGGCCGTGAACGCGACCATCTCTGCAACCTGACCCTGCGTTTCGGCGATCTTCGCCTCGACGAGGATGCGCAGGCTCTCCTGGACGGGTTCACAGCGGTCGCCGTCCCAGGCGACCATCAGGTCGGTGATCTCCTCGAGGCTGCAGCCGAGCTGCTTCGCCCGGGCGATGAATGCCAACTTGGCCAGCGCACGGTCGTCATAGATCCGATAGCCGGCCGCCGTGCGGCCGGCGGGAGCGACCAGGCCGACATCTTCGTAGTAGCGCAGCGTGCTCGCGGGGAAGCCGCTGCGGCGGGCCGCCTCGGCGATCTGGTAGGCGGCGGTCATGGTGGCCAACGGTACGGCTTCGAGTCCACTCGAAGGTTCAGCCCGATCTCGATGGGGAACTGGCGAGCATCCCCTCGCTCGGTGGACCACCTCCTCGTCCATCGGGGCACTCGGGGGTACCCTCGAAAGATGGGTCGGCGACCGATGGGTGCCTTGGAAGGCGAGGTCCTCGCGGTGTTGTCCGCTTCGTCCGAAGCGATGACGCCGAGCATGGTCCAAGAAGGCATGGGCCAGGGTTCCATCACGGCGGATCACCGGTCTCGTCGAGGACCGCGCGAACTCACAACTACTAATGTAGTAGATATCCAGCCCCTGGGCATACGGGGCGGGGAAAGCTACCGGTCGAAGGCCAGGTGGAGGTGGCCCTGGTGGACGGTGTTGGTGAACGCGGCACCACCGGGGCCGTCGAGGTCCCAGGGGGAGCCCAGCTCGGTCACGCCGAGGGCCAGCAACTCGCTGGTGAGGGCGTAGAGCGGGCCGGCAGGATCGCGCTGTGACAGGACCGGTTGGCCGTCCACCGCCCAGATGTCCACGCCCCGACCGCGGGTGTGGTTGCTGACCGACGAGCTGTCGAAGACGTTCGGTGGATGGCCACTGGCCAGTACGGTGACCGACAGCGTGTGTTCAGCGGCCATGGCGAGGAGAACGCCCAGCACACGATCGTCGGTGCCTCCCCGCTGGATGTCCCACCGGGCCGAGTCGGGAAGCTCGATGGCAGTGTCGGCCAACACCTCGCTGGCAGTCGGCGACGGCGATGCCGGTGGGTTGGGTGGCGAGCCGCCGATCGACGCGACGCCCGTGACGGTCCAGACCCCGTCCGAGCGCGCCAACCGGACATCTACCGTTCGGGTGACCGACCGTTCCTCGCCATTGCGGAGCAACCGCTGGCGGACCACGACCATGACTGAAGCCTGCGTGTCGGTCAGGCCCCCGAGTTGGGGGTACACGATCTCGCCCACCGACGACGAATCGCTCGTCTGCAGTCCCGTGGCAGCATCGGCGACCTGCGGGTCGACGCCGATCGACTCGACGCCTTGACGAACATCCGTCGATGCCGTCCCGACGCCATAAGTGGTGAGTGCCTGCACGGTGTCGGCGGCCAGCTGCTTCGCGTCCGCGGCAGGTTCACCTTCGAGCGGCACATACCCAGGTGGTTCTGGCAATGTGACCTCGGTCGTCGTGGTCGAGGGCTCGACGGTCGGGGCCACAAGCGTGGCTCCGGTGGCGCTCACAGGTGGCTCGGTCCCGCTCGCGCACCCCACCGTAACCAGCGCTGTCGCGGCCGCCAGCATCAGTGCTCTCACAGCGCTTGGGTCATGCGAATCCACGCGCGCCCGTCACGATCGACGGGGCGGCAGTTCAACGACCCGACCCAACGCGGTCAAGCGCCCCCTCGCCGTCCACCCCGCTCGTGCGAAGTCTCACGATCGCCACGGGTGAATGAAAACCGCAATGGCGGCCAGCTCAAGGACTAGCAGGGTCAACATGAGGAGGTCCCAACGGAATGGGGGGCGATCGTCGTCGTGCCAGCGTTGCGAGCGATCGTCGACCTTGGCGACGAGCGCTCGGTGGCTGTTGCGAACCATGAGGGACTGAGTTTACTACGTCTGTCGTAGCTTATTGAGATGCTGCACCTCGTCTCGTCTGGCTGCTGACTGAACGGTCTCGGGCAACTGCACGGTCGAGCGGAATCCTCCCGCGCCTACCGGGGCGCGTACATGATGACCGTCACGCCGACCAGGCAGATCGACGCGCCGATGACGTCGAATCGGTCGGGTCGGAACCCGTCCACGGCCATGCCCCAGGCCAGGGAGCCGGCCACGAAGATCCCGCCGTAGGCAGCCAGGATCCGTCCGAAGTCGTTCTCGTCCTGGAGGGTTGCCACGAACCCGTACGCACCCAGCGCGGCGATGCCAGCGCCGATCCAGACCAAGCCTCGATGCTCACGCACACCTTGCCACACCAGCCACGCGCCGCCGATCTCGGCCAGCGCAGCGAGGGCGAACAGGAGCAGCGAGCGGGCAACCGACATGAGCCAAACCTATTCAGCAGATTGTCTACCGCCCGCGCCGGCGGACCATGACTGCGGTTGCGACCGCGGCCGAGAGGAGGAACGCGACGACCAGCCACCACTCGCCGGCCAACGCCCCGCCGACCGCCGCCGCCCCACCCACGGCGAGCGGCACGGCGAGACATCCCACCACACACAGCACGGCCAGCACCGCCGCCTTGGCACCGAACCCGGGCGTGGGCTCGCTTTGGCCCGATGGAGTCGAGCCGCTGCAGCAACAGGAGTCTGGTGGACACAAACGATCAGCAGCACACGAAATGCGCTCGTCGATGGCCTCGGTGGGAATGGTCGACATCTGGTGCCTCCTGGGCTCGAGCCGCCGGTGTGGCCGCCGTCGCGCTGACCGTAAGGGCTGAACCCGACTCGAAGGTCAAGCAAGGCTTTGTGGTTCACCCACCAATCGTCTGTGACATGACCGATGCCCCCGACACCACCGCTGAGCGTGTCGCCAGATCGGGCGCCGCCCCGACACTGGAGACCGGGCGAGCCTTGCGCCGGCCGGCCCGGATGCCGTTGGCGATGACGAGGACCTCGGCCAGCTCGTGGGTCGCCACGACCGCCGCGAGGCCGAGGGTGCCCGCCGCGGCCTGAGGCACCAGCACCACGAGGATGAGGCCCGACAAGGCCAGGTTCTGGCGCATGATCCGGCCCGCTCGACGTGCGTGGGCCAGCACCTCGGGGAGATGCTTGAGGTCCTCACCCATCAGGGCGACATCGGCGGTCTCGATGGCGACGTCGCTGCCCATGGCGCCCATGGCGACGCCGACCTCTGCGGTGGCGAGCGCCGGCGCATCGTTGATGCCGTCACCGACCATGGCGACGTGGCCCCGCACGCGCAGCTCGTCGACGATGCGGGCCTTGTCTTCGGGCAGCAACTCGGCGTGCACCTCGTCGACACCGGACCGGCGGCCGAGCGCCGCTGCCGCGCGTCGGTTGTCCCCGGTGAGCATGGCGACATGGTCGATGCCCAGCCGCCGTAGCGAGGCCACCACACCGGCCGCCTCCGGGCGAAGCTCGTCACGGACGGCGATGGCGCCCAGCAGCGTGCCGCCGCGCTCCACGAGCACGACGGTGCAGCCCTCGTCCTGGAGTCCGTCGACCATGCCCTCCAGGCCTTGTGGTGCGATGAAACCGGGTCGGCCGAGCCGGGCAGGGAGACCGCCCACCACACCGGTGAGCCCGCTGCCCGTCACGGACTGCACCTCGACGGCCGGGGCCACCGCTGGTGCCGCGGCAAGGATCGCAGCGGCCAACGGATGCTCGCTGCGGGACTCGAGCCCCGCGGCCACGCGGAGCACCTGGTCACGATCCGCGTGTTCGGCGGGCAGCACGGCGACGACATCGGCCCGGTTCCGGGTCAGGGTCCCGGTCTTGTCGAGCGCGACCACGCGCACCGTGCCGAGCGCTTCGAGCGCGGCCCCGCCTTTCACCAGCGCACCCATGCGGGCGGAAGCGCCGATGGCGGCTACGACCGTCACGGGGACGGCAAGGGCGAAGGCGCACGGCGCGGCGGCGACCAGCACCACGAGCGACCGTGACAGCCACACCTGCGGATCACCGAGCAACGAACCCAGGACCGCCACGCCGGCGGCGATGACCATGATCCCCGGGACGAGCGGACGGGCGATCCGTTCGGCGAGCCGCTGGCTCGAGCCCTTGCGTTCCTGCGCCTCCTCGACGATGTGCACGACCCGCGCCAGCGAGCTGTCCGCCGTGCGGGCCACGACCTCTACCTCCAGCGCGCCGCCACCGTTGATCGCGGCCGCCAAGACGTCCGCACCGGGTGTGATCTCGACCGGCAGCGACTCGCCGGTGATGGCCGAGAGGTCGAGCGTCGAGCGGCCGGACCGCACCACGCCGTCGGTGGCCAGCCGGTCGCCTGGCCCCACCACCATCAGGTCGCCGACCTCGAGCTCGGCGGGGTCGACCTCGAGCTCCTGCGACCCACGACGAACCACGACCCGCTCGGGGACCAGCTCGAGAAGTGAACGCAGCCCTTGGCGGGTCCGGGCCAGCGCGTAGCCCTCCAGCGCCTCGGAGATCGAGAACAGGAACGCCAACGACGCCGCCTCGCCGAGCTCACCCAGGGCTACGGCGCCGGCGGCGGCGATCGTCATCAGCGTGCCGACACCGAGTTGGCCCCGCCGCAGCCCGCGCAGCGTCTCGGGGACGAACGTGGAACCACCGACCAGCACCGCGGTCAGGAACGCCGCCGTGCTGACGTCGGTGGACCCCGCGTGATCCGCGAGCAGGCCTGCCACCAGCATTACGCCAGCAATCGCAGCAACCCGGACCTCGCGGATCTGCCAGAACCTGTCGGGGGGTGCCGTGGGCTCGTCGCCCGGCGACTCGCCTCCACAGCAGGCGTCACCCACGATCGACTCCTTCCGTTCGGCTGGTCACCGTCCGATCGTACAGCAGCTGATGAACCATGGCGCCGGTCTGGCGACCACCGATCCGCCCCCAGCGCTGGCTACTGTCGAACGGTGCCCCCCGACGACGACGCGATCGAGCGACCGCGGAACTGGGGCATGGGCGACGCTGCCGCCGGCCTGCTGCTAGCCAACATCGCCGCCGTTCTCATCGGCAGCCTGATCCTCGCCGCGACCGGAAACGGATCAACCGACTCCGACGATCTCCCCCTGACCATGGTGGCCGCACTTCAGATCCCACTCTGGCTGGGCTACCTCGGCGTGCCGGTCTGGGCCGCACGACGGAAGGGCAACGGGGTCGTGGCCGACTTCGGCTTGCGCATGCGGTGGATGGATGCCCCGATCGGACTCGTGATCGGCATCCTCACCCAGGTTGTCCTCATCCCGATCCTGTACGTCCCCATCTTCTGGTTGACGGGCGAGCAGGATCTGTCCGCTGCCGCCCGGGGGCTCACCGACCGCGCCTCCGATCCATTCGGTGTCGCCCTGCTGGTGGCCATCGTCGTGATCGGTGCGCCGATCGTCGAAGAGTTGTTCTGGCGCGGCCTCCTCCTGCGCAGTGTCGAGAGGCGCTTCGGAACCGGCTGGGCGGTGGCGGCCACGTCGCTGCTCTTCGGCGCGATCCATCTCCAGTTCCTCCAGTTCCCCGCACTCGCGCTGGCAGGGCTCGTGTTCGCCCTCCTGACCGTGCGGTTCGGCCGCCTCGGCCCAGCGATCTGGGCCCACGTCGGCTTCAACGGGATCGCCGTGGTCACGCTGCTCTCGGAGCGTGCCTCGTGATGAGTGGAGTCGGTCGAGCGGGCCACGGACTCCGACACCGGGGGATGTAGCGAATGATCTTCGACATCGTCCATGTGCCCGACTGTCCCAACGTAACGGTGGTGCGAGACCGGCTGCGCCAGGCCGTCGAGTGCACCGGGGTTGTGGCGACGATCCGGACGACCGAGGTGTCCACGCCTGACGAAGCGACTCAGATCGGCATGCACGGCTCGCCCACGATCCTCCTCGACGGCCGTGACCTGTTCCCCGGGACGGCCGGCCAACCTTCGCTCTCCTGCCGTCTCTACCTCGTCGGGACGGCGATCGAGGGCGCCCCGTCGACATCCCAGATCGCGGCTGCCATCGACGCCTCGACCAGCCCCTGACGATTGGGCGACCGCGGCCGCTCGGTTGCTTCGCCTGTGATCCGTTCACCGGCATCGTCCCGACCACCTCACTGACGACCGCACGTTCGGCATCGACCGTCTGGCACTCCTTGTGACCGAGACAGACACCGATGCAGGGCAGATGCGCGCCCCGGCCGAGCCGCCAGCGCCGCTGTCGTAGTGTCATCTGAACATGCCTGACGAGCGCCCCGAGCCCGCCGCAGGCGGTGGACCCGTGCGGGCCGCCGTCCGCGCCTTCGACGGCGCCAAGGTGTCCGCCCTCTACGACTCGCCGACTGCGGTGCCGTTCCAATGAGACTGCCGTCGACGAGATGAGTCGCGTGGGCTTCTGGAACCGGGGCATGACGTTCGGACTGCTTGCCGCCGTGCTCTTCGGTGCCAGCACACCGGCGGCGAAGCAGTTGCTCGGCGACGTGCGCCCCCAACTCCTCGCGGGCCTGCTCTACGGCGGCGCCGCGCTGCTCCTGGCCGTCACCCAGCCCTTGCACGGGCGGCGCGGCGAGGCGCCGCTGCGGCGCACCGACCTCCCGGTGCTCGCCATCATCGTGGTCTCGGGCGGCATCATCGCCCCGGTTGCGCTGCTGGTCGGCCTCGACCGGATCTCGGCCGTGTCCGGCTCGTTGCTGCTCAACCTGGAGGCGCCGCTCACCATGGTGCTGGCGGTCGTCGCCTTTGGTGAGCACCTGGACCGCCGCGCGGTGATGGGCGGCGCCGCCATCGTCACGGCCTCCCTGGTGCTCAGCGGTGCCGGGGTGGGCGGCGACGGCACCTTGCTGGGGGCGGCGCTGGTGGCGCTGGCGTGCGCCTTCTGGGCCGTCGACAACAACTTCACGCAGCGCCTCTCCGACCGTGACCCGTTCCGGATCGTCCAGGCCAAGACCGGCGTGGCCGGCGCCGTGAACATCACCATCGCGCTGCTGCTCGGCAGCCAGTGGCCTGCACCCGACACCCTCGCCATCGTGCTCGCCGTCGGCGGCGCTGCGTACGGGGCCAGCGTGGTGCTCGATGCCTACGCCCTGCGCCACCTCGGCGCCGCCCGCGAGGCTGCGCTGTTCGCCACCGCACCCTTCTTCGGGGCCCTGCTGGCGGTTGCCGCCTTCGGCGACCCGATCGGCGGTCGGGACGTGGTGGCCGGGGTGGCCATGGCCGCCGGCGTCGCCCTGCTGGTCACCGAGCGGCACCGCCATTCGCACCGGCACACCGCGATGGTCCACGACCACCGACACCGCCACGACGACGACCACCACCACGACCACACCCACCAGCCGGTGGTGGCGGGCTGGCACAGCCACGAACACCAGCACACGCCCCAAGAGCACACCCACCGCCACGTCGACGACGGCCACCACCGCCACCGCCACGGCGGCGAATGAAGCGAGCTCGGCCTACCCCCTGATCACCCGCATGCCGACGCTCGGCTACTGCGCAGGATCTCGATACCGCAGGTCCCAGGACCGGCCGTCGGGAGACTCGTAGATGGCCGTTCGGTCCTGGGGATCGGCGGCGGCGGCATAGAGGCCGTCGGCGGTGGCCAGGAAGGCGTGGGGCTGGCCCGGCAGGCTGCCGGTCCTCGTCCAGTCCGATCCCTCGCGCCGCCACACGGTACCGTCCGCCGCCGCGCCCCACAGACCAGCATCTCCGTCCCAGCTGAGGGCGATGACCGGGGGGCCCTCGGTGACGTTCCACGTTCGCCCGCCGTCGGTCGATTGCACGAGGCCCCTGGGGCCGGCCCCGACGAGCCGGTCGGGGTCGTCCGGAGAGACGGCGAAGGACACGAGGTCGAGGGTGGCCCGGGTTTCCCATTCCCGCTTGTCGATCGAGACCATGAAGCGGCCAGTGCCCGAGTCCCAGCCGTAGACACGGTCGTGGGCGAACGCGAGGCCGTGGAAGTCGACCTCGCCACCGAGCGACTGGATCTCCCAGGTCGTGCCACCGTCGGTCGACTCGATCAACCCGAGGCTCGTCGGGTCGCCCGCTTGCAGGCCCGCAACGTCAGGGTGACCCGAGCCCAGGAAGTGGTCCGCGCCCGCGACGGTGAACCCCATCGTGTCCTGGAAGCTGCCGCCGATGCGTTCGGGTTCGCCGCCGTCCACCGGGAGGCGGAACGATCCCGTGTGCGTGGCAACGATGACCGCGTCGTCGGCGGGGTTCACCCCGAGTCCGTGCACGTGGACGATCGGCGGCGCGGCCGAGCCGGGGCCCGGTGGCTGCTCGTCGTCGGGGCCCGCCACGAGGGCCCACACCAGTGCCCCGCCGACCAGCACCACGGCGGCGCCCATCGCGAGAAGGCCAACCGATGGCCTGCGCACTCGTGCCTGCGAGGAGCCGGAGCTCATGACCCCGCCCCCGGAAGGTGCAGCCGCTTCAGCAGGATGGCGTTGACCGCGACGATGATGCTCGAGCCGGACATCGTCAGCGCCGCGATCTCTGGGCGTAGGGCGAACCCGAAGGCGGGCACAAACACGCCGGCGGCGATGGGCAGGGCGAGTGTGTTGTAGCCGATGGCCCAGGTCAGGTTCTGGCGCATCTTTCGGCGGGTGCCCCGGCCGATCCGCAGGGCGATGGGGACGTCGAGGGGGTCGGATCGCATTAGTACGAGGTCGGCGGTATCGATGGCGACGTCGGTGCCGGCCCCGATGGCGATTCCGAGGTCCGCTTGCGCCAACGCTGGCGCGTCGTTCACGCCGTCGCCGACCATCGCCACCGACGCCCCGCCGGCCTGGAGCGCGGCGACCTTGGCCGCCTTGTCGCCGGGTCGCACGTCGGCGATGACCTCGGTGATGCCGAGCTCGCCGGCGATGCGAAGTGCCGTGGCCTCGTTGTCCCCGGTCAGCATCACGAGGCGCACGCCCATGTCGCGCAGAGCGACAACGGCGTCGGCTGAGGTTTGTCGGGCGGCGTCAGCGACCCCGAAGACCGCTGCGATCCTGCCGGCGATGCCGACGCACATGACGGTGCGGCCCTCGGTGGCGAGGTTGGTCCATGCACCCATCAGGTCGCCGAGGTCGACGTGCTCGTCCTCCATCAGTACCCGGCTACCGACCGCCACCCGGTGCCCGTCGACCGTGGCGACGGCGCCCTTGCCGGGAATGTTCTCGAACCCAGAGGCCTCGGGGCGCGGGTCGTCGGGCTGGCGGGCGTCGGCGAAGGCCACGAAGGCCTCCGCTATGGGATGGCTCGACGAGCGCTCGACCGCGGCGGCGTAGCGGATGACGGTGGCCTCGTCGTCGTCGGCGAACACCAGCTCGGTGACCTCGGGCTCGCCCTTGGTGAGCGTGCCGGTCTTGTCCATGACCACCACGTCGATGCGGGCCGCCGTCTCGAGCGCGGTGGCGGTCTTGAAGAGCACGCCCCGCTGGGCGCCGAGGCCCGAGCCCACCATGATCGCCGTCGGCGTGGCCAGGCCCAGAGCGTCGGGACACGTGATCACCACGACGGTGATGGCGTAGAGCAGGGCGACGTCCACGGCCACGTCGCCGACGGTCATCCACACTGCGAAGGTGAGCGCGCCGCCGGCCAGGGCCACCAGCACCAACCAGAACGCGGCGCGATCAGCGAGGCGCTGACCCGGCGCTCGCGAGTTCTGCGCCTCTTGCACCAGCTTGACGATCTGGGCGAGCGCAGTGTCGGCGCCCACTCCGGTGGCCCGGGCGCGCAGGACGCCGTTGCGGTTGATGGTGGCACCGATGACCGACGACCCTGGCGCCTTGTGGACCGGGAGGCTCTCGCCGGTGACCACCGACTCGTCGACCTCGCTCTCGCCAGACTCGACGACCGCGTCGACCGGGACCTTGTCCCCGGGGCGGATCAGCAGCAGGTCGCCGACCACCACCTCACCCGTGGGCACCTCGACCGCCTCGCCGCCTCGTTCGACCAACGCCATCGCCGGCGCGAGGTCGAGCAGCGTGCGGATGGCGTCGTTGGCGCCGCCCCGCGCTCGCATCTCGAACCAGTGGCCGAGCAGCACGAACGCGGCGAGCATGGTCGCCGCCTCGTAGAACACGTCGCTGTCGCCGCCGGTGACGGTGACCGCGACCGAGTAGGCCCAGCCGGTTCCGATGCCAACGGCGACCAGCACCATCATGTCGAGCGTTCGGGCCCGCAGCGCCCGTACAGCGCCCACGAAGAACAACGAGGACGACCAGAAGATCACCGGCAGGCTCAACAACAGCTGCCAGACGTCGTTGCGGAGCCCGAACGGGACGGGGAGGTCGAGCCCCAGGATCTCCATCCCGATGTGGGAGTACATCGTGATGACGAGGGCCAAGATCAGAGCGACGACGAACCGGTTGCGCATGTCGGCGGCCATGTCTGCCATGGACATCCCGCCGTGGTCGTGGCCCGCCATGTCGTGCCCGTGGTGCTCTTGCTGGTCTCCGTCGTCCTCGCGCCCGTCACCGCCGGGCATCGGGGCACAGACGTGGTGGGGCACCGAGCGCCCGGCGCAGTGGTAACCGCACTCGCGGACCCACGTCTGCAGATCGTCCAGGGAGGCCAGCGTCGGGTCGAAGGTCACCGTGGCTGTCTGCGCGATCGGGTTGGCGTCGACCTCCAGGACACCAGGCTGGCGACCCAGCGTCGCTTCCACCACGTTGGTTTCCGTGGCGAATCGCAGGCCGCGGACGTCGAGAACCTCGGTCTGCGTCGCGATGTCAGTCATGTTGGCCCTCGTGTTCGTGGCTTCGGTGGTGGTGCCCGATCATGAGTGCGACACAGAGGCCGGCGGCGACCAGCCCGAGCGAGATGGCCAGGGCCGGGCCGATGGCAACGCCCAACACGGTGACGAGGACGACGATCCCCAGCATCGGCCCTGCGCAGCACACCGCTAGGGCCACCAGGAGCGGACGGTCGCCGTTCATTGCGTGGCCTTGAAGGTGCGTAGGCGCAGGCTGTTGCTGACCACGAAGACGCTGGAGAAGGCCATGGCCGCCCCGGCGATGAGTGGGTTGAGGAGTCCGGCGGCGGCGAGGGGCAGGGCGGCCACGTTGTAGGCGAAGGCCCAGAACAGGTTGCCCTTGATGGTGCGCAGGGTGCGCCGTGACAGGCGGATGGCGTCGCCGGCGGTGCGCAGGTCGCCGCGCACGAGGGTGAGGTCGCTGGCCTCGATGGCGGCGTCGGACCCGGTCCCCATCGACAGGCCGAGGTCGGCCTGCGCCAGCGCGGCGGCGTCGTTCACGCCGTCACCGACCATGGCGACCACCCGACCGTCCTCCTGGAGGCTGCGGATCTGCTTGAGCTTGTCCTCGGGAAGCACCTCGGCGAGCACGTCGTCGATGCCGACGCTACGGGCGACCGCATGGGCGGCTTCGCGGCTGTCGCCGGTCAACAGGAACGGGGTCAGCCCCAGGTCCCGAAGTTCGGTGATGGCCTGCGCCGAGGTGAGCTTGACGGTGTCGGCGACGACGAGCACCGCGCGGAGCTGGCCGTCCCAGCCCGCGAGCACCGCGGTCTGACCGAGCCCTTCGGCCGCTTCCTTGGCCACGGCCAGCATCGGCGGCACGGTCAGCGACCAGTCCGCCATGAACCGGGCCTGGCCGGCGACCACGGCCCGCCCATCGACCACGCCCTGGACGCCGAGCCCCCGGGTGGCCTGGAACGCCTCCACGCCCGGCAGTTCGCCGACCCGCTCTCGGGCCGCTGCCGCGATGGCCCGTCCGATCGGATGCTCCGACGCATCCTCGAGCCCGCCGACCAGGCGCAGCACGTCGGACTCCTCGGTACCGTCGACCACGACCACGTCGACCAGCGCCATCGCTCCGGTGGTGACGGTTCCGGTCTTGTCCAGGACCACGGTGTCGACCCGGCGGGTGGATTCGAGCACCTCGGGGCCCTTGATGAGGATCCCCAGCTGGGCCCCCCGGCCCGTGCCCACCAGCAACGCGGTGGGGGTGGCGAGACCGAGTGCGCAGGGGCAGGCGATGATGAGCACCGCCACCGCGGCAGTGAACGCAGTGGCGGTGTCCTCGCCCCAGCCCAGCCAGAACCCCAGGGTGGCCACCGAGAGCGCGATGACGATGGGCACGAAGACGGCCGAGACACGATCGGCGAGGCGTTGGATGGGGGCCTTGCCGGACTGGGCGTCGGTGACGAGTTGCCCGATGCGGGCCAACTGGGTGTCGGCGCCGACGCGGGTGGCTTCGACCACGAGTCGGCCGCCGGCGTTGACGGTGGCGCCGGTGACGGTGGCGCCGGGACCGACCTCGACGGGCACGCTCTCGCCGGTGAGCAGCGAGGCATCGATGGCCGAGGTGCCCTCGACCACCACACCGTCGGTGGCGACCTTCTCGCCGGGGCGGACCACGAAGCGGTCGCCCTTGGTGAGGGAGTCCACGGGCTCGAGGTGCTCGACGCCGTCGCGCAACACCGCGACCTCCTTTGCGCCCAGTTCCAGCAGCGCCTTCAGAGCGGCACCTGACTGACGTTTGGCACGGGTCTCGAAGTAGCGGCCGGCGAGGATGAACACGGTCACTGCGGCGGCGACCTCGAGGTAGATCTCGTGCTGGCCACTCCCCCGGGTCAGTGCGAGGTCGAAGGTCATCGTCATCCCGGTGGCACCGGCCTCGCCGATGAACAGGGCGTACAGCGACCACAGGTAGGCGGCGGACACACCGAGCGAGATCAGCGTGTCCATGGTCGCCGCGCCGTGGCGCAGGTTGAGCCAGGCGGCACGGTGGAACGGGTAGGCGCCCCACACGACGACCGGCGAGGCGAGGGTGAGAGAGACCCACTGCCAGTTGTCGAACTGGAGTGCGGGCACCATCGCCATCACCAGCACGGGCAAGGTGAGCAGTGACGACACGACCAGCCGGTCCCGCAGCGAGCGCAACTCTCGATCCGCGGTCGTCACCTCGCCGCCCTCGTCGGAAGGTGTCGACTCCGCATTGGATGAGGAGGCGACGGGACGGGCGTGGTAACCGGTCGCCTCGACGGCGGCCAGCACCTCATCGACGGCGACGCCGTCGATGAGGTCCACCGAGGCCCGGTCGGTCGCGAAGTTCACGGTTGCCTGCACGCCGTCGATGCGGTTCAGGCGCTTCTCGATGCGGGCGGCGCACGAGGCGCACGTCATGCCCTCGACGTCGAGGTCGACGTGGCTCTTCGGTGCGAGGTCGGTCACGAGCCCGACCCCATGTCGTGCCCGGCCGGCATCTCGGTGGTCACGGTCGTGGGCCCAGGGCCATCGTCGCCGGGCCCCAGCGCCCGGCCGGCACCGAACGCGACCACGAACAGTAGGCCGACGCCGGCCGCGAAGACCCCGAGGCGGGCGGCGACACTCATGACGCCAGCTCGTAGCCGGCCTCGTCCACCGCGGCGCGCACGTCGTCGGTGTCGAGCGGGGCGCCGCTGGTCACGGTCACCTCGCCGGTCGGCAGGTCGACCTGGACATCGGTGACGCCATCGATGCTGGCGACCTCGCTGCTCACGGCTCGAACGCAGTGCTCGCAGGTCATCCCGGTGACTCGATAGGTGGTGCTGGTCATGGTCGACTCCTTACTAGTACCCTGTACGGGTACCATATACCCCCATAGGGTACCCGTCAAGCTCTTCCACTCAAACCGGAGGCAACCATGGCCGCCCGCGGCTACACGGCGACGAAGGATCAGTTGCACGCCCGCCTCGCGCGTATCGAGGGCCAGGTCCGGGGCGTGTCGAAGATGGTGGACGACGACCGGTACTGCGTCGACGTGCTCACCCAAATCAACGCCATCCGCGCCGCCCTCGACAACGTCGCCCTCGGCCTGCTCGACGGCCACGTGCGTCACTGCCTCACCCCCGACGGCGGCGGGCCGAACGAACCCGAGGCGCAGGCCGAGGAGCTCATGACGGCGGTGGGGCGCATGCTGTCCCGATGAGCATCACTCCGACATTCTGTCGTACTTACTGGTCTCGGGCGTGATGCTGACCCTTCACACCCGTAGGCAGCGCCTCTCGAACGAGGTGTCGTCAACCGCCGGGTGACGACAACTAACTACGTCCTGTAGTAGTGTGCGGGCATGAGTCCAGGCTCGAAGCAGCGTCGGAAGCGGTCGGGCGGCGCGGCGCCGAAGGCGGATCCACGCAATGGGGGGAAGGTTCGCAGCTCGCGGGTCGGGGGCATCAGCGACGACGAGTGGTCCGCGTACCTGAGGCAACACTTCCAGCGCCGTCGGCGCCAGAACGTCGTCGCGGCCGTGCTCGCCGTTGTCGGCGTCCTGGTGATCGTCAACCACTTCCTCGAGCACATGGACTCGCTCGACCTGCTCGGTTCGTTCCTGTCCTCCAGTGTTCAGGATCTCGTCGCAGGCTTCCCGGCGGGTGCGGTGCTCTTGCTCATCGCACTGATCTTGTGGGGTCAACGTGACAACCCGCCGACCCGTGCAGAGGTGGCAAAGCAACTGGGGCGCTGACTGGGCCCGCGGTCCTGCTTGAAGCGGACTGGTCACGGCGGCCGACGGAGCGGCGCAGGGAGCCCTGGTGAACTCGACGCCGCACGCTCTCGCCGCGGCGGCGTGGAGAAGGCCGCCGCCGGCACCGACAACTGCCGGGGCGAGGGCGGCGATCAACTGACCGCGGCTACGTCGATATCGGCCCGGCGGGTGCGAAAGCGGCGGACGATCAGCCACGCGCAGGCGACAGTGGTGAAGACGCCGGTGGCGACCAGTGCACGGTTGTCGGCGTCGGTGCCGGCGAGGAGACCGTGGACCGTGCTGAGCGAGTCGACAGCCTCGCCGACGCCAGCCCCACCGATGTCGCACGCACTTACGAGCTGCGGTTCGAGCCGAGTCTGATGCTCGCCACCGCTGACGGCAACTTGGCCGAACGACTCGACCACATCTTCGACGCCACCGAGCTGGACGAGGCCCTCACCCGTCTCACCCGCTCATGAGGGCACAGGACCTCGCGGAGGCGCTGCATTGTGAGGTCGAGGCGGTGTTGCGGTGGCAGCGCCTCGGTCTGCTACTCGGCGAGGGCGACGCATTTCCGGCTCTCCTGACCCGGGTGTGGGTGGCGTGAATGCAGGGATGCCAGTGGTGATGGGACTAACCGGGGTGCTGCAGGGGTCCGCGTGACGCGCACGGGCT
>WBZL01001873.1_pt1 | contig 21120 bp, 16 predicted proteins | sample 5204291 | NCBI WGS metagenome assembly WBZL01 (sample SAMN12344345, study PRJNA552823) | activated sludge metagenome | biome: Activated sludge suspended growth; feature: Nitrification reactor; material: Wastewater; isolation source: activated sludge from nitrification reactor of wastewater...
CGCCCGTCCGTGGGTTCTTCGGCACCCGGCCGCTCGGCGGCGGCAGCTTGCCGCTCTCGTCGTAGGCGGCGAGGGCGGCCTCGATCTCGGCGGCGCTCGCTCCGCGGGTGGCGGCGACCAGCCGGGCGATGACCTCCGGGTCGAGCTTCGGGGCCAGAGAGAGCAGGATCTCGCGGCGTTGCGGCGCGTAGGTCGTCTCGTCGGCGCGCTGCCACATCCGGCCGTAGGTGCGCTGGTAGAGCCAGTTGGCGCCGTTGGCGCCAGTACGGCCGTAGACCCGCCCCCCGGGCACCAGCCACTCGGCCGCCCGGCGGTGGTAGGCCGGCGAGTCCACCACGTGCTCGAGGAACTCGTTCGAGTAGATGCCGTCGAGGCTCGCCGGCGGCAGCTCAAGGGTGAGGATGTCTTCGGTCACCAGGTGCAGACGCCGCTCGAGACCGAGGCGCTCGACCAGCTGGCGAGCGATCTCGAAGCGCACCGGATTGAGCTCGACGGCGTGCACCTCGGCCGCGCCGGCGACCAGTGAGAGAACGGCGTTGATCGCCGTGCCGGCACCGGCATCGAGCAGCACACCGCCCTCGCCACCGAGGAGCTCGACCACCCGCCGCACTCGCGCGAGGCGCAGGGCGAGGACCTCAGGGTGCCGCCGCAGCCGCTCGGCGAAGCGCTGCTCGGCCGGCCGCGACGAGGGGCCGATCGAGGCGAGGAAGGCGCGGTAGACGTCGTCGAGGCTGAGCGGTCGGTGGTTCTCAGAGCTCAAGGCGAAGTGCGCTCCCATGCGAGGAGGAGCCGCCGGTAGATGGCCTCCCAGCGGTCCAAGGTGCGGTCGAGACCATAGGTTCCCACGACCCGCGCCCGATTGTACCCCCCCATGGCCTGCAGCTCGGCCCTGGGCCGTGCCGTGAGCTCGCCGAGGGCCGCCGCCAGGGCGGGCGGCGAGGCCGCCGGCACGACCCGTCCGCCCTGCGGCGCCACCACGATGTCCGCATTGCCGCCGACATCCGTCACCACGGCCGGCAGGGCGGTCGCGGCGGCCTCCAGGAGGGCCAGGGGCGTGCCCTCCCAGGCCGAGGACATCACGTAGCCGTCGGCCGCCGCCAGCACGGCGGCGACGTCGCGCCGCAGGCCGAGGAAACGCACCCGCTCGCCGAGGCCGAGGTTCACCACCCGGGCGGCGAGCTCAGCCGCGAGGGGCCCTTGCCCGGCGATCCACAGCAGGGGGCCGGGATCCGCCGCCGCCAGCGGGGCGAAGGCCGCGAGCAGGTTGGGGTAGTCCTTCTGCGGCTCGAGCCGGCCTACCGCCAGCCACACGAAGCGCTCGCCGGCCCCCAGCTCCTGCCGCAGCCGGGCGCGGGCCGCGGCATCCGGCCGGAAACGCTCGGCGTCGACCGAGTTGGGTACCAGCTCCAGGCGCTCTGGATGCGCCAGGCCCTCGGCGCGGTAGCGCTCCTCGCCGGCCCGGCTGACCTGCGTGGTCCAGTCGGCCAGGGGATCGCTCCAGCGCAGCGCGAGGTCGATCCAGCGGCCGCCCTCGCGGGTGTTCTGCGCCGTCGAGATCACCACCGGCAGTTCGACCAGCAGCCGGACCGTGCGGGCCATCAAGTTGGCGTGGACCATGAAACCGTGGAGGACCGCCGGGCGCTCGGCGGCGAGCCAGCGGCGCAGCCGCCAGAGGGCCGGCAGCGAAGGCGCGCCACGGCGCATGCCGAGGGAGACGACCGGCAGGCCGGCGGCCTCGAGTTCCTCGGCAAAGCCGCCGAGAGGCAGGAGCGAGGCCACCGTCACGGGCCAGCCGCGACCGGCGAGGCCGCGGGCGAGCTGCGCCAGCTCGCGCTCGGCGCCGCCGAAGCCCAGCCCGGTGGCGAGTAACGCCACCTTCGGCGCCGTCACCGCCCGCCTCCGCGAGTTCCCAGGAGGAGGTCTTCGTAGCGAGGCAGGACCATCTCCGGAGCATGCCGGCGCGCCGCCGCGCGTAGATCCGCGGCCGCGCTCGGCGCCGCCAGGGTAGCGAGGATCGCCGCCGCAAGCGCGGCTGAGTCCCCCACCGGCACGAGCCGCCCCAGTCGGCCGCCGGCGAGGAGCTCGGCCGGCCCGGAGGGGCAATCCGTCGCCACCACTGGCACGCCGAGGGCCATCGCCTCGGCGAGCACATTGGGCGAGCCCTCCCAGCGCGAGGAAAGGGCGAACACCCGGCCGCGGGCAAGCCACGGGTAGGGGTTGGCCTGGAAGCCGGCGAAGGTGACCGCCGAGCTCAGTCCCAGGCGAGCGGCCTGAGCGCCCAGGGCTTCTCGTTCCGGCCCCTCTCCCAGGATCACCAGCCGGGCCTGGCTCGCGCGCCGCACCAGGGCGAAGGCGGCGAGCAGGGTGGCGAAGTCCTTCTGGGGGACCAGCCGGCCAGCGGCGACGATCCACGGCGGCTCCTCGAGCCCCGCCACCGGCGGGCCGGCCTCGGCCGCACGGGCCGCCATCTCGTCGAGGGACAGCAGGTTGGGGATCACCGAGACCTTCCCCGCCGGCAGCTCGAGGCCCGTGACGAGCTCGTCGGCCACCCCCTGGGAATTGGCCACCAGGGCATCTGCCAGCGGGTAGACCCAGCGTGCGAAGCGGGGCATCAGGCGCGACCGCAGGCCGCGCGAAAGCTCGGCCGCCCGCGTCACGTGGTTGCCCTCCCGCACCACCAAACGCAGCGGCACGCCGGCCAGCTCGCGGGCGACGATCGCCACCGCGCTCGCATGGGTGAGCGTGGTGAGCAGGGCCTGGGGCCGCTCGCGGCGCAGATAGCCGACGAAGGACGGTAGCGCGACCAGGGTGCGGCGTGCCCCGAGGTCGACCAGCCGGCAGCGCGCCGCCGCCCGTTCGACATGCGGCCCGGCGCGCTCGACCAGCACGAGGTCCACCTGGTGCCCGCGCTCCCCCAGGCCCTCGGCGATCGCCAGCACGGCCTTCTCCGCGCCGCCGCCCCGCAGCGACGGCAGGAAGACAGCGATCCGTGCCGTCATACCGCTGGCTCGGCCACCGGCAAGGCTGCCTCGGCGGGCGGGCGGGCGCGCGCGCCGACCGCGGCCGTGGCCCACCAGCTGGCGGCGGCGAGCAGCCCCAGGCTCACCGGCACCGCCCGCTGCTCGAGGATGCCGTGAGAGAAGAAGCTCCCCACCGCCACGGTCAGCGTGGCGGCCAGGCCCGGCGCGAAGCCGCGCCGGCGGAAGGTCCAGGCCGCCGCCGCCAGGAAGCCCACGTAGGAGAGCACGCCTCCGAGGCCGGCGTTGACCCATTCCTGGAGATAGCGGTTGTGCGGCCCCTGCGGCTGGGTATAGGTGTAGCCCGCGCCGTGGCCCACCACCGGCGCCTCGAGGACCTTCTCCATGAAGGTGACTACCAGATCGAGACGTTCGTTGCGCCCGGCGAGGAAGCTCTCTTTGCCGGTGAACATGTCGAGCCGCTCCTGGTTGGCCTGCAGCGAGAAGATGCCTTCGCCCCGCTCGCCGAGGCTGACCGCCACCACCAGACCGACGCCGACCAGCCCGGCCGCCACCCCCAGCGGCACCAGGATGCGCAGTACCGCCGTCCGCCAGCCCGCCGTCAGGGCAGCGGCGACGGCGTAGACCAGCAACAAGGAGGCGAAGAGCAGCACGCCGGCCCGCGACAGGGTGCCGACGAGGGCGACCGCCGTCATCCCGAGAAGGAGCAGGTCACGGCGTAGCAGGCGGCCGAACGACAGGCAGAGCGCCAGGGCGAGGACCATCAGGAAGGCAGCCTGGTTGGGATCGCGCGCCAGCCCGGCGGCCCGCGAGGCAATGCGCGAGAAGGAACCCGGGAAAAGCGCGTCCCAATAGACGGAGAGGGCCAGGAGCAGCACGCAAAGACGGCCGGCAGCGGGGATCGCGCGCCGCACGGGGGGCAGCAACGGCAGCAGCATGGAGACCAGGAAGACCAGGAAGTCGTAGGGGACGAGCAGGATGTAGGTCGCCTTGCCGGACCAGTTCGCCGTCGGGTGCAGTGAGCTGAGCAGGTTGAAGGCCGCCAGCGCCGCAAACGGTGCCGCCAGGCCGAGATTGGCGGTGAGCAGGCCGAGGGCTTCGCTCGCAGCTTCCCGGCGGGCGGCAGCCCGCACCAGGACCAGCGCGGCGAGGGGCCCGATCAGCAGGAAGAAGAGGACCGTCGGGCGCAGCGGCAACCAGCCCCTGCCCCACAGGTAGCGGTCCGCCTGGGTGAACACCAGGGCCAGCCCGCCGGCGAAGTAGACGGCGAGGGCGCGATCGAAGAAGCTCGCCATCAGCTCCCCGGCCGGTGCGTCCCGCCTCAACCTCGCCCCTCCCCCGTCGCCGTACGCGGCGCCAGCGGATAGCCATAGCGGGCCATCAGCGGGCCGGCGAGCAGAGCCACCAGGCGCTGCTGGCGGCGCGGCATGCGGCGGCTCCACTCGAGGTCCGCCCGCAGCGCAACGCTGCCGCGCATCCGCAGCTGATTGCCGGCGATGGTGTGGCGCACCGCGAGGCTCTCGCCGCGTTCGAGGCGCTCGGCGAGCGGGTCGAAGTCGAGACCGCTCACGGCGGCCACCTCGGCGAGAGCACGCCGGGGGGCGCTCACCAGGCCCTCGTAGGTGATCGAGACCAGCCGTGGCACCTGCCGGCGCAGGCGCTCGACCAACGAGTTCGCCAGCAGCCAGCCGACGGCACTGCGCCACACCGGCAGCGGCGCGAGGTCGTGCTGGACACCCTGGCGCTCGTTCTTACGGAAGGTCTTCTGGTAGGACCACGCCGTGCCGCGCGGATCGCGCACCAGGTGGACGACGGCGAGCTCCACTCCCGGGACCAGCGAGAGCGCGAAGGCCCGCGCCGGCACCTTCGACGAGTCGGCGATCACCCGCCGCCCGCTCTCCGCCTGGACCGCCGCCAAGAGGTTCCGGGTGAGCTCGCCGTAGCGCTGGAACGCCGGGCTCGGCCGCCGGCCTTCGGCGACCAGGCGCGGCCAGCTGCGCCAGCGCTCGAAGGTCCGCTGCAGGTCGACGTACTCGGCGAAGCGGGCCTCGCGCTCGTCGCCGGCGAGCCAGCGACGTTCGACGGCCGTCCAGAACGGGCAGGTCCTCCCCGTCTCGCCGCAGGCGCAGTACTCACCGGCGGTCCAGCCGGCGGTGACGAGCTTGGCGAGCTCCCCCACGCTCTCGACCTCCGGGTGGTTGCCCAGGATGGTGTCGAGGACGGTCGAGCCGCTCCGGCCCACGCCAGCGACGTAGAGGACGGGGATGGAGGGGTAGGAAGCAGGGGTCTCGGACGGCACCAGGAGCTCACGTCGCGGCCGAACCGCGCAGGACGGGTGAACGGCTAGTGTAGCGGATGTTCTCCTCTCCATCGCACCGGGCGCCGTGTTTTCAGCGAGTTGGGTCCATCTCAGAAGGGGCAGCGGCGGCTCGTTGACAGCCTTTCGAGCCCTCCCTATCATCCTTGGACAAAGGAGAACCCAATGTCCGAACTATCTGCGCCGGCCGCTCAGCCCGTCGAACGCCAGCAAGCCGAGCTGCGAGCGACCGACCCCTTCCTCCCGGTGACGATCATCGGCGGCCAGGGGGGAAACGACTTCTTCTTCTGCGGCGGCAAGGACGGCAGCCTGCTCGAGAAGATCGGGGTCTGGGTGGGTGGCTGGCAGGTCAAGGCGGTCAAGATCTGGCTCACCAACGGCAGCATCCGCCAGTTCGGCAACCCTTCGGGACCGTACAAGGAATACGCCTTCCAGCCTGGGGAGCGCATCACCTCGATGTCACTGTGGGGCAATGGTGCCGGCACCCGGCTCGGCGCCATCAAGTTCAAGACCAGCAATGGCAGTGAGTTCTTCGCCAAGATGACGGAATGGGGCCTCAAGCAGGAATATCCGGTCGACGTCGGCTCGGGGCTCTGCGTCGGCGTCATGGGTCGTGCCGGCTCCGACATCGACTGCATGGGCTTCATCTTCGTCAGGCCGGTGCGCGACTCGGTGATGGTCGACATGCACTACCCCACCTTGGGGATCACGGCGCCCAGCGTCAGCCCTCAGGAGCTCTACTCCACCGTCTACGACAACAAGCTCGACGTCGAGCAGAAATACACCGTCACCACCGAGCGGGAGCTCATCCACACTGAGTCCTGGCAGAAGACCGTGGGCTTCGAGGCCGCCCTCAGCATCAGCGTCAAGGCTGGCGTGCCGAAGGTCTTCGAGGGCTCCGCCGGCTGGCAGTTCAAGATCGGTGACGAGCGCACCTGGAAGCAGGAGAACGTCGAGAAGAAGACCGAGAAGTGGGAGTTCCCGATCACCGTTCCGGCTGGCAAGAAGGTCGAGATCAACGTCTCGATCGGCCGTGCCGATGTCAGCTTGGCCTACCAGGCGAAGGTGCGCCTCACCACGACCGACAGCAGCGTGCTCGAGTTCGACGTCCACGGCACCTACGAGGGCATCACCTACACCCAGGCGACCATCTCGGTCCGGGCAATCAATTAGACGACCAGGGCTGAGCGCCCCGGTTCGCCCCGCAAGAGCCGCGCGACCTGGCAATGCCGAGTCGCGCGGCCTCTGCGCTGCGAGCGGGGCGGCAAGCCGGCAGTGACGCCGGCCCTGGAGGTGTTTCCGATCGCCCGACGGCGAAGCCCTGAACGCCCCTGCAAGACGCCAGGCAAGGAGCCCCTGGCCTATGGATGCCGGATATTGTCGGTGACCACCCAGCCCGGTAGGCCCGTCGAGTAGCCGGTGGGCGGATAGACCCCGTTGTTGTAGACGATGTCGCGATCACTCCCGTTGTTCTGGTAGTCCACGAAGTGGTTGTTGGCGATCATCACGTAGCGGTTGGGGCCGTTCGAGGTGGCCGTGTCGCGCACATCGACCCCGCGCCAGCCACCGACGATCATGTTGCCGACGACACTGATGTCGTCCTTGGCGACCGTCTCGACGACGACGGCAGCGCCGGTCACCTCGACGTGGTTACCGTGGATGCTCACGTCTTCGTTCGCGGTCTTGATCCCGTGCCAGGACAGGCCAGCTCCCGAGACGGTGACCGTCACCTGGTTGTTGGTGACCAGGGTCGAGTAACCCTGCGCCTGGGTGGGGTTCGGGCTGCGGTCCTTGCCCTTGACGTCGATCGGGTAGCCCGGTCCGACGTTGCGCAAGATGTTGTCAGTGATCACCGAGCGCCGGCACTTGGTGTAGATCCCGGCGTAGAGGTCGCCACCGTCCGCTGCCGCACCTCCCACGTCCTCGATGACGTTGTTGCTCACCGTGGCCTCTTCGCCGTAGAGGACGATGCCGAACTGCGTCGCCGTCTCGCTCTCGGAGCGCACCCCGCGGATGCTGTTGCCGGTGACCACGAACTGCTGCACGGCGGTGTCGGACACTGGCGCGTCGAGGCCCAGCCAGATGCCCTTGCCGACCACGTTATGGATCTCGTTGTCGACGACCCGGGCGCGTTGGAGATAGGGCGGATGGACCTTGATGGCCAGCGACGTCAGATCGTGGATTCGGCAGCCGGCGATCACCAGGCTGGCGATCGAGCCCGCGCCGTTGCTGTCCCAGACGATCCCTTGGACACCGTCCGTGATCTCGAGGTCGTGGAGGTCCACCGTCACGTGATCGCTCGAACTGGCGGTCGAGATGTTGATCGCCTCGCCGAAACCGCTGAGGGTCATCCCCGCGACCCGGATGTCCGTGGTGCTCTTGATGAAGCTTGCCCCGTCGCTGACGCTGAGGACGGTACGCCCGGGCCCGTCGCCCAACAGGCTGATGTTCTTGGAGATCGTCGTGAGTGCCCAAGTCTCGGAAGAGGTCAGGTTGTAAGGCATGGCCGGGATCTTGATGACGTCACCGTCCGCGAGGGTCATGTCGCCGAGGATCGAAGAGAGGGTCACCCCGCTTCCCGGATCGACGGTCCACACCTTGGCTGCCGCAGGGCCTGCGGCGGATGCAACGATCAGAGCGAACGACCAGAGGATGGCTGCACGAGGAGCCTGCATGACTACCTCCACCAAAGAGACGCCGGGCCCCGGGGTAGCAGGCCGCCTGCTGCACCCTGGCCCGGTGTATCTACTGATACTGGCGAGATCAATAAGGGTGAATCGAGAACAGCACCGACATCCCCAGCTCCTCGACGTTCTGCTCCCACAGCAGGCGGCGGGCGGCGAGGTCGAAGCAGGCGATGCGGCTCGGCAGGTTGCCGCGGGTGGCGCGCAGCCCCAGGCGGTGCTTGACCCAACGGACGTTCTCGCGGAACTTGGTGGGACGCAGGCGAGAGAAGCCCACCACCACCCGTCGCTCGTCGAGCACGGCGAGGCCCCGGCACCAGCCGAGCGCAAGGTCACCGCCGACGATGGCGTTGAGGTCCACCACCTCCTCGACCTTCTCGCTCGCCCAGCGCGCCACCACCACGTGGCCGTCGACGGTCGTGAAGTAGACCCGCTCGCCGCGCACCACCCCGTCGTGGGGCCGCTCGACGCCGATCTCGATGCGGCCCCCGGGCCGCGTCAGGCAGACGGCGTCGCGCTGCTCGAAGCGGGTCGCCCAGATCTCGCCGCCGGCCAGGAAGACGTAGTTCGGGTGCGCCGCGTGGGGCTTGGTCGTCGGCAGCCGCCGGTAGTCGACCGCGGGGTCGAAGCGGTCCCAGGGGTCCTGCCCCAAGACGCCCCATTCGCGCTGGACCTCACCGGACGCCGAGAGCTCCAGCACGCTGTCGAGCCCCGTGTTGGCCACCAGCAGCGTGCCGCGCGCGGTGGGCAGCACGTGGTGGACGTCGTTGAATCGGGGCAGGGAGTGGTAGCCCACCGGCGCGAAGCCGGGGAGCTCGTAGACCAGCACCTCGGTTTGCGTGCAGGCATAGAGCCGGTCGCCAGCCAGCGTGGCCGCCTTGAACAGGATGGCGTAGGGCTCCTCCGCCGGGATGGCCTCCGCTGGCGAGACGTACTCGACGAGCACCTCGCCCTTGCCCGTGGCCGGTTCGACGGCGAGGATCACGCCCTTCTGATGGCGCTCCCACTCCGGCCGGGACACTGCGTCCGGCCGCTGCTGGCCGCCGACCACCAGGTAACGCTCACCGGCTTTCGGCTGACTCATGGCCTCGCCTCGGCGGCTACGAACCAGTGCGCTACATCCAGGCCGTAGAGCTCCCGCAGCCCATCGGCCTCGTCAGCGAGCTCGGCAGCGAGGGCGCGTCGCGTGGCAGGGTCCATCGGGGGGTAGCGGGCGGCCACCAGGTTGACCTGATCGACTGCCCAGGCAAGGGCCGGGACTCGCCAGCGCCACGGCCGCACCCAGCGCTGCACGGCCGGCCAGCGGGGCCGCATGGCAGCGTTGTGCCGCGCTTCGTCGCCCCGCGCGGGCATTTCGAGGCCGCCCGGGTCGACCCCGAGGTGGGCTGCCGCCCGTGCCGATAGCGCCGGCAGGTCCGCCACCAGCTCGTCGTAGAGCAGCACGAGCAGCCGCTCGGCGGGGAAATGCTGCCGGTAGCGTGCGAGCTGCGCCGTGTAGCGACCGCGGTCGAGATAGGAGAAGTGGCGACGGTTGGCCTCGTTGGCGGCCCCGCGGCCGGTCGCCAGGCGGGCCGGCTCGGCTGCCAGCGCCGCCTCGAAGCTCAAGGTCTCGAAGCCATAGCGCACCTGGTGCCAGTAGTGCGAGTAGGCGCGGTCGATCGGGTTGCGCAACAGCACCAGAAGGCGGGCCTCGGGGCAGGCGGCGGCGATCCGCGCCGGGGCTTCGGGCGCGTAGAGGTAGAGCGGCGAGGTCTGGGCGACGACCGGCTGGCCGGCCCAGGCGGCGAAGTGAGCGCGGTACCAGTCGAGACCGCGAGCGTAGTTCGCCGCCAGGTCGAAGAAGTGGATCTCCTGCGGCCGGGCCGGGAAGAAGATCTCGGGGTGGGTCTCGAGGACCCGGTGGAGCGTCGTCGTCCCCGACTTCTGCGCTCCCACGATCAGCGCGTTGGGCAGCGGCGCCGGCCGCTCAGAGCGCGCCATGGGCCGCTCGCTCCCGCCAGCGCAGCACGCTGAAGATCGACGAGCGGATGCCCAGCTCGCGGCGCACGATGACGCAGGTCCAGAGGTTCTTCGCCGCCACCAGCGCGCCGGTGGTGACCGCCGAGCCGAGGACCCCGAAGTAGTGGATCGCCGGCACGTTGAGGGCCACGTTGAGGCCGACGGTCCAGGCCAGGATGCGGGCGTTGGCGTCCTGGTGGCCGGTCATGTTGAGCAGGTAGCCCACCGGGCCGCTCGCCGCGTTGACCAGCTGGCCGGCAGCGAGGATCACCAGCACCGGCAGGGCGGCGACGAACTCGTGGCCGAAGAGCGTACCGAGGATCAGTCGGCCGCCAAAGGCCAGCACCAGCGTGGCGGCGAAGGCAAAGAGGGTCGAGCCCCAGCTCGCCAGCGTCACCACCCTCTGCAAGCGGTGGGCGTCGCCCTGAGCGTGCAGCTCGGCGATCAGCGGCGCCCCGATGCTGTTGAGCGAGTTCTGCCCGTAGCCGACCAGATTGGCGAGCCGCGAGGCAACGGTGTAGATCCCCGCCTCGGTGGTGCCGATCAGCGCCCCCACGAGCAGGATGTCGGCCTGCCCCAAGAGCAGCCGCATGCCGGAGACGAAGAGGAGCGGCAGGCCGGTGCGGAACCACTCGCGACCATGCGGGTCCGGCGCCGCCGCCTTGACCTCGCCGGGCAGGTGCCGGGAGAGCCACCAGCTGCCCGCGAGGACGGCGAGCACCATCGCCCCCAGGGTGGCCCACATCGCACCCACGGCATCGAGCTCACCCCAGGCGAGGTAACCGAGCCCGGCCAGGAGCATCGTCGCCACGGGCCGCACGAAGACCTCAGGGATGCGCGCCAGGACCACCCGCCGCAGGCCCTGGAGAGCGCCGCCGCGCAGGCCCATCAGACCGAAGAACGGCAGCACCAGGCAGGAGACCCAGAGCGTCGCCGCCAGCTCCCGCTCGAGCCGCGGTGCAAGGAGGGCGATCGCCAGCGCCGAGAGGGCGGCCACCGCGGCCGAGGTGGCCAGCACAGTGCGATCGCAGAAGCGCAGCAGCGCTCGGATCCTGCCCCAGGCCGCCTGCACCCGGTACTCGGCGAGGTAGCGCAGCTCGGCGGTGTCGAGCCCCAGGCGGCCGAGCAGGACGGTGACGTTGATCAGCGTCCAGGCGTAGGCGTAGAAGCCCCAATGACGGGGCCCCAGCATCTGGGTGAGGAGGGAGACGGCCGCCACGCCGGCGAGCTGGCCGGCGCCGGAGACGAAGAGCGTCGAGGCCGCGCCGCGGGACAGCACCCCGGCGAGCCCCGGGCCCCGCACCGCCGCCCACAGGCGGCGCGGCAGGTCGGCCGGGGGGCGCCCGCCCGGGGCCTGCGCCGGCCGGCTCATGCCTCCGCGAGGCTCGCTGCCGTGGCGCGCAGGCCGTCCTCGAGCTGCCAGCGCGGGGCCAGCTTGAGGGCCCAACGGGCGGCGGTCAGGTCGGCGTGGGAGCTGCGCACGTCGCCGGGGCGCGGCGCCTCGTAGCGCGGCTCGGGGCCACCGCCCACCAGCTCGCGCACCAGGGTGGCCAGCTGATTGATGGTCCGCGGCTGGCCGGGCCCGACGTTGTAGGCCTTGCCGCAGGCCTCGCGGGGCGCCGCGGCGGCGAGCAGGTTGGCTTCGACGGCATCGGCGACGTAGGTGAAGTCCCGCGATTGCTCACCGTCGCCGTAGATCACCGGCGCTTCACCGCGCTGCCAGGACGCGAAGAAGCGTGGCACCACGGCGGCGTAGGGCCCCTCCGGGTTCTGCCGCGGCCCGTAGACGTTGAAGTAGCGCAAACCGACCAGCTCGAGGCCGAAACAGCGACCGTAGACCTCGGCCAGCTCCTCGGTCATCCGCTTCGAGAGGGCGTAGGGTGACAGCGGCGCCCCTTCCTCCCCCTCCCGTCGCGGCAGCTTCGGGCTGGCGCCGTAGACGCTCGACGACGAGGCGTAGACCGTGCGCCGCACCCCGGCGTCGCGGGCGGCGGCAAAGAGATTGGCACTGCCGCCGACGTTGACGGCGATCGTCGTCGCCGGATCGTTGAGCGAGCGCGGCACCGAGCCCAGGGCCGCCTGATGAAAGACCACCTCGACCCCGTCGCAGGCGGTGCGGCAGCTGGCAGCGTCGCGCAGATCACCCTCGAGGAGCTCGATCCTGCCTTCCAGGTGCGCGAGGTTCTCGCGCCTGCCGGTGGCGAAGTTGTCGAGCACCCGCACCCGGGCACCGGCCGCCACCAGGGCGTCGGTCAAGTGCGAGCCGATGAAGCCCGCGCCGCCGGTCACCAGCACGACGCTGGCGGCGAGAGGTCGCTGCGAGCTCAAGCCTTGACGACCTTGTCGCCGCCGTGGCGGAAGACACCGCGGGTGTCGACGATCAGCTTCGCTTCGCGCTCGACTAGCTCGTAGTCCACCGCCGAATGGTCGGTGATCACCAGCACGGCGTCGGCGCCAGCGAGGACGGCCGGCGTCAGGCCCACCGACTCGAGGGGCGGGAGCGTCGGCCAGGTGCGCATGCGGGGTGCCCGCGGCAGGTGGGGGTCGTGGTAGCGCACCTCCGCCTTGGCCGCGAGCAGGCGCTCGATCACCTCGAAGGCCGGGCTCTCCCGCGGGTCGGCGACGTCCTTCTTGTAGGCGATCCCCAGGACCAGGATGCGACTCCCTTTGAGCGGCTTGCCGGCCTCGTTGAGGGCGCTCTGCAGCTTGCCCACCACGTAGGCCGGCATCTCGACGTTGACCTCGCCGGCGAGCTCGATGAAGCGAGGGGCAGCGCCGTGCTCGCGGGCCTTCCACGACAGGTAGAAGGGGTCGAGGGGGATGCAGTGGCCGCCCCAGCCCGGCCCCGGGTTGAAGCGCATGAAGCCGAACGGCTTGGTCTCCGCCGCGTCGAGCACCTCCCAGACGTCAATCCCCATGCGGTCGTAGACCATCTTGAGCTCGTTGACCAGGGCGATGTTGACGGCGCGGAAGATGTTCTCGGTGAGCTTGGCGGCCTCGGCGGTCCGCGCGTCGCGGACCCGCACGGTGCGCGCGAAGGCGCGCGCGTAGAGGGCCTGGGCGAGGTCGCCCGAGGTCGCGTCGACGCCGCCGATCACCTTGGGGATGCGGGCGGTATCGAAGCGGGCGTTGCCCGGGTCCTCGCGCTCGGGAGAGAAGGCGAGGAAGTAGTCCTCGCCCTGCACGAGGCCGCGGCCGGCAAGCTCGCCGGCCATCAGCTCGTCGGTGGTGCCGGGGTAGGTGGTCGATTCGAGGATGATCAGCTGGCCCTGCCGCAGCACGGCGGCGATCAGCCGCGCCGTCGAGCGGACGTAGGAGAGGTCCGGCTCGCGCTGCGGCGTCAATGGCGTGGGTACGCAGATGATGATCGCGTCCGGCTCGCCGAGACGGGCGAAGTCCGTGGTGGCCGCGAAACGCCCCTGCTCGACCGCCTGCCGCACACGCTCGGCCTCGAGGTGTGCGATGTAGCACTCGCCGCGGGCGAGCTGCGAGACCTTCTCCGTGTCGACGTCGAAGCCCAGCACGGCGAGGCCGGATTCGACGAAAGTCAAGGCGACCGGCAAGCCGACGTAGCCCAGGCCCACCACGCCGACCACCGCTTGCCCCGAAGCGATCTTCTCCGCCAACGAACGCGCGGCTGCCGATCCCATGCTCGTTGCCCTCAGTTGTGGTCGAAGTCCCGCTCGTCGAACGCGCCGTGGCGCTCGGCGATCACCCGGTCGATCGCGGCCTCCAGAGGGGGCGGGCAGACGATCAGGCCCGGGTAGAGGGTGCGCGGGCGGTTGAAACGCGCCGGCCGGCCGGCTGGGGTGCGGGCGACGCCCCCGGCCGCAGCGAGCAGCGCCACGCCGCCGGCGAGGTCCCATTCGTTCTTCGGCACCAGCGTCCACGACGCCTCGGCGAGGCCGGAGGCCACCAGCGCCAGCTTGAGGGCCACCGAGCCCAGGGCCTGGATCTCGAAGCCAGCACCCTCGAACTTCGCCCACTCGCCGCGGCGCACCTCGCTGCGGCTGGCGAGCACCTTCGCCCCGGCGAGCTCGCGGTGGACAGAGAGCCCGGTCGGCGCACCGTTGAGCAGCACGCCGGTTTCCCGCGAGCCCAGGAAGAGCTGACCGGTCGCCGGCGAGAGAATGCCGCCGGCCACCGCCTCACCGTTCTCGACCAGACCCACCGAGACGCACCACTCGGGCAGGCCCTCGACGAACTCCTTGGTGCCATCGAGTGGATCGACCACCCACACCCGCTCGCGGTGCAAGCGGTCGGGGCTGTCGGCCGTCTCCTCCGAGAGCCAGCCTTCGCCGGCCCGCGGCAAGGCCCGCCGCAGCACGTCGTCGACCGCGCGATCGGCCTCCGTCACCGGGCTTCCCCCGGCCTTGCGGCTCGCCGCGATGGCACCGGGAGTGAAGGCCTGGAGCACCTCGCCGGCCGCCGAGAGGGCGGCGGCGATGCGATCGAGGTCGGCGGCGCGGCCAGCGCTCACCTCAGCCCTCCCGCTCGGGGCCGATGTAGCCCTCGCGCTCCAGGTGCAGGATGATCGCCTGGGCGGCTTCCTCGGGGCTCATCTCGGCGGTGTTGATCGCCACCTCGGCGTCGTCCGGCGCCTCGTAGGGGTCGGAGATGCCGGTGAACTCCTTGACGATGCCGGCGCGGGCCTTGGCGTAAAGCCCCTTGCGGTCGCGCGACTCGCAGACCTCGAGCGGTGTGGCCAGGTGGACGAGGTGGAAACCACCGCCCGGCTCGACCATCTGCCGCACTTCCTTGCGCACCCGGTCGTAGGGCGCGATCGGCGCGCAGATGGCGATGCCGCCGTTCTTGGTGATCTCGGAGGCCACGAAACCGATGCGCCGAATGTTGATGTCACGGTGCTCCTTCGAAAAGCCCAGCTCCGAGGAGAGGTGCTTGCGCACGATGTCACCGTCGAGCAGGGTCACCGGCCGGCCGCCCATCTCGAGCAGCTTGACCATCAGGACGTTGGCGATCGTCGACTTGCCCGAGCCGGAGAGGCCGGTGAAGAAGATCGTGAAGCCCTGGGCGCTGCGCGGCGGATGGGTCTTGCGCAGCTCGACCGCCACCTCGGGGTAGGTGAACCAGGAGGGGATCTCGCGGCCGTCCAGCAGGCGTTGCCGCAGCTGGGTGCCGGAGATGGAGAGCACGCGATCACCCTCGCGTACCTCGTCCTCGGGCACGTAGAGGTCGCGGTTCTCGACGAACACCATGTTGAGGAACGGCACCATGGTGACGCCCACCTCGTCGGCATGCTGGCGCAGCAGCTCCTGGGCGTCGTAGGGGCCGTAGAAGGGCTTGCCCGTGCTGTCGTTGCCGGGGCCGGCGTGGTCACGGCCGACGATGAAGTGGCTGCAGCCGTAGTTCTTGCGGATGATCGCGTGCCAGACCGCCTCGCGCGGGCCACCCATGCGCATGGCGAGGGGCAGCAGCGAGAGCATCGCGGTGTTGTGCGGGTAGCCGGTCATCACTGCCTGGTAGCAGCGCACGCGGGTGTAGTGGTCGACGTCACCGGGCTTGGTCTGCCCGACCACCGGATGCACCAGCAGGTTGGCCTCCGCCTCCTTGGCCGCCCGCAGCGTGAGCTCGACGTGGGCCCGGTGCATCGGGTTGCGGGTCTGGAAAGCCACCACCTGGCGCCAGCCCAGCTTGCGCAGCTCGGCGCGCAGCTCGGCGGGGGTGTGGCGCAGGCCCCGGTAGTCGTAGTAGGCGGGGAGCTGCAGAGCCTCGACCTTGCCCCCCACGTAGTAGGGGTTGCTGCGGTCGAGCAGGTGGGCCACTCCGGGGTGCTTGCGATCGGCGGTGCCGAAGACCTCGCGGGCCTCGCGCTCGCGGTCCGGCTGCCACACCTCGGCCACGTGCAGGACGCCGAGCATCACGCCTTCGGGATCGCGCAGGGCCAGCGTCGAGCCGGCCGAGAGCTTCTGCGCCGTGGCTTCGTCGACGTCGAGGGTGATCGGCATCGGCCAAAGGACGCCGTTCGCGAGGCGCATGCCAGCGACGACGGCGTCGTAGTCGGCCTGGCCGAGGAAGCCCTCGAGGGGCGAGAAACCACCGTTGGCCAGCAGCTCGAAGTCGCAGAGCTGACGGCTGGTCAGGTTCCAGGACAACCAATCCTTCGAGGCGGCCTTGAGCTCGGCGGCGCGCTCCGGGGTGACCAGCAATTCGCAGAGCTTCCCGCCGTGGGCGGGCACGGGATAGTTCGACACGCTCGCAAGCTCCTTTCGTTCTTCAGAGACTCTCAACCGGTCAGTGACCGTTGCAGATGTACCGTGGGTTCTCGAGGGTGCGGTCCCGAGGGTCGCCGGAACGCCGGCTTCGGATTCGATTCAGGCGGTGGCTCGGACGTCGGGGCCGAACGAGGTCGATGGCTGCGCCAGCACAGCGCGGACGGCAGCGATCAGGAAACCGAGGATAGCACCACCGATCGCGGCCAGCAGAATCCGCGCGGCGGCCCGCCGCGGCAGGGGCGCGACGGGTGGTTGGGCAGCGGCGACCAGCTGCGCGCTGCCGTAGGCTGGCAGGAGCAACCCCGGTACCGGCTCAAGGGCCAGAGGGGAGGGCTCCAGACCCGGCTGCCGGTGCGCCGCGATCTCGCGCGCCAGGGTCTCGCGACTCGACGCAAGCTCGGCGAGCTGTGCGGCGAGGGCGCCGACCTCGGCCTCGGCCGCCGCCGCCTGTGCCGCGATCTCGCCATGCACCGGGTTGAGCTGCTGACTGACGATGAGGCTGCCCTCGACGCCGCCCTGCGCCTTGTTGGCGAGGATCTCCTGGTCGCCGAGGCGGCTGCGCAAGGTCAAGGTCTCCGGGGTGGAGGCCAGCTGAGAGCGAAGCCCCTGCAGACGGTCACGGGTGCGGTCGTAGCGATCCTTGGCCTTCATCTGCTGGCCGGAGAGCTCGTGGTAACCGGCCTCGAGGGCCGCCAGCTGGACCTGCAGCAGGTCCTGAGAAAGGAATGCCTCGGCCCAGGCGTTGGCCGTAGCGCTCGCCTCTTGCGGGCTCGCAGCCCGCGCCACTAGCTCGAGAAGGGAGGTGTTGCCCAGCTCACCGCGCCGGCTGACCATCAGGCGTGGTTCGAGATCGAGCTCCGCCGGCTCGCCGTCGCGACCGCCCTCGGCTTGAGCCAACCGCCGGCGGGTCTCGCTCAGAACCGGCCGCGAACGCAGCATCCGCAGGTAGCCCTCGCCGGGAAGCAACGGGACGTCGAACTCCCCAACCGGCCGCTCACCGCCGACCGTCAGCAAGGCCGCCGCCTCGTAGGTTGGAGGCGTGCGCAAAGACCAACCCGCGGCGACCAGGCCGGCGAGGACGGCTGGCACCACCATCCAGGCCCAATGCCGGCGAACGAACCGGAGCACGTCGGCCCAGAGGACCGAAGCTGCCGGCTCGGGGCCGGAGGGAAGACGCTCTGTCACGGGGAGATCTCGTCTGCGCTCGATGCGGTGGCGGCGATCGTTAGGCGGGCGACCCGACCGAAAAAGGGATTGTAACATCTCTCTGAGTGGCTCCGGCAGCGGGCTTGGCAGGCCCCGCGCCGAAGCATGGTAGCGTCGCCGCGGTCCCAGCTCGATGCACGATCCCTCGACGCACGCTCCGACTGGCGAGGTCCACCGGGCCGCCGCTGCTTGCCCTTCGCCGGCGGGCTGCCGGCCTCCGGGCTCTCCGGTACCCGAAGAAGCCCAGCCGCCAAGCGCCCGCGGCGGTCGGCTGGGTAACGCCCTGCGCTACGGCTCCGTGCGCCGGCTGGCCGGGGCCTTTTTCGTTCTCTCGCTCCTCCTACGCCTGGTCGCAGCCCTGCCGGTGCTGACCCAGGAGGTCTGGCCAGCCTGGGACGAGGCTGGCTACGCCGCCAAGGCCGAGGCGTTCCACTCCACGTTCGAGAGATGGCTCGCCGGCAAGCCCACTCTGCCCTCGGACCGCGATCGGGCCTACGGCGGCGGCACCTGGCCGCCGCTGCACCCGCTGCTGGCGGCGCTCGCGATGCTCGGCGGCGGCGGCCTCACGGCCGCCCGCCTGCTGACCCTGCTGCTCTCCGCGGCGACGACCCCGCTGGTGTTCCTGCTGGCCCTGCGCTGCGCCCCGCGGCGCTCCGCCTTGCTCGCCGCCCTCGCCCACGCCACCTATCCGTCCTTTCTCGGCTTCGCCCACCTCCTGTGGTCCGAGACGCCTTTCGTCCTTCTTCTGCTGGGAACGATCCTCGCGGCCTTGCGGGTCGCTGAGGCAACCTCGCCCGGGCGCGCGCTGGGCCGCTGCCTCGCGGTCGGTGGGCTGCTCGGAGCCGCCGCGCTCACTCGCGCCGCCGTCCTGCCCTTCATCGTCTGTTTGCCGTTGTTTCTCGCCTGGAAGGCCCGCGGTGCCGCGCGGGCCTGGCGACCCGCCGCCGTCCTCGTCGCGGCCGGCCTCGTCGTGGCCCCCTGGGAGTGGGTCCTCCACCAGCGGGAAGGCGAGCTGGTCGTCCTCTCTTCTGCCAACGGCTACAACCTCCTCCTCGGCCAGTTCGTTGGCCAGCCAGGGGAAAGCGGCCGCGCCCGCAAGGTGCGGATGAACCAGTTGGTCCGGGCCCGCGCCCGCGAAGCCGGGACCTCCACTGACCAGGCCGCCCGGGCCCTCGCCTGGGAGCTCATCCGAGAGGACCCCGTCGCCACCCTCAAACGCGCCCGCGGTCGCTTCTCCCACCTTTGGGGGCCGGACTCCCACCTCATCCGGCACCTCATGGCGGCCGCCTACCCGCCGATCCCACCGCTGGCCGCGCTCGGCGTCTGGCTTCTCCTCCAGGTGAGCTACCCGACCTTCGTCGCCGCGGCGCTCACCGGCCTGGCTCGGCGTGGCCCACCACTCGCCCACCGCGGCCTCCTCGTCAGCCTCGTCGTCGCCGGGATGGTGCCCCCCTTGTTCAGCGTCAGCTCGACGCGGATGTCAGTCCCCCTCCTCGCCTTGCTGTTGCCGGCGGTCGGCCATGGGCTCAGCCGGTTGGCCACGCCGCGCGGCTGGCGCCCCCTGCTCGTGCTCGCCAGCCTCGTTTTCGCCGCCGAGCTTCTCGACGGCCCCGTGTTGCCGGCGAGTTCCTCGTTCTACGGGCCAGTACAGACCTTGGTGAGCTACCCGTCGAGCGCGGATCGCCTGGGAGCGACCGGGCAGCGGCGGGTCGGCGATCGGCTCGCCGTGCGCCTGGAAGACGACCTCTGCGATGCGCCTCAGCTCGCCCTCCGCGGCGCCGGGGCCTTCTTTGCGGACGGCTCGCGCCGGCTCGCCCTCGCCGGGGAGCGGCGGGTGCACCTCGTGCGGGTCTACACCACTGCTCCGCAGGTCACGCCGCGCCTCGAGGTCCGTTGCAGCGGCCAAGCCCTGGCGGCCTTCTCGGCTTCGCCCCGCGCCGCCTGGCATCGCTGGGTAGAGGTGGGAGGCGGCGTCGACGTCCTCTGGTTGGGCGGGGCCGAGGTCAACCCCACGCCCCTCGATCGCCAATGGCCCCTCAACCGCCGGCGAGGAACGGCAGCTGCGCCGCGGAGTAGCGCTCCATCCGCCACACGTACGCCCGCTTCTGGCCGCTGAGGATCAGCGGATTGGCCCACACCCACACCTTCTCACCCGCGGGCGTCACCTCGAAGACGTAACCCTTGTTCGACTCGGTGATCAGGGTGTTGCCGTTCGGCAGGCGCTGACAGCTGCCGCGAGTGGCACTGAAAAAGTCCTTGCCGGCGGCGAAGGACCAGACGGCGCGACCGATGAGTGGCGCGAGCTCGAGCACCCGCGACTCGTTGACACCGTTGTCGAAGACCAGGAGGTTGCCGTTCGGGAGCAGAGTCGGCTGATGCTGGTAGGCAAGATTGCCCGGGCCCCAGAGCCAGAGGACCTGCGAGCCCGTCGGATCGAGGATGACGAGGCTCGAGACGTTGCGTAGCGAGACGAGCAGGTTGCCGGCGGCGAAGAGGGGCGACTGGCCCGCCTGACTGCCGTCGAGCACCTGCACTTGGTTGGCGTGCAGGAGGTCGAGCACTCGCCGATGACCGGGAGCAGCGCCGGGGTCCTGCTGCGTCGTCGGCAAGAGAAAGCGGTAGGGCGAGGTCCAGAAGGCCTCGAGCAGTGAGAACTCACGGAGCTTGGTGCCCTCCGGCGACAGCACCTGCACCAGATCGTCGTAGACCTCCAATGCGGGATCGAGAGCGGGAAACCGCCGCGGGCGGCGGGCGAGCACATAGATCTCACCTCTTGCCGTCTGCCAGAAGGCATGGTGGACCTCGGCCGCGTAGCGCCAGACGACCCGCGAGCGCGCATCGAGCTTGACCAGCTCACGATCCTGGATGAGCCCGATCACCGAGCCGTCGCCAAGCACCTCACAGTGGTCGACGCCCTTGGTGGGGAATTGCCAACGGCGCACCACCTTCCCCGCCATTTCGAGCAGGATGGCGGAGCGCAGATCGCGCGAGCAGTAGAGGTTGTAGCCAGGCGCGGTGCGAGCGGTCTGGGCGAGGAGAACGCCGGCCTGCGTGCTCTGGGGATCGTAGGTTCCGTCGACGTAGGGCAGTGCTTCGAGGGCCCGGGGCTCGGCAGCGCGGCCGCGGATCGCGGCGCGTTCAGCCCGCGCCTGCGCCGGTGGCCCCCCTACGCCATCCGTGGCGGCCGGTCCCTGCGACGGCGCCGATGGAGCCTGCCCGCACCGCCACTGGGCCAGCCCAGCACCGAGGATGCACCCGGCCAGCAGCAGCAACCCACCTCGGACCCAACGCGCCACGCCGACTCGTTCCTCCTCGCGACCACCGCCAGCCGAGCTTCGCCGACGAAGCGTCCTAGACACAAAAAGCGGCTCCGTGGGGAGCCGCCTTCGAACCACCCTGCTGTTTACGCCGGATGCGCGCAGCGCTTCCGACGCCGCGGCGAGCTAGCGGAAGGACTCGAACTCGTCCATGTAGTAGATGCCGCTGGTGCCGGCATCCATGCCGTTGACGGCGCCCATGCGGGCCCGGCGGATCGACAGCGTGTCGTTGGCGATGCCGGTGGTCTCCACCGAGGGATTGGCACCGAACAGACCGGTCAGGCGGCAGAAGCCCGTGCCGGCGCCAGAGCCCCACTCGAGCTGGAACTGGCGAGCCGGGTTGCTGGCCGGCGTGCCGATGGTGATCAGGGTCGATCGGGCGTAGGT
>WBZL01001874.1_pt1 | contig 21090 bp, 20 predicted proteins | sample 5204291 | NCBI WGS metagenome assembly WBZL01 (sample SAMN12344345, study PRJNA552823) | activated sludge metagenome | biome: Activated sludge suspended growth; feature: Nitrification reactor; material: Wastewater; isolation source: activated sludge from nitrification reactor of wastewater...
CGTGATGGTGCCGCAGCCGCTGGTCGAGCAGCTGTGCGCGGCGGCGCGCCCGCGGGGCCTGGCCTGCTTCCTCGACGGTGCGCGGCTGTGGAACGCGCACGTCGCCTCCGGCGTGTCGCTGCAGGCGATGGCCGCGCCCTTCGACCTGATCGCGGTGGCCTTCTCCAAGGGGCTCGGGGCGCCGGGCGGGTCGCTGCTGGCCGGACGCCGCGAGCTGATCCAGGCGGCCGACCGCCACCGCCGCCGGATGGGCGGCGCGATGCGCCAGAACGGCATCTTCGCCGCCGCCGCGCTGCACGGGCTGGACCACCACCTGGCGCGGCTGGCCGACGATCACGCCCACGCCCGCGCGCTCGCCGAGGCGCTGGCGCGCGACACCCCGGTCACGCTGGACCTGGCCACGGTGCAGACCAACATCGTCGTCTTCCACCTGCCCCCGGCGCTGCCCGATGCGCCGACCATCGTGGCCGCGGCGCGCGAGCGGGGCGTGCTGCTCAACGCCTTCGGCCCGCGCACCGTGCGCGCGGTGACGCACCTGGACGTCGACGCCGCACAGTGCGCCCGGGCCGCCGCGTTGCTGACCGAGCTGCTGCAGCCGCGCTGATCAGCGCGTGCGCCCGGCCGCCAGCACGGCCACCGCGAGCGCACACCAGGCCAGCCCGGCGACGAACGGTGCCGCCGGGCCCCAGACGTCCCACACCACGCCGGCCAGCGTGCTGGCGGCGAGCATCGCGACGCCGCAGGCCAGGTTGAACAGGCCGAACGCGGTGCCGCGCAGCTCGGCCGGCGCGGTGTTGGCCACCATCGCCGACAGCAGCCCTTGCGACAGGCCCATGTGGATGCCCCACAGCGCCACGCCAACCAGCACGGCCCAGGGCCTGGTGGCCAGCGCCAGCACCGCATCGGCCAGCGCCAGAACGGCCAGGCTGGCCCCCAGCAGCGTGCGGTGCGACATCCGGTCGGCCAGCGCCCCGAAGGGGTAGGCCGTGCCGGCGTAGACGGCGTTCATCGCCACCATCACCAGCGGCACCAGCGCCACCGGCCAGCCACCGGACTGCGCGCGCAGCACCAGGAAGGCTTCGCTGAAGCGGGCCAGCGTCACCACCACGCCCAGGCTTACCACGATGCGATACGCCGCCGGCAGCCGCCGCAGCGCGTCGCGGTGGATCGGGTCGAGGCGCGCCGCCGTCGCCGGCCGGTCCGGCTCCTGCACCCCCATCGCCAGCAGCAGCACGCAGGCCACGGCCGGGATGCAGGCGACCCAGAACACGGCGCGGAAGTCGCCCGCCCACGCCACCATCAGTCCGGCGGCCAGCAGCGGCCCGAGCAGGGCGCCCACGGAGTCCAGCGCCTGACGCAGGCCGAACGCGGCGCCGCGCAGGCCGGCGGGCGCCAGGTCGGCCACCAGCGCATCGCGCGGGGCGCCGCGGATGCCCTTGCCCACCCGGTCGGCAAAGCGCGCGGCGACCACCCAGCCCGCGCCGGGGGCCAGTGCGAACACCGGCTTGGTGACCGCGCCGAGACCGTAGCCGAGCAGCGCCAGGCCCTTGCGCCGGCCCAGCCAGTCACTCAGCGACCCGGAGAAGACCTTGACCACCAGCGCGGTGGCCTCGGCCACGCCCTCGATCATGCCGACCGTGGTGACGCTGGCGCCGAGCACGCCCACCAGGAACAGCGGCAACAGGCTGTGGATCATCTCCGACGAGACGTCCATCAGCAGGCTCACGCCACCCAGCACCCAGATGGCGGCGGGCAGGCGGCGGTAGGCGCGCGGAGCAGCGTGCGTCATGGCAATGTGGCCGGGGTCGGCCGATCGGTGGTGACCATGGGCCTCGACCCCGCGGCCGCACGCTTCGACGATAGCCCGCGGCGGCACGCGGGGGCTTGCGTTGGCGCGGGTCAGCGCGGTCTTGCGCGGGTTAGCGCGGGTTAGCGCGGTGCCGGCCGGTCGATCGCGGCCAGCAGTTCGGCGCCGCTGCGTGGCCGCGGATCGGCCGACCCGCCCTGGACCAGCTCCACCATGCGGGCATTGCGTGGCGCAGCGTGGCCATGGCGCGCGGCCAGTCGCACGATCGCGCCGCACAGCGCGTCCACCTCGGTCGGCCGGCCGGCGGCCAGGTCATCGGCCATGCTCGATCGGGCCTCGGCGTCGACGCGCAGCATGCGCAGCGCCAGCACGCGGAACAGCGGCGTCGGCAGGCGCAGCACCGTCGGCAGCCAGGCCGCTGGCAGCGGCGCCAGCCGCGCCGGCCGGATGCCGGCAGCCGCCAGCACGGCCAGCGCCTCGTCCATCAGCGCGGCGGTCACGCGGCGCAGGTCGCGGTCGAGCAACTGGGCGCGCAGCGGCCGTCCGGACAGCGCGTTGACCGGGTTGTTGAGGTTGAGCAGCAGCTTGCCCCACAGCACCGGCTGCAGGTCGGCATGCAGGCGCAGCGGCAGTCCGGCCCGGGCGAACGCCGGCAGCCACGCCTGCAGCGCGGGGTCGGCCTGGGCGGCCAGCTCGCCGCTGGTGCCGCGGTGGGCCCGCGCTGGTCCGGGCACCGCTGTGGCCACCGCTGTGGCCGCCTGGGACGACGGTGACGTCGCGGTCGCCGCCGCCGTCGTCAACGCGATGTTGAACCCGACCATGCCGGGCAGGACCCGCAGCGCCGGCGCCGCACGGGCGGCGCGGGCGGCGTTGTCGACGCCGTTCTGCAGCGACAGGACCGGCGTGTCGGCGGCCAGCGCACCTTGCAGCGCCATCGCGGCGGCCTCGGTGGCGGCACTCTTCACGCACAGCAGCACCAGGGACGGGTGGCCGGCGGCCGCAGGCTCGGTGGCCAGCCGCAGCCGGTCGGCTCCGAGGTGGCGCGCCGGGGCGTCCAGGGCCGTCAGGCTCAGGCCGTCGCGGGCGATCGCGTCGACGACGCGCGGACGGCCGATCAGCGTCACGTCGACGCCGGCCGCCGCCAGGCTGCCGCCGACGTAGCAGCCCACCGAGCCAGCGCCCATCACCCACAGCGGGCCGGGTGCTGCCGGCGTCATCGTCGCCTCATCGGCGCATCAGCGGCTCGCCCGCGTCGGGACATCGGCGCGGCTGCAATGGGTGGAAGGCCGCGCCAGGGGGTCGCGCGGCACGGTGGGCGTCAGGCCGGGTGCGCCAGGTTGCGCAGCACCGGCGGGCCGACATGGCCCTCGACCTCGTCGAGCAGGCGCCGGAACAGGCCCAGCGAGGCCAGCACCTCGAGCGTGACGAACATCGGACCGACGAGCAGCCCGGTCAGGTCGTCGACGAAGGCCGGCTTGCGCCCTTCGTAGTAGTGGCCGGCCAGCTGGATGATCCAGCCGACGACGAAGAACGACAGGCCCCAGGTGAGCCACAAGGCCAAGCTGCCGCCGGAGACCTGGTGCGCCAGCGCCACCAGCACGCCCACCGCGATGCTGGCGGCCAGCCCGAGGCGGAACTCGCCGCGCGTCAGGTACCACAGTGTCAGCCCGCCAAACAGCAGCCAGGCCGGCGTCAGCGCCCAGCTGGCCAGCACGAAGCCCGGCTTGGACAGGATCACGCCGATGGCGAACACGACCATCGGCACGCCGACGAAGTGGGTGACGATGTTGCGGCGGTCGCGGTGATAGGCCGCGTACTGCGCAAGCAGCTCGAGGGCGGGGCGGAAGAGACTGGCCATGGCGCTGCGGCTCCTTGGCCCGCCATCGTACTGCAGCCTCCTAGAATGCGCCGGGCAAAAATCGGAGACCGAATGAGCATCAAGAGCGACCGCTGGATCCGCCGCATGGCCGCCGAGCACGGGATGATCGACCCCTTCGAGCCCGGCCAGGTGCGCCAGTCGGCCGACGGCCAGCGCATCGTCAGCTACGGCACCAGCAGCTACGGCTACGACATCCGCTGCGCGCGCGAGTTCAAGGTCTTCACCAACATCCACAGCACCGTCGTCGACCCCAAGAACTTCGACGCCAAGAGCTTCGTCGACATCGAGGGCGACGTGTGCATCGTGCCGCCCAACAGCTTCGCGCTGGCGCGCACGGTGGAGTACTTCCGCATCCCGCGCAACGTGCTGACCATCTGCCTGGGCAAGAGCACCTACGCGCGCTGCGGCATCATCGTCAACGTCACGCCCTTCGAGCCCGAGTGGGAGGGCTACGTGACGCTGGAGTTCAGCAACACCACGCCGCTGCCGGCCAAGATCTACGCTGGCGAAGGCTGCGCGCAGGTGCTGTTCTTCGAGAGCGACGAGGTCTGCGAGACCAGCTACAAGGATCGCGGCGGCAAGTACCAGGGCCAGCGTGGCGTGACGCTGCCCAAGACCTGACCGGCCCGCGGCGCATCGTCCGGCGGGCCCGCCCGGGGCCTCGGGCGAACGCGCGCGCCGGTGCACACGCCAAACGGGGAGGGCGGCCATGAAGTGGGAAGGACAGCGGCAGAGCGACAACGTCGAGGACCGTCGCGGCATGGGGGGTGGTGGCGGCCCGCGCATCGGCGGCCGCGGCGTCGGCGTGGGCACCATCGTCATCGCGCTGGTGGCCGGCTGGATCTTCGGCATCAACCCGCTCACCGTGCTGGGCCTGCTGTCCGGCGGCGGCATGGAGGCCCCGGCGCTGCAGACCGGCCCAGCGCCCAAGCCGCCGGCCGGCGACACCCTGGCGGCGTTCGTGTCCACCGTGCTGGCCGACACCGAGGACGTGTGGCAGGCCCAGTTCCGCGCCGGCGGGGCCGCCTACGCCGAACCCAAGCTGGTGCTGTTCCGCGATGCCACGCCGACCGCCTGCGGACAGGGCGAGGCGGCGATGGGCCCGTTCTACTGCCCGGCCGACCGCAAGGTCTACCTCGACCTCGTCTTCTTCGAGACCCTGCGCTCGCGCCTGGGCGCGCCGGGCGACTTCGCCCAGGCCTACGTGGTGGCGCACGAGGTCGCGCACCACGTCCAGAACCTGCTGGGCATCACCGCCAAGGTCGATGCGCTGCGCGGCCGGGCCTCGCCGCGCGAGGTCAATGCCGCGTCGGTGAAGCTCGAGCTGCAGGCCGATTGCCTGGCCGGCGTCTGGACCCACCACTCGCAGAAGGGCAAGGGCTGGCTGGACCGTGCCGACGTCGACGAGGCGCTGAATGCCGCGGCCCAGATCGGCGACGACACGCTGCAGCGCCGGTCCCAGGGACGCGTGGTGCCCGAGACCTTCACCCATGGCAGCAGCGCGCAGCGCGTGCGCTGGTTCCGCCAGGGGCTGGAGACCGGCAGCGTCAACCAGTGCAACACCTTCGCGGCCGGCGCGGTCTGATCCTCCACGCGTGGGGATGCGGCCCGGCGTGCGGCCGGCGCACCCCGAGGCGGCAGGCGACGGCGGCGGCGGCCCCGCGGACGGCGCATCGGCCGCCGGGCACGACGCCGTGCCCCCCCCGCGGTGATCAGCCGTCGGCCGGTGCCGTGACCGGCCTGCCGGCCGGCTCGTGGCGCCAGTCGCAGCGCAGCCAGCCGCGTCGATGCAGCAGCAGGCGCAGGCGCAGGTACAGCAGGGGCAGCAGCAGGCCGGCGACGCAGCCGACGATGGCCCAGGTCTCGTGCAGCAGGGTGGCGGCCGGCAGGCCCATCAGTCCCATCAGCCACAGCGTGACGACGGCGTCCCACACGCGCAATTCGAGGGGCGCCTGGCGGCGCCGGGACAGCAGGCGCAGCTTGATGCGGACGATGTGGGGCAGGGTCACCGGGGCACCTTGTGGACGCGCAGGGGCGGCAGCCGGGCTGCAGCGGCGCGCACACTGTACGGCGCCGCGGCGGGCTTGGCGACGAGGGTTGCCCGCGATCGGGGGCTAGAGCTTTCCCGCATGGCGGTCCCGCAGAGGCGGCGGGCGGCGGGCCGCCCGCACCCTCAAGGTGCCAGGCGTTCGCGCAGCCAGCTCTCGCCGTCGCGCCGGTAGCGCAGCCGGTCGTGCAGGCGGCTCTTGCGCCCCTGCCAGAACTCCCAGCGGTCGGGCGCCAGCCGGTAGCCGCCCCAATGCGGGGGTCGCGGCGGGTTCAGTGCGTGGCGGGCAGCGACCTTGGCCACCTCGGCGACCAGCGTCGCACGCGAGCCGATGACCTGGCTCTGCGGCGATGCCCAGGCGCCGATGCGCGAGTCGAGCGGGCGGGTCGCGTAGTACGCATCGGACTCCTCGTCCGAGGTCTTCTCGACCCGGCCTTCGATGCGCACCACGCGCTCGAGCTCGACCCAGTGGAACTGCAGCGCGGCAAAGGGGCAGCCGGCCAGCTCCTGACCCTTGCGGCTGTGATAGTTGGTGTACCAGACCAGGCCACGGGCGTCGAAGCCCTTGATCAGCACCACGCGCGTCGACGGCCGCCCGTCCGGTCCCACGGTGGCCAGCGTCATCGCGTTGGGCTCGGGCAGTTGCGCGGACAGGGCCTGCGACATCCAGGTCTCGAACTGTCTCAGCGGGTCGGCCGCCGACGCGCTCTCGTCGAGTTCGTCGCGTTCGTAGCTCTTGCGCAGCTGGGCGATGTTCATGGCCGACGAGTATAGGAAGCGGGCCGCGCGCCGGCTTCGGGCGCGCGCGGGCCGCGCGCTCGATGCGATCTGGTACGCCTCCATGCGGCACGCCCGTCGGGCCGGCACTGTCGCCGCAGGGACAGTCCCTTACGTGTAAGACCGTAAGTGAAGCTCCCACTGGCAGCCCACCGTTGCGACACCCATGCTTGACGGCGGTGGCCCTGCACGGAGAGGTCGGTGGCCGCCGATCCGGACCGCGTCCACCCATCGAGAACCCACGCGCCGGAGCCTTCATCGGATGCGACGTCAGGGATCACCCACATGAGGCAGCGCCCGACCATCGTGGTGCTGGCTGCCGGCGAGGGCAGCCGCTTCCGCGGTGCCAGCCACAAGCTCGAGCAATCGCTCGGGGCCGGCAGCGTGCTGTCCTCGACGATCGGCCATGCCATCGAGACCGGCTGCCCGGTGATCGTCGTGGCCACCGCCGACCGGGTGGCGCTGGCCAGCACCCTGGTCGCCCGTCGCGACCTGATCGTGCTGTCGGACGCCGAGGCGCGCCGGGGGGTCGGCCACACCATCGCATCGGGGGTCTCCGAGCGACCGGGCTCGGCCGGCTGGCTCGTGCTGCCCGGGGACATGCCCTTGATCCGGCCTTCCAGCATGGTGGCGGTGGCCGACGCGCTGGACGAGCATCCGGTCGTCTTCACGCAGTACCACGGCCGGCGCGGGCATCCGGTGGGCTTTGCCTCGGAGCTGTACTCCGAGCTGATCGCGCTCGACGGCGACGAAGGGGCGCGCCGCATCGTCGCGCGCTACCCGGCGCATGGCGTGGAGGTCGACGATCCGGGCATCCTGGTCGACATCGACACCCGCGAGGACCTCGACGCGGTCCGCCAGGGGCAGACCGAGGCCTTGCTGCACCCGGACCGGCCGGCCTAGTTGTTGAGTTCCAAGAGGTGGCGCCGGCCGGCGGACCGCCGTTCGCGGCGCCGCGTCGTCCGCGCCCGCCGCGCCCCGGTCAGGGGCCGATCAGCGCGTGGCGCCGGGCCAGGCGCACCAGCCGGGCGATCTCGCGGTCGTGCACGCCGTGCTCGCGCAGCGCGCGGTCGGTGTCGACCAGGTAGTCCAGCGTCGTGCCGTAGCGGCCGCGTGCGTGGCGCAGGATGTGCAGCACCTGCTCGTCGGCCATGCGGCCCATGTAGGCATCGCTGCGCCGGCTGAGCGTGAAGGCCAGTGCCGAGACCGTGCCGCGTGCGGTGCGGCAGGGCAGCCAGCGGGGGTCGTACACGCCGGTGGGCATCTCGCGCGCCCACAGGCGCTCGAGCTCGCCGGCGGCCCGCGTCGGGGCCAGGCGGTAGACGACGCCGCGGCAGCTGCCCCCGGGCATCAGCGCAAAGACCAGGCCCGGCTGCTCGGGGGTGCCGCGGTTGACGCGCGAGCGCATGCGCAGGGCGCGGTGCCAGCCATGCACGACGGCGCTGCGGTGCTCGACGGCATCGAACTCGGGCCGCCAGATCAGCGACGCGTAGCCGAAGACCCAGACCTCCTCGCGCCGCAGCCACTCGCGCCGCACCTGCTCCAGCAACGCCGGCGCGGCGGGGGATGCGGGCACTTCGACCATGCCGGGGCCAGGGCTGTGGAGGTGCCGCGGATTTGACCATGTAATCAAGTTACATCAAAATCAAGGTCATGGTTACGACCTCGATCCCTTTCCTGCACCCCGTCGTCGACGCGGTCACGCGCCGCATCCGCGAGCGCAGCGCCGCCACGCGCCAGGCCTACCTGGACCGGGTCGACGCCCTGGCGGCCCGGCCGCGCGGCAGCGACCGGCTCGGCTGCGCCAACGTCGCGCATGCGTTTGCCGCGCTGCCGCCGGCCGACAAGCTGCGCGTGGTGGCCGAGCGCGCGCCGCACGTCGGCATCGTCAGCGCCTACAACGACATGCTGTCGGCGCACCAGCCCTACGAGGCCTACCCGGACCTGCTGCGCGACGAGGCGCGCCGGTGCGGCGCCACCGTCCAGGTGGCCGGCGGCGTGCCGGCGATGTGCGACGGCGTCACCCAGGGCCAGCCGGGCATGGAGCTGAGCCTGTTCTCGCGCGACGTGATCGCGATGTCCACCGCGGTGGCCTTGAGCCACGACGTGTTCGACGCCGCGATGCTGCTGGGGGTGTGCGACAAGATCGTGCCCGGGCTGCTGATCGGCGCGCTGCACTTCGGCCACCTGCCTTGCGTCTTCGTGCCCGCCGGGCCGATGAGTCCGGGCCTGTCGAACGCCGACAAGGCCCGCGTGCGCGAACGGCACGCCCAGGGCCTGGTCGGTCGCGAGGCCCTGCTGCAGGCCGAGAGCGCCGCCTACCATGGCGTGGGCACCTGCACCTTCTACGGCACCGCCAACAGCAACCAGATGCTGCTCGAGGCGATGGGCCTGCACGTGCCCGGCGCGGCCTTCGTGCATCCGCACGCCGGGCTGCGCGAGGCCTTGACGCGCGAGGCGCTGCGCCAGGTGCTGGCGCGTCGGCGCGGCGCAGACTTCCTGCCCATCGGCCGCCTCGTCGACGAGCGAGCGATCGTCAACGCGATGACCGCCCTGCTGGCCACCGGTGGGTCGACCAACCACCTGATCCACTGGGTCGCGGTGGCCCGGGCCGCAGGCATCGTGATCGACTGGAACGACTTCGACGAGCTGTCGGCGGTGGTGCCGTTGCTGGCGCGCGTGTATCCCAACGGCACCGCCGACGTCAACCGCTTCCAGGAGCTGGGCGGCCCGGGCTTCGTGCTGCGCGAGCTGCTCGACGCCGGCCTCGCACACGCCGACGCCGGCACGCTCGACCGGCGCGGGCTGCGCGCCTACACGCAGGCGCCCCACTGGGCCGACGACTCGCTGGCCTGGTCGCCGGTGCCCGGCCCCGGCCGCGACGACTCGGTGCTGCGCGGCGCGACGCAGCCCTTCTCGGCCAGCGGGGGCCTGCGCTTGCTGCAGGGCCGCCTGGGGCGGGCAGTGATCAAGGTCTCGGCCGTGCCCGAGGACCGCCACGTCGTCGAGGCGCCGGCGCGCGTGTTCGACAGCCAGGAGGCCTTGCTCGCCGCCTTCAATGCCGGCGACCTCGAGTGCGACGTCGTCGCCGTGGTGCGCTTCCAGGGACCGCGCGCCTGCGGGATGCCCGAACTGCACAAGCTCACCCCGCCGCTGGCGGTGCTGCAGAACCAGGGCTTCCGCGTCGCGCTGGTCACCGACGGGCGCATGAGCGGCGCCTCCGGCAAGGTGCCGGCGGCCATCCACGTCAGCCCCGAGGCGCTGGGCGGCGGGCCGCTGGCGCGCGTGCGCGACGGTGACATCATCCGCGTCGACGCCGTCGCCGGCACGCTCGACGTCCTGCTGCCGCAGGCCGAGTGGGCCGCGCGCAGCGCCGCGGAACCCGATGCCGGGTCCTCCTCGGCCCATGCCCACGGGCTGGGCCGCGAGCTCTTCGGCGGCCTGCGCCGCCATGTCTCCAGCGCCGAGCACGGCGCGATCACCTGGATGTGACCATGCCCGTCGACCCGACTCCCGACCCGCTGCAGGCCTCAAGTCGCCACGACCCGCCGGACGGGCCGCTCGACGACCCACTCGATCTGGTGGCCTTCGGCCCGGTGATCCCGGTCATCGTGCTGCAGCGCGTGGCCGATGCCGTGCCCCTGGCCCGCGCCTTGGTCGAGGGTGGCGTCCGCGTGCTGGAGGTGACGCTGCGCACGCCGGTGGCCCTGGCCTGCATCGAGGCCATCGTGCGCGCGGTGCCGCAGGCCATCGTCGGCGCCGGCACCCTGCGCGGCGCCTCCGACGTGCAGGCCGCCGTGCAGGCGGGCTGCCGCTTCGGCGTGAGCCCGGGCTACAGCCAGGCCCTCGGCAGCGCGTGCCGGGCCGAAGGACTGCCGCTGCTGCCCGGCGTGGCGACGGCCAGCGAGGTGATGGCCGCGCAGGACGGCGGCCACCGCTTCCTGAAGTTCTTCCCGGCCGCTGCGGCCGGCGGCATCCCGATGCTCAAGGCGTTGGCCGGGCCGTTCCCCGACGTGGTGTTCTGCCCCACCGGCGGCATCGGCCCCGACACGGCCGCCGATTTCCTGGCCCTGCCCAACGTCGCGGTGTGCGGCGGGTCGTGGTTGACGCCCGCCGAAGCGGTGCAGGCGGGTGACTGGGGTCGCATCACGAGGCTGGCGCGCGAGGCGGGTGCCTTGCGGCGGTCGCCTCCCGGCTGAAGCGGGTCGCGCCGCGGGGATCGGTGCGACCGTCGCTCAGCGCTCCGGCAGCGCCGCGGCGCGGGCCCCGGCGATGCCGCGGTTCGGCGCTTCAGCGGTTCAACGCTTGGGCATCCCACCCACCGGCTGCAACTTGCCGCAGTCCGCCGAGATCCAGCGCGCCGACCCGCTCATGTCCATGCGTTCGGGCTTGCCTTGACGCGGGTGCTCGATGGACATCTTCATGTCGTAGGCCTTGTCGCCCTTGAAGACGATCTCCCCGCTGCCGGTGCTGGGCGGGTTGCTGCACACCAGCTTGAAGCGCATCGTCGAGCCGTCGCGCTGCAGGCTCTCGCGGCGGCAGCGGCCTTCGGGGTCCTGCGGCAGGTCGGCGCTCTCGGCCTGCGCCTGGCTGAGGCAGTAGCGGATGGTGTTGCCGCCGGCCCCCAGGCCCACGCCCTGCTTGGCCAGCATGTCTTCCATCATCTTGCGCTGTTCGGGCGGCAGCTTGGCCAGCTGCTCCTTGGCCATCGCCATCTGCGCCTGCATCTGGGGCCCGCCCGAGGGCATGGACATGGTCGTTTCCCACAGGCCCGGCTGCAGCTTCTGGGCGAGGGCCGGCGGCGCGGCGAGGGACGCGGACACCAGGGCCAGGGCGGCAAGCGTGCGCATGGCGGTTCTCCGGGACGGGGGGCTCAGCTGTCGCGCTGGATCAGCTCGATCTTGTAGCCGTCCGGGTCGGTGATGAAGGCGATGATCGTCGTGCCGCCCTTCACCGGTCCGGCCTCGCGCGTGATCGCGCCGCCCAGCGTGGCCGCCTGGTCGCGCACCGCCTCGCAGGTGGCGGCGACATCGGGCACGCCGATGGCGACGTGCCCGAACGCGCTGCCGAGTTCGTAGCGGTCGACCCCGTAGTTGTAGGTCAGCTCGATCTCGGCGTGCTCGGGGTTGTTGCCGTAGCCGACGAAGGCCAGGTCGTACTTCTGGTCGGGCCGCTCGGTGGTGCGCAGCAGCTTCATGCCCAGCACCTGGGTGTAGAAGTCGATCGAGCGCTGGAGGTTGCCGACGCGCAGCATGGTGTGGAGGACTCTCATGCGTCGATTGTGGCCGAAGCCTGGGTGCGGGCGTCGAAGCGGAAGACGCCGACCACGCGCTCCAGGTCCACCGCCTGCTCGCGCAGGGCCTGGGTCGCCGCGGCGGTCTGCTCCGCCAGCGCGGCGTTGCGCTGCGTGTCGCCGTCGATGTGCTGGATCGATGCGTTGACCTGCTCGACGCTGGCGATCTGCTCCAGGCTGGCGGCGGAGATCTCGCCGACCAGGGTGTTCACGCGCGAGATGCTGTGCACCACCTCACCCATCGTCGCGCCGGCCTGGTGGGCCAGCCGCGTGCCGTTGTCCACCTCGGCCATCGAGTCGCCGATCAGCGACTTGATCTCCTTGGCCGCGGCCGCCGAGCGCTGCGCGAGCATGCGCACGTCGGTGGCCACCACCGCGAAGCCGCGGCCGGCCTCGCCGGCGCGCGCGGCCTCGACCGCGGCGTTGAGGGCCAGGATGTTGGTCTGGAAGGCGATCGCGTCGATGGTGCCGGTGATGTCCGCGATGCGGCCGGCCGAGGCCTGGATCGCGTCCATCGAGCCGATCACCTGCGACACCGCGGTCCCCCCGGTGGCGGCGACCTCCGAAGCCGAGTGCGCCAGTTCGCGGGCCTGGCGGGCGCCGTCGGCGTTGCGCCGGGCGGCTTCGGTCAGCTCGCCCATCAGCGACGCGGTCGCCTGCAGGCGCTGGGCCTGCGACTCGGTGCGTGCCGAGAGGTCGCCGTTGCCGGCGGCCAGCTGGCCGGAGGCCGCGGCGATGGTCTCGCTGCCCTGGCGCACCCGGGCCACCACGCCGACCAGGCTGTCGCTCATGTCCTTCAACGCCGCCAGCAGGCGCGCGGTCTCGTTGGCGCCGCGGGCGCGGATCGACTGGTCGAGACGCCCCTCGGCGATGCCGCGGGCCACCGCCACGCCCTCCTCGAGCGGCCGCGTGACCACGCGCTGGATGAAGGGGTAGATCAGCAGCAGCACCGGGACGCAGGTGACGACCGCGGCGATGATCGACTTGGTGCGCATCGCGGCCACCGCGGCGTCGGCCTCCTCGAGCGACATCCGGATGCTCACCACGCCGAGCACCGAGTTCTCGGGCACCTGGTGGCAGGCCACACAGTCCTTGCCCAGGTGGTTGCGCAGCGCCACCGCCGGGCGCACCGCGCGCAGCACCTCGCCGCCCGCCTCGCGCTCCACGCGGATCACCGCCTGGCCGCTGCCCAGCACCTCGGCCTCGAGCGCATCGGGTGCGGCGGCCTCCTGTTGCGTGCCGGGCCCGAACACGCGGGTGACGGCGTCGCCGCGCACGACGCGCAGGTCGCGCACGCGGTTGAGCTGGCGCACCTGGTCGAGAAACACCGCGCGCTGCGCGATGGTGCCGGTGACCATCATGCCGGTCAGGCCGGCCATCGTGGCCTGGTGCAGGCTCAGCGAGTAGGCCCCTGCCTGCTCGATCGCCGCGTCGCGATTGGCGCGGCCCTCCCAGAAGATCACGCCGACCCACACCAGGCACAGGGCGGCGGCGATGGTCAGCAGCAACTGGACCCAGATCTTCAAGGGGCGCAAGGGCATGGTCGTCGGTTCCGTCGATTCGGGTGGTCGGCGCCGACCAGCCGTTCCGGCTGCGGCGGCACCGGTGCCATGGTGGGGAATGGCGGATCGTTTGATCGCCCGAAAAGACGGGTCCGAAGCGCCTGTCAGCGGGGGCGTGTCACCGGATGACCTCGACTTGCGCAGGAGAACTCAAGATCTCCCGACAAAGCCGGAATTGGCGCGCATCGCACACCGCGCACCGCCAGGGCGGGGCGGGACGGGGCGGCGCCGGGGGCGCTCAGCTGCCGTCGGGCCGGCGCGCCTGGCGCACCGCCTCGGCCAGCGAGATCACCGCCATCGCGTAGTAGCTCGACCAGTTGTAGCGCGTGATCGCGTAGAAGTTCAGCGTGCCGGCGACGAAGCTCGGCGCGGCGTCGCCGTTGAGGAGCTCCACCAGGGCCAGTGGCCCGTCGTGCGCGGCACCGCCATCGACGAGCGTGGCGCCGCGCTCGCCGAACTGGGCCGCGCTGAAGGTGGGCACGATGTCGGGTCCGAGCAGCCGCGCGCGCTCGGCGTCGTCGGCCGGTGGACTGACGCCGAAGTGCGTGGGCACGCCGCGTTGCCAGCCATGGGCCGCCAGGTAGTGCGCGACGCTGCCGATGGCGTCGGCCGGGCTGCCCAGCAGGTCGATGCGGCCGTCGCCGTCGAAGTCCACCGCGTGCTTGTTCAGGCTGCCCGGCATGAACTGCGGCAGCCCCATCGCACCGGCATACGAGCCGCGCGGCTGGTTCGCGTCGCGGCCCTCGCGGTGCGTCCAGATCAGCAGCTCCTCGAGCTCGCCGCGGAAGAACTCGCTGCGGTCGCGCCGCCCGGGCGGGAAGTCGAAGGCCAGCGTGGCCAGTGCATCGAGCACCCGGAACTCGCCGGTGATGCGGCCGTAGAAGGTCTCCACGCCGATGATGCCGACGACGATGTCGGCCGGCACGCCGTACTCGGCCTCGGCGCGGGCCAATACCGGCTCGTGCGCACGCCAGAACGCCAAGCCGGCGCCGATGCGCTGCGGCTCGACGAAGCGGTCGCGGTAGGCCGCCCAGTTCTTGGCCGTGCCCACCGGCGGCGGCATGATCAGCCGCTGCACGGCCGGGATGCGGCGCGCGCGCTCGAGCTGCGCCAGCACCCAGGACACCGGCAGTTCGCGGCGCCGCGCCAGGTCCTCGGCGAAGCGACGCACGTCGGCGCGGCCGCGGTAGCTGGCGTCCGACCTCGGCGCGGCCTTGGCGCGCGCCGGTGGCTTCGTGCGCGGTGCATGGGCACCCGGCTGCGCCTGGCCGGCGGGCGCGGCGACCGCCGACGTGACCGCGACGGCCGCCGTGGCCGCGACCGCGATCGCGGCGGCACCAGGCGCCCACACCTCCATCCAGCGCATCCGCGACATGCGCGGATTATCGAGTGCGGGCCGCGGCGGCCGCGGTGGCGGCCTTGAACTCGCGCCACCACGGTGCAGGCGGAAGCCGGCGACCGGGCGGGCCGTAGCGCACACGATCCAGTGCGTCCAGGCTGTCGGCCAGCGCGCCGCCCCGCTCGCCGAGCAGGCGGCGCACCTGCTCGGCGCGCGTGCGTGGCGGGTCGTGCGGCGCGACACGCACGCCGAGCGCGGCCAGCCGCACGGCGATGCGGTCCTGCAGCCGCAGCCAGGGGTCCTGCCGGTGGCGGTCCCACAGCGCCCAGCCGGCACCGGCCAGGCTGCCGGTGCACAGCAGGCCGATCAGCACGTAGGTCAGGTCCTGCCAGCTCGGCGCCTCGACGCCCAGGTCACGCAGCAGCTCGAACTGCTGGCCGCGCGAGTAGTTCAGCACCCACTGGTTCCAGCGGTTGTTGACCCGCTCCCACATCGTGCGCAGGCCTTCGGCGAAGGCCGGGCTGACGGTGTCCAGCGCCGTGGCCACCAGGCCGCGTGGGGGGGCCAGGTTGCGGCTGATGCGGATGCGGTCGGGCGCCACCGCCGCGGTGGGGTCGGCGCGCACCCAGCCCTCGCCGAGCTGCCAGTACTCGGCCCAGGCGTGCGCGTGGCTCTGGCGCACGATGTAGTAGCCGTCCACCGGCACCGGGTCGGTGCCCTGGTAGCCGGTCACGATGCGCGCCGGCACGTCCATCGCGCGCATGATGATCACGAAGGTCGCCGCGAAGTGCTCGCAGAAGCCGAGCTTGCGGTCGAACCAGAACTCGTCGGCGGCCTGCGTGCCGTAGGCACCGGGCTCGAGCGTGTAGCTGAACCCGCCCTGGCGCACGTGGTTCAGCACGGCCTGGGCCAGGATGCGCGCGTCGGCACCGGCCAGCGCGGGGTTGGCACGCAGCTCGGCGGCCCATTGGCGCACGCGGGGGTTGGATCCGGCGGGCAGGCGCAGGTAGTCGCGCAGGCCGGGCACCGCGGCGCGGGGTCCGTGGCGGTGCAGTGGCCAGGCCTTGGCACGCAGGCGCAGCCGGTCGGCCACCGGGCGATCGACCTGCCACTGCACGTCGGCGCGCAGCGTCAGGCCGTAGCCCTCGGCCTCCGGCGCGGCATCGGGCCGGTCGGGCGTCATCTCCAGCATCGGCACCAGGGGCAGCCGGCTGGGCTCGATCGTCAGCTCGTAGTCGATCGGCGCGCCGAAGAGCTGCAGCTCGGCCCGTGGCCGCTCGAACGGCGGCACGCTGGGGAACACGCGCGTCCACTCGCGGCCGTCGAAGGCGCCGAGCACCGGGCCGCGGAAGTACAGCGACTCGCTGTCCGGCACCCGGCCACCCAGGAAACGCACCCGCATCGCGACGCTGTCGTCGTTGGCCACCTCGGCCACCCCGCCCATGCGCAGCGAGCCCGACAGGCCGGTGCGGCCGGCGCCGTCCTGCGGCAGGCCCCACAGCGGCGCCATGCGCGGGAACAGCACGAACAGCAGCACCATCAGCGGCGCACCGAGCAGGGCGGCGCGCGCCGCCAGGGCGCCGGCGCGGGCCAGCGGCGGGCGGCCGACCGGCATGTGGGCCAGCACCAGCGCCGTCAGCAGGCCCCACACCGACACCAGCATCGACACCGCCACGGCCAGCGACTGCGAGTAGAGGAAGTGCGTCAGCACCAGGAAGAAGCCGAGGAAGAACACCACCAGCGCGTCGCGCCGGGCACGCAGCTCGAGCGTCTTGAGCGCCATCAGCACCACCAGCATGGTCACGCCGGCCTCGCGCCCGAACAGCGTCTTCTCGCTCCAGGCCGTCAGCGCCACGGCCAGCAGCAGCACCGCGCCGATGTGCCAGCGCGGCGGCAGCGGCGCGGCGCGCAGCGTCAGGCGCGCCCGCCACAGCAGGATGACGCCGGCCAGCAGCGAGCACCACGGCGGCAGGTGCCAGGCATGCGGCGCGATGGTCCAGCCGATGACCGCCAGCTGGAAGAGCGTGTCGCGCGCGTCGCGCGGCAGGCGGTGCCAGGCTGCGGTGTTCACGCCGCGCGCCCTTCCCACAGGGCCAGCGCCTCGAGCGCGGCGCGCCGCTGCGGCTCGCCCTGGCCGAGGGGCAGTTCGCGCCCGGGCAGCTGCAGGCGGTAGATCAGGCCCTCGCGGTCGGCTGCCAGCACCCAGGCGGACAGGCGCGACAGGCGCGCCTCGGGGTCGACGGCCGCGGCCCCGAGGCGCGTCGCGGCCCAGTCCAGCGTCAGCTCGTGGGCACCGCTGCCGGCCGTGTCGCGGCTGACCAGCTCGCCGGTCCGGGCGGCCTTCTTCCAGGCGATGCGGCGCATCGGGTCGCCGCGCCGCCAGGCGCGCACGCCTTCGAGCTCGACGCCGTCGCGGCGCCGCAGGTGCGCCTGCTCGCCGGGCAGCGGCTGGCTGGCCGGCAGCGGCGGCGCCGGCGTCTCGGGGCGCGGGTAGGCCAGCTGCTCGGCCGCCGGCCGCCACAGCGTCCAGGCGCGGAACAGGCCGAAGGGGAACAGCGTCTCGGCCACCAGGGTCGGCACGCGGTGCAGGCCGCGGCGCGGCGGCACCATCGACACCCGCACCGCGGCCTGGCCGCCGGCCGGCACGTCGCACCAGGCGAAGCTGCCGCCGTGGGCGTCGCGGTCGTGGAAGTGCACCGCCACGCCATGGCGCTCGCCGCCGGGGTTGGTGATCACGATGTCCAGGCCGGCGCTGTCGCCGGCGAAGGCCGGCACGGTGGGGCGCAGGTGCAGCGTCAGGCCGCGCAGCGTGCCGTGGGTCAGGTGCATCGACACGATGCCGCTGCCGGCCAGCAGGAAGGTCAGCACGTAGCCCAGGTTGAGCTGGTAGTTGATCGACGCCAGCAGCATCAGCAGCAGCGTCAGGGCGAACACCGCGCCGGCCTTGGTGGGCAGGATGTAGATGTTGCGCTGGTCGAGCGTCCAGGTGTCGGTCAGCGGCAGCCGCGCCTGCCACCAGCGCTGGAACTGCTGGCGCGGCGAGAGCCGGCTCGCCCAGCCGGGGCTGGAGCCGGCCGGCTGGCCGGCAGGCAGGCCCTGCGGGAGGGCCTCAAGCCGGTCGGGATGGGCCACGGGGCGTGACGCCAGCGGGCGGGTGGGGCGCCGTCATGGCCGGCCGAAGGCTGCGGATCGCCGCGTCACGGGATCGGCACCGACTCCAGCATCGCACGCACCTGCTCGGTGGCGCCCTGGCCGGCGCCGGCCACCGGCACCAGGCGGTGGGCGATGGCCTGCGGCAGGATGGCCTGCACGTCGTCCGGGGCCACGTAGTCGCGACCGGCCATCAGCGCGCGCGCCTTGGCCACCCGCAGCACGGCGATGCCGGCACGCGGCGACAGCCCGTCGACGAACCAGCGGCCCGAGCGCGACGCGGCGATCAGCGCCTGCAGGTAGTCGAGCAGCGCCTCGGTGGCGTGCACCTGCAGCACCGACTGCTGGGCGGCCTCGAGCTGCGGCGGCGTCATCACCGGCTGCAGGCGCGCCGTGGCCAGGCGGCGGTCCTCGCCGGCCAGCAGCGCGCGCTCGCTGGCGCGGTCGGGGTAGCCCAGCGTGATGCGCAGCAGGAAGCGGTCGAGCTGCGACTCGGGCAGCGGGTAGGTGCCGAGCTGGTCGCTCGGGTTCTGGGTGGCGATGACGAAGAAGGGCCGCGGCAGCGGTCGCGTCTCGTTGTCGACCGAGACCTGCTGCTCCTCCATCGCCTCGAGCAGCGCGCTCTGCGTCTTGGGGCCGGCGCGGTTGATCTCGTCGGCCAGCAGCACCTGGGCGAACACCGGCCCCTGATGAAAGACAAACGCCTCGGTGCTGCGCTCGAAGACACTGACCCCGATCAGGTCGCTCGGCATCAGGTCGGCGGTGAACTGCACACGCGAGAACTTCAGGCCCAGCGAGACCGCCAGCGCGTGCGCCAGGGTGGTCTTGCCGACGCCGGGGACGTCCTCGATGAGCAGGTGGCCACCGGCCAGCAGGCAGGCCACGCAGTCCTCGATCTGGGAGCGTTTGCCCACGATGATCGTGCTAATCTGGTCCACGAGCCGTGCCAGATGGGCCCCCAAGTCTTGCTGCATGCGCCGACGATAGTTGAATTTGCGGAGACAAGATTTCTCGATGAGCACTGCTTTCTACAGCCACTCCGACTGCCGGCTGCACGACATGGGGCCCGGTCACCCGGAGTGCCCGCAACGGCTGGACGCCATCTCCGACCACCTGCTGGCCACCGGGCTGGACATCGCGCTGCAGCACCACGACGCGCCGCTGGCGACGCTCGAACAGCTCGAGCGCGCCCACACCGCCGGTTACGTCACCCAGCTCAAGGACCTGCTCGAGCAGGTGCGCGACGGCGGGGAGCCGCGCGCGCTCGACCCCGACACCGTCGCCGCGCCCGGCACCTGGCAGGCCGCCCTGCGCGCCGCCGGCGCCGCCATCGCCGCCACCGACGACGTCATCGCCGGCCGCGCCGCCAACGCCTTCTGCGCGGTGCGCCCGCCGGGCCACCATGCCACGCGCGACGAGACGATGGGCTTCTGCTTCTTCAACAACGTCGCCGTCGCGGCGCGCCATGCGCTGGACGTGCACGGCCTGCAGCGCGTGGCCATCATCGACTTCGACGTGCACCACGGCAACGGCACCGAGGACATCATCGCCGGCGACGAGCGCGTGCTGATGTGCAGCTTCTTCCAGCACCCGCTGTACCCGTACTGCGGGGCGGTGCCCAAGGGCACCAACATGGTCAACGTGCCGATCCCGCCGTACACCCGTGGCAGCGAGCTGCGCGAGACCATCCAGGCGATGTGGATGCCGCGGCTGGACGAGTTCCGGCCGCAGATGATCTTCATCTCCGCCGGCTTCGACGCCCACCGCGAGGACGACCTCGGCCAGCTCGGCCTGGTCGAGGCCGACTACGAGTGGATGACGCACCGCCTGGTCGACGTGGCACGCCGCCACGCCGGCGGGCGCATCGTGTCGTGCCTGGAGGGGGGCTACTCGCTCAGCGCGCTGGCGCGCAGCGTCGCGGCCCACCTGCGCGTGCTGGCCGACGTGACCTGATGACTCCGGCCCTGACGGCCGACGAGTTCGGCCGCCTGCTGGCCGCGCTGTCGCGGCCGACCGTGCTGATCGAGGCCGGCGTGGTGCTCGGCTGCCTGCTGCTGGCCTGGCTGCTGGTGCGCCTGGCGCGCGGCGCGGAGTCGCCGCCGGAGTCGATCTGGTTCGGCCGGCGCATCGTCGACGGCGTGCTGTTCCCGGTGCTGGTGCTGCTGCTGGTGCTGCTGGCACGCTGGGCGCTGTCGGCGGTGGTGCCGCAGGCGCTGTTCCGCCTGGCGGTGCCGGTGCTGATGTCGCTGGTGGCCATCCGCGTCGTCGTGCGCGTGCTGCACCGGGCGTTCCCGGCCTCCGACTTCATGCGCATCGTCGAGCGCAGCGTGTCGTGGCTGGCCTGGATCGCCGTGGCGCTGTGGATCACCGGCCTGCTGCCGCTGCTGATGGCCGAGCTCGACGCGGTGCACTGGACCATCGGCAGCACGCGCATCTCGGTGCGCAACGTCGTCGAGGGCGCGGTGGCGGCCATCGTCGTGCTGGTCGCCGCGCTGTGGATCTCGGCGGCCATCGAGGCCCGGCTGCTGCGCGACGCCGGCGACAACCTGTCGGTGCGCAAGATGGCGGCCAACGCGGTGCGCGCGCTGCTGCTGTTCATCGGGCTGATGTTCGCGCTGTCGGCGGCGGGCATCGACCTGACGGCGCTCGGCGTGCTCGGCGGCGCACTCGGCGTGGGCATCGGCTTCGGCCTGCAGAAGCTGGCGGCCAACTACGTCAGCGGCTTCGTCATCCTGGCCGAGCGCAGCGTGCGCATCGGCGACATGGTCAAGGTCGACGGCTTCGAGGGGCGCATCACCGACATCAACACCCGCTACACCGTGATCCGGGCGCTCGGCGGGCGCGAGGCGATCGTGCCCAACGAGCTGCTGATCACCCAGCGCGTGGAGAATTTCTCGCTGTCCGACCGCAACGTGCTGCTGACCACCACCGTGCAGGTGGCCTACGGCACCGACCTCGACGTGCTGATGCCGCGCCTCGTGGCGGCGGTGTCGGCGGTGCCGCGCGTGCTGGCCGACCCCTCGCCCGGCGTGCAGCTCAGCGACTTCGCCGCCGACGGGCTGCAGCTGACCATCCCGTTCTGGATCGCCGACCCGGAGAACGGCCAGGGCAGCGCCCGCTCCGAGGTCAACCTGGCGGTGCTGCGCGTGATCACCGAAATGGGCGTCGAGATCCCGTTCCCGCAGCGCGTCGTGCGACCGATTTGACGGTCCGGGGCGCTCAAGCCCGGCCGGGTC
>WBZL01001875.1_pt1 | contig 21075 bp, 13 predicted proteins | sample 5204291 | NCBI WGS metagenome assembly WBZL01 (sample SAMN12344345, study PRJNA552823) | activated sludge metagenome | biome: Activated sludge suspended growth; feature: Nitrification reactor; material: Wastewater; isolation source: activated sludge from nitrification reactor of wastewater...
ACTGGAACGGTAGCGTTCCGGTTGTCAGCTACGTGGTGAGCGATGGCACCGGTGCCAGCAACAGCACGGCCATTGCAACACTGACCATCGTCGTGACCCCGGTGGCGGACGTCGCCGATGACACCGCGACCACCCGGCCGAGCATGCCGGTGACCATCCCGGTGCTGGCGAACGACAGCTTCGAGGGGACGCCCGTGGTGACCGGCACGACGCCGCCGTCCAACGGCACGCTGACGATTAACGCGGACAACACGATCACCTACACGCCGAACCCGGGCTTCTTCGGTGCCGACAGCTACACCTACATGGTGACCAGCGGTGGTGTAACGGAGACGGCCACGGTGACGGTGACGGTGGTGAGTACGCCGCCGCTGGCCCGTGACGACGTCCGTACCACGCCGGAGGACACGCCGGTCCGCGGTAACGTGTTGATCGGCACGGGCGGTGATATGGCCGACAGTGATGCGGATAACGATCCGCTGACGGTGACGGGTTTCATCGTGGGAGGGGTGAGTTACATACCGGGCCAAACCGCCACCATCGCCGGCGTGGGTAGCCTCACCCTGAATGCCGATGGCAGTTACACCTTCACGCCGGTTCCGGACTGGAACGGTAGCGTTCCGGTTGTCAGCTACGTGGTGAGCGATGGCACCGGTGCCAGCAACAGCACGGCCATTGCAACACTGACCATCGTCGTGACCCCGGTGGCGGACGTCGCCGATGACACCGCTTCCACCCTGGCCAACCGGCCGGTGACGACGCCGGTGCTGGGCAATGACAGCTTCGGCAACCCAGATGCGACGATCACGGCGACCACGCCGCCTGCAAACGGCAGCATTGCGATCAATCCGGATGGAAGCATCACGTATGTGCCCAATCCAGGGTTCTCCGGCGAGGACAGTTATTCCTACACGGTAAAGAGTGGCGGCAGGACGGAGACCGCGACGGTCCGCATCACGGTCGTGCCGGAGAACCCGCCGTCCGTCGTGCCGCCATTCGAAGTGGTTCCGCCGGCGCCATCGCTAAACGTGTTACAGCCTGCGAATCCGCTGGACCGCAGCCCGGTCATCCTCGAGCCCGGTCCCTATTTCGCGGGCGAGCGTTTCGATGACGTGCGTAGGTTGCCGCTGCCTTTCCATCCCATCACCTATGTGCACCAGCAGGTGGTGGTGTCACAGACTGAGCGGGCTCAGGACGATCCGCGCGCCTTCGGCGATCCCCGTGCCGTTACGCCTGACGAGTACCGCCCGATTTCCCTGGGTGCGGGGCTTGGCTTTGATCCCAACCTCTTCGTCGTTCATTCGGTACGCGACTCGCAACGCATGGCGAGCGACTTTGATCGCATGGTGGAAGGGCGTTTTGGACGCATCGAGTTGGACAGCGATCGCTACCTGCTCCAGCCCGGTTTATTCCACGACGGCGAGCACGAGATCCCCAGCTGGCTGAAGCAGCAAGAAGCAGACGGCACGCAGCCAACACCCACCGCGGATGAGGCCGCTACCGTGCCGACGGACGATGCGGATACGCCACCGCCCGAAACGGACCGCCCGGCCGCCGTATCAACGCGCCCGAGCGGCGGCGGAGCCCCGTCCTTTGCCGAACAACTGCGCAGCGGGGCGAGCCGGCTGCCCTTGGCTCCGCGCAAGGTCTGATGACCGATATTTCATTTTCGATCCGAGAAGTTTCAATGAACAGCAATAACACGAAGTTGAGAACCCGCCTCCGCCAGCCTGCCATGCTGATCGGAGCCTGCCTTGCTCTGGTTCTGAGCGGCTGCGGCTCCCTGTCGCCGAAGCCGTATGAGTCGCAGGAGATCCGCGACCGTGTAACGCAGGACCGCATCCAGATGTATGCCGATCAGGAGCCGATCAACGGGCCGATCACCTTCCATGACGCGGCGGCGCGAGCGCTGAAGTACAACCTGGACTACAAGCTCAAACTGATGGAAAACGCGTTGTCGAAAAGCCTGCACGAGGTTTCGACCTACGAGATGCTGCCGCGCCTCGTTGCCGGCGCAGGTTACGCATGGCGCAACAACGACTCTGGTGGCAGGTCGATCGGTATTGAGGACCGTATCGAGACCCTGCGGCCTTCGACCTCGCAGGAACGCGAACGTACCCTGTCCAACCTGACCTTCTCATGGAGCGTGCTCGACTTCGGTGTCTCCTACTATCGCGCGCAGCAAAAGGCCGATCAGGTGCTGATGGCCGAGGAGCGCCGTCGCAAGGTCGTGCAGAACGTGCTGCAGGACGTGCGCAACAGCTACTGGCGTGCCCTCGGGGCCCAACGCCTGATCGGCCGTGTCGACGCATTGCTTGAACGGGTCAACCGGGCACTCGACCAAGCCAAGCAGGTTGAGGCAGAGGGGCTGATGCCCCAGCCGCAGGTGCTGGCCTACCAGCGTGCACTGCTCGATGCGGTCAATTTGCTGACCCTGCGCCGCCAGGATCTCGAGTTGGCCCGTGCAGAGCTGAACGCGCTGATGTCCATCCCACCGGGCACCGCCTACACTTTGGCAGACGAGGCTGAAATGCCTCTGCCACCCGTGCCGGCCAACATCGACGAACTCGAACTGATGGCGCTCGAGAAGCGCCCCGAGATCATGGAGGAATGGTATCGCCGCCGGGTGACCGAGAACGACATCAAGGCGGCCAAGTTGCTGTTGTGGCCGAATCTGAGCCTGGATGCGGGCTGGCAGTACGACAGCAACAAGTACAACTACAACAGCGACTGGACCGATGTCGGGCTCCGGCTGTCCTGGAACATCCTCAAACTCACGCAGTACCCGTCGCTGCAGCGTGCCCACGAGCACCAGAACGAGACCGACGACATGCGCCGGATGGCCTTGTCGATGGCGGTGCTGACGCAGGTGCGGGTTGGCGTGCAGCGTTATGGCCTTTCCCTGGCTGAGCTCAAGTACGCGGAGGAAAGCCTCAGGGTGGATCAGCGCCTGCACAACTTCGCCAAGGCAGCGGCGCAAAGTCGCTTCGACTCTGAACTGGAGGTCATCCGTTCCGAAGCGCGAGCCCTTCTTGCCGAGTACCAGCGCTATGCGGCGTACTCCAACGCCCAGGCAGCGTGGGGTCGGGTCTACAACTCCGTCGGGCTCGACGTGTTGCCGGCGACGATCGATAGCCACGGCATTCCGGCACTGGCCGCGGCCATGAAGGGAACGATGGCCGATTGGCAGGCGCATGTCTTCAAGACTGCGACGCAGGATTGAGAGCGTATGAAGAAGAGATTCAAGCACCTGCTCGCTGCTTGCCTGCTGGTCGCCACCGGAATTGCGCACGCCCAGCCGGCCGTTCAGCAGGACAATGCGTCCGTCGAGGGGGGCAACGCCATCCGTGTGCTCCTCAGTCCGGAGCTGGAAACCACGCTGACGGCGCAGATGGCCGGTCGCATTTCGCACCTGCAGGCACAACTTGGTGCCCGGGTGGAGAAGGGCAGGACAGTGGTGGCGTTCGATTGCGCGGAGGCGGCAGCACGGCTCGACATGGCGCGTGCAGAGCATGCTGCAGCAACCGAAACACTGGGGGCCAAGCAACGCTTGCGCAAGCTCGAGGCCGCAGGCGACGTCGAAGTGTCACTGGCCGTCGCGGAAGCGAACAAGGCGAAGGCCGCGATTGCCTTGTCACGCGCGCAGTTGGCGCAGTGTGCCGTGACTGCCCCGTTCTCGGGCAGGGTAGTACGGGTGCACGTCAAGGCACACCAAGGCGTCAGCGCCGGTGCGCCGCTCGTCGAGCTCGTCAGTGACGGGCCGCTCAAGCTGCGACTGAACGTTCCCTCGCGCTGGCTCAGCCAGTTGCAGATCGGCACACCCTTCGAGGTGAGGATCAATGAAACCGGTAGCACTTATCCGGCCAAGGTGACGGCGATCAACGCCCGTGTCGATGCGGTTGCCCAGACCGTCGAACTCGAGGCACGTATGGCCGGTAACCAGCCAGAGCTGCTGGCCGGGATGAGCGGAGTGGCGCACTTCCGCCTGAATCCGTGAGGTCGTGGCGCGTAGCATGAGCGAAGAGCAGACTTTGTCGGCCTTTGCGGCCGAACTGGAGGCGCGCGCCCGTAGCGCAGGGAGCGTCGCTGAACTGTGCTTCAGCATGGCGAACGATGCCCATCCTCTCCTGGGGTTTCGACAGGCACTGGTGTTGGGGGAAGGGGGCCGTGTGCTCACGGTATCGGGTCTCGCCAAGCCGGAGGAGGACAGTCCCTATCTCCTGTGGCTCAGGCGCAGCTGGCCCTGGGTGCGCGAGTGTCTGCCCGCGGGCGGCTGGTTCGCGCCGAGCGACGAGGTGCTCGCAGGGGCGCCGGCCGACGTGGCCGATGGCTGGCGCGAGTGGTGGCCTGCCGGCGTCTGCGTGTTGCGGCTATCGAGGCGTAATGGCCAACCACTGGGCTGGGTGTTGTTCCTGCTCGAGCAGCCACCCGCGCCGGAAGCCGCGGCCTTGCTGACGAGGGTCAGCCAGACTTGGGCGTATTGCTGGGAGATGCTCGCGGGCGTTCATCGCCCCAGTCTGCGTGAGCGATGGCAGGCATTGGGTGTGGCAAAGCGGCGGCTCGTCGTCGTCGCGTTGCTGCTCTTCTTCCTCCTGCCCGTGCGGCAGACGGCACTGGCGCCGGGCGAGGTCGTGCCCCTGGAAGCGGTGGCGATCACCGCCGCACTGGATGGCGTGGTCAGCACGGTGCACGTGCGTCCGAATCAGGTCGTGCAGGCCGGCGACCCCCTGTTCTCGCTCGACGACACTACGCTGCGCAACCGTCTGGAGGTCGTTCGCCAATCCGTGGCCGTGGCTGATGCGGAGTTGCTCTCAGCCACGCAGATGTCCTTCGATGACAGCCGCAGTAAGGCGGAACTGGCGGCATTGATCGGGCGCACCCAGGAGCGGCGCGCCGAGCTGGCCGCGGTGCAGGCCCAGCTCGAGCGCGTGCATGCGTTGGCTCCCTACGATGGCATTGCGGTATTCGCGGATGCCGACGAGTGGCAAGGCAGGCCGGTGATGACGGGCGAGCGAATCATGCTACTGGCCGACCCTGCCAAGCCGGCCATGCTGGTTCATCTGCCAGTGGCCGATGCGATCGCACTGGAGGTGGGCGCACCGGTCAAGCTGTTCCTCACCGTGCGTCCGCTGTCGCCGCTGAAAGGTCGAGTTACCGAGACAAGTTATCAGGCAACGCTGTCTCCGGAAGGCGTGGCCAGCTATCGATTGCGCGCCGATCTCGACGGAAACGATGCCCGCATCGGACTCAAGGGAACGGCGAAGCTTTACGGTGGCTGGGTGGTGCTTGGCTATTACCTGCTGCGCCGTCCCCTTGCCACCTTGCGTGAGTGGAGCGGCTGGTAATGACCGCTGGGCTGGCCTTCGAGCCCCTGCGCCAGGATCTGCGCCTCTACGATTCCGGGCCGGCGCGTGACGGGTCGCCCTGCTGGGCAATCCAGGACCCCGTCGTCAATCGCTTCTACCGCATTGGCTGGCTGGAGTACGAATGTCTGCTGCGCTGGCCAGGCGATCCGGAGCGGATTGCCGCAGACATCGAGGCGAACACGCCGCTGGTGGTCGATGGCGCCCAGATCGAGGCGTTCGGCCGCTTCCTCGAGCGTCACCAACTCCTGCTGCCGTCTGCCGAAGGGCGCGAGCGCATGGCGCAGCAGGCAAGCCAGCCAGGCTGGCGCCATTGGCGCTGGTGGCTGCATCACTATCTCTTCATCCGTGTTCCACTCGTGCGGCCCCAGCGCGTTCTCGAGCGCTTGGCTCGATTCGCCGAGCCTCTGTTTTCAGCCCAGGCGCTGGTGCTGGTGTTCGCCGCCACGCTGCTCGGACTTGTGCTGGTGGCCCGTCAGTGGGAGCGCTTCACCCACAGCGTGCTGGATATTCTCACCCCGGGCGGCGTGGTGGGCTTCGTGATCGCGTTGATCGTCTCCAAGACCCTGCACGAGCTCGGGCATGCGCTCGTCGCTACCCGGCTCGGCGTGCGGGTTGCACACATGGGCGTGGCCTTTCTCGTCATGTGGCCGATGCTGTACACCGATACTGGCGAGTCGTGGCGGCTACGTTCCCACCGCCAGCGGTTGGCTGTTTCAAGCGCCGGTATCGGCATCGAACTGGCACTAGCCGGGCTGTCGACGCTGGCCTGGGCGCTGCTGGACGACGGCGCGTTGCGCCAGGCGGCCCTCTATCTGGCAACGACAGGCTGGGTGCTCACGGTGTTGCTCAATGCCAGCCCGTTCATGCGCTTCGATGGCTATTTCATCCTGTCTGACGTGCTTGACTTCCCGAACCTTCATGAACGTGCCGGGGCTCATGCCCGCGTCTGGCTTCGTCACCACCTGCTGGGGCTCGACGACCCCTGGCCCGAGCCGTTTGCTGCGCGCACGCGTCGGGCGCTGGTCGCCTTCGCCTTCTCGACCTGGCTTTACCGACTGCTGTTGTTCCTCGGCATCGCCTGGGCGGTCTATGCCTTCTTCTTCAAGGCGCTGGGAATTTTCCTGATGTTGGTGGAGATCACCTGGTTCATCCTCAAACCAATCTGGTCGGAACTATCCGTGTGGAAAAAGCGCTGGAAACAGGTGTCCGTTGGCCGTCGAACCCGTCTGTGGCTGGTTCTGCTGACCAGTGGAGTATTGCTCGCGCTACCCTGGCGTATGGACATCGTTACTACGGGTGTCGCCCATGCCGAACGTCAGCAACTGGTGTTTGCTCCTTTCCCGGCACGGCTCGTGGAAATCCGGACGACAGGTCCTGTCGAGGAGGGTGCCGTGCTAGCGCGCTTCGATACCCCGGACCTTGCCGTGCGCGAGTCCCAGGCGTGGACGGCAGCGGGCAACCTGGAACAACGCCTTTCCGGCCTCATCGAGTTGAGGGAGGAGGGCCGCAAGCAGGAACTCGCCTTGACAGGAAGGCTGCGCGAGCAACAGGCCGAGGCACGTGCCGTCTCGGAGGAGCGAGGACGCCTGCACATCCCGGCCGGATTTTCAGGAATATGGCTCGACACGGACTTCGCTCTCAAGCCCGGCGTGTGGCTGAGTGTGCACGAACCCCTCGGCGTGCTGATCGACCCTTCGAACTGGGTGGTAGACGCCTATGTGGATCAGAGACTTGTCGACCGTATACAGATCGGGGCGCCGGCGAGCTTTCTACCGGAGGGCGCACTTTCTGCGCTACCGGCGCAGGTGCTGGAAGTGGATTCCACGCGAGCGCAGCGTCTGTTGCATCCAATGCTCGACAGTCGCCATGGCGGACTCTACTCGACGAAATGGAACGGTCGCGACGATGTACCGGGTGAGGCGCTCTACCGCGTCCGCCTGCATCTCTTGGAGCCTCCTACAACACTTCGGGAGTTACGTGGGCAAGTCCGTATCGAGGGGTTACCGCGCAGCCTGATCTGGGAAGCCGCCCGGGGCACGCTTGCCGTCCTGATTCGGGAAAGCGGGTTCTAGGGGTTCTAAGCCGGAACCGCCGAAAATTCCGTCAGCCGATCAACGTGGCTTGTCCCGCGCCCGGTCGATGGGGTAGACCCAACAGTCGTGTCACTAGCCGCCATTTCGATCACGGCAATGCCAGCCGGACGTCACGTCCAGATTGTTCCGGTCTGGATGAGGCCGACTGACGTCTCGGATGACGGGTGGCATACAACTGCTGTGAGTCCTGCAGGGGGGCAGCTGCCTGACCGGACGGCGAGCATCAGCCCATCTCATGTATTCGTCATGTCAGCTTTGACACTGCGCACGCGACGGCACCCGACCCTCAACGGCCGTTCGGGTATTTCGCCTCAATGACCGGAGTGCAGCGGTTGCGGACTTTCGGCCGCGCGACTCGGACGCGTGGTGGCCAGCCCATTGCGATCATCGAAGTGACCGCGGACCACGGACGTCAATGTCTGGACATGGGGGCTGCAGGGCCCTGGAGCGACGGCCCGCTTTGGCTCGTATCGCGGCTCACGAGGACGACCACCTTCTATGTCGGCGCATTTCCGCATTCGCCCGGAGCGGCCATCTCGATCTATCAGAGCGCAACCGCGAAGCGGTCTGGACGTAGAATGCGAGTCGTGCAAACATGCGCCGCATGGATTCGCCAATTGACGCGACAGCGGCGTTTGGCTGTTCCCTCGCGAAAGACGTCTGAACTCAGCCCCTCGGAATCCATCGCCGGCCCGCGTCGCCCTTCACTACTTTGAGTCCGTCCTGGCGGGCGTGACCTCAAACTTGCTGAGACTATGGTGCGCTATGGATTTAGCCGAGCTGCTGAAAGCTGAGTTCACCTGGCACCCGAACCACATGCCGCAGGATCCTTTCGGGTCCCTGATGGAACTTGCGCTGGGTTACAACCATCTGCTGCTGCAGGCTGTCTCACAGGCCGTCGGCAAATACAATTGGTCGCCGCGTGATTTTCTCGCGGCCCTCGCGAACGAGAGGTCCGAGCTCGGCTTCATGGCACGCGGCTCGTGCCTGATGCTCTACGCGTCAAAAATCGGCACCCGGGCGGAGGTGTTGGGTGGGCTGATCGCTTGCGCGCAAGAGTTTGTGCTCTTCAAGCAATCTGAGTCATTTAAAACCCGGATCCGCATCCTCTACGGACTTGTCGGCCTCACAGCGCTGCGCACCGCACCGGAGGACTCTGACGCCAAAGACCGCGTGACGCGGGCGAACTCACTCATGTTGGCGGCAGCGGCCTTTCTGGATGCCGACCTTCCGGGCGCAGCCGGACGCAGCTTCGATGCAATCGACTGGAAATTGGCTGAGCCCAACCCGGAGCTTGAGACCTTCACTGTAAGGCTCGCGAATGTGAGCTCTACGCTGGAGCGCCGCGTGGGACCCAGGTTCTACCGGCGCGCTCTGCACTATTGGCATCAGCTCCTGACCCGGGAAGAGGTCAACGGTGCCACGCTGCTCGCATTCGAGGCAGCGAAAGGCGTGCTTTTTGCCAGCCGATTTCAGAATGGCGGGGCGCGAATGGTCCCCACGCTGCCGATTTGGCAGGACCTCCTAACCCAGTTGGAAGAGTTGCCTGACGAAGCTGCCGCGCAGTTGGATGGGCAGTTCGAAGCGGAAGAAACCGAGCGCCTGCTTTTTTCTTCCACCGGCGGCGCCTTGAACCGTCATGTCGTCTCCGGATTGGGAGACTCTGGTCGGCTGCTCGAATTGAGGATGCAGCTGGACCAGCTGGTCCTGGGCTTTGACTGGTACCCAGAGATACCCCACCTGAGCTTCCTGGGCATGAGGGGGATCCAACAGCTCTTGCAGCCGAACACCGTGCTGGTGTCTCTCCTGGACCTGCCGACGGAAAGTACCACCGGGAACAACACGTCCTATGAGCTAAAGGTTCTCATTGTTGGGAAGGACAGCCACCATCTGGTATCGGTGGAGAGCGGCGGTGCGCACTTCCAGAACGGCCTGAACGACCAGACATACGATCGATTCGCCAGCCTCGTGGCCGGCTGGCGGCAGCACATCCTTCGGCAGCTGGACATCGAGTCCGAGGTCGCGCTCCGGGGGGTGTGGCCGGCGGACATGAGAAACGCCAGGGATGAAGAGGAGGCCGCGCGCTTTGCCGCCAGCCAGCTGTTTCCACCGGGGCTCGTCGAGTACCTGGAGTCGCTCCGGGAGAAGGGCGCCGACCATCTGCTCATCAACGCGCATGGTTCCCTTCACTTCTGCCCCTTCCATCTCCTAGCGGGCGACTGGGGCCGAGTCGCGGACCGGTGGACAGTCACCTACCTCCCGGTCATCGGTCAACTGCGCCCGAGCCACGGAGATGCTGACGGGCCACCCGCGAAACGGAGCGGTGCGGGCGTGTTCGGCATCTCGTCCGGTCCGAACGCCACGGAGGAAGAACACCTACCCAACGCGGCCAAGGAGGTGCAGAGCATTGCTGACGTGCTGGGGTGCGCCGCCTTCGTGGATGAGGATGCGACGCGCGATGCCTTCTTGCATTCGCTTCGAACAGCGCAGTACGTCCATGTCGCCACGCACGGCGAGCATTGCCCTTACGCGCCTGCTTTCCAGCGCATCTTCCTGTCGAACGGCAGCCGCAGCGAGGCTGTGTATGCCTACGAGATCCTCGAGGAAGACCTGCGCAGTTTGAAGATTGTCAGCTTCAGCGCTTGCGAGACGGCCTTGGGCCGGTATGACGAGGGCGACAATCTTCGGGGCCTGGCGGCTTCATGCTTCCTGGCCGGGGCGCAGACCGTTCTGGGAACGATGTGGGATGTTCCGGATGACGTGGCGCGTGTCTTTTTCGTCGAGTTCTATCGCGAGCTCACCGCTGGTCAGTCCAAGGTGGATGCGTTCAAGCGTGCGCAAGGCCTAGCGCGCAAGGCCTTTCCGTCGACAGCGGACTGGGGGTCTTTCGCCCTTATCGGGAATCCGTACTAGCCGCGACCTGCTATCCGAATGTCACCCCGGCAAAAGGGTCACCGAACCATGAATAGCTCATGTACGTGGGATCGCCGGCGTGCTCAATTCGCAGCTCGGTCAGCGCTTCGCCGATCGCGGCACCGCTGGCCAGCTTGGCGTATAGCTTCACACTGAATTCGCTGGCCTTGGCGTCGTAGATCGGCCAATAAGGGGCGACGATGCCGCTCCAGCCGTTGTCGATGCAGGCGCTGGCAAAGCCGCCTGCACGTTTCATCACCGCTCGACTGCGGCCCAGGCTGCAGGCGTTGAGCACCAGGATCGGGTGGTGGTTGGCGGCGAGGGCCGACTGGGCGAAGCTGGGCGCTGGGATCTGCGTACCCCCTTCCAGTTCGAAGGCATCGAGGTCGGCCTGATCGCCTGGCACCCCATGCCCGGAGAAATGCATGAGCTGCATCTGGCCATGGTCCAGCAAGGCCTCCAGGCCTGCGCGAGTAGCTGGCTGCAGCAGTTGAGCGCCAGGCAGGCGCGCCATGAGCTGCCCGATCTCCTGCGTGGTCCACGCAAGACCGCTGGATGCGGCGTCGGGCATCACCAGCGCGACGGAGGTGACCTTCAACTGCTGAGGCTGCGGCCGCGTATCGGCGGCCAACTTCCAGCGGCCGATGACATGTGCCATCCCCAGCGCCGGTAACTGTACGAACGTGCCGTTGACCTTGCCGCTGGGGCGGACTAGTTCCCACGGGAAGGTGAGCTCGTCGCTTGCAATGGCGATGGAGCGCGGCGGTTCATTCAGTCCCGCCAGGCGCAGGTATTCATCTTGGAAGGCGCGTGGCAGATGCCCCCACAAGGCTTTGCCCATGTCGGCCAGTGTTTGGCCGAAAAGGGCATTCCATTTTGGAAGGGCCTTCTCGAACTGGGGGTCGCTCAGTTCATCTGCGGGAAACGCCTTGAACGCTTCATCTACATAGGTGGCCAGCCATGCGGCCAGGTCTTTGCCATCGAGATTGAACGTGCCCATGTCGCGAGCCTCGTAGGCGGCGCCGGCATATTGCGCACGCATGGAGAGCTCGAAGTGGTCGCGCGCCGGATCGGGCCGACGCAGCACGATCACGAGATCCGAGATCTGTCGCGGTACCGCGTAGATGCGCACAGGCTGCGCGACGTCGGCGCCGTTGAGCAGCGGCCCGTTGTACCCGAGAGGGGTTATCGTGGTGTCATGGGTCACGCTGCCGACCTGCTCGCCACCACGCAGGAAGGTCACGACGATTCGGCTGCGTACCGCCGAAGCCACTGAATCCTTGGCCTTCAGGCGGAAACTGGCCACTTCCTTGCTGGGTTCGCGGCGGCGAAGCAGCGTCAGCGGCCGCGAGCGAGGACCGATCACCTTGAGACCCGGCGCGCTGATCTCGGCTTCCAGCTCTATCTCCTCGACGCCGGGGTCGAACACCACGGTGAAGCGATCCGGAGATGCCGCACCTTCTCTCGGCAGCTTGAGCTGCACGGTCAAGTCCGCTTCGGCTCCGGCCTCCAGTTGCTCGTGGAAGGAGATGTGTGGGTCGCGCTGTGTCGCCACCATATCCTTCACAGTGCCGCCGTGCGGTGGATGCTGAGGACCGTCGGCTGCCGGGGACCCGGGCACGCGCACAGTTTCGGGCTTTGGTGTCCTGGCGCGACGGCCACGCAGGCGTATCACGCGCTCTGCAGGGGCAGGGGCCTGAGCGGCGGCCACTCGGGTCATGTGGGCCGCCAGGTGCGCCAGTGTGCGGCTCTGGGAAAAGAAGGCGGAATGCCAGACTCCGTCTTCGGCTTCGTACACAAGCGGATCGTCGATAGAGAAACTCGGGTGTCCGTTGCCTGCAAAAACGCCTTGCTGCGGCACCACAAGATCGTTGGGGACGCGGACACCTGCTCTCGTGAAGATGCGATCCATCATCGGATCTCCCAGCCGGTCGATCAGCCATCCGTTCTCGCGGCCCGGCTGGGGCTCGAAGTTGGAAGCTGCAGCTGCATACAGCGCCAACCCAGCCCGCGCCGCTTTCCCGTTTAACACGTCGGTGATATAGCTACCCTCGGTGCCCAGTGCCGCGATGCCTGGCAGCGCCTTGACGCCGGCGTGACCGACCAACATCACCAGGCCCACGATGACTTCGAGCGAATAGGCCACCGGCCCGTCGTCGAAATTGCCAATGACGTTCGTGAACAGGTCAATCATGTCCACCATGTGGTCTGCATCGCCCAGCGGCGACCCGGCATTGGGCGTGGCGACAAAATAGACGCTGCGCACGTGCACCCGGTGACCTGGCACGAGCAGATCTCCGTGTTCGGCCAGCGCCCGCGACACGATGCCGCCACGGCTATGGCAAACGATATCTACGACCGCCACGCTGTCGCCCAGCCCCGCCTTCATCTGCTGAATTAGCACCCGCGCGTTTTCCTCAGGCGAAACGCTCACCGTTGGATGGTTGTAGGCGATGACGCGCCCGCCATAGCGCGCATGCCAGTCGTCCATGGCCGCGCGTGGGAGTCGTGCCAGCATACCCTGCACGCTGCTGAAGATGCCGTGCACGATCAACAGAACCGGCCCGCCCTTCAGGCTCTCCCAGTCGGTAAAGGGCTGATTGGGATCGGGCGCCTGGCGATAATTCTCCGGCGTCGGGCGCCAGACCAGAGGCTGGCGCAAGCGGCCTTCCACCCGCTCCGCCACCCAGCGCACCGGGTTTTGCAGCAGCTCTGAAGCCAGCGGCAGCACCAGCACTTTGAACAGCTTTCGGCCGATCTTGGTAATGACGCCGCGCAGACGACGGAGGGGCATGCCTTGCGACAGAGTCTCACGCACCGCACGCTGGCGCAGTGGGATCACGAACTCTGGGCCTGCGGCGCGCCGTCGACTGCGCAGCCGGGAATGTTGGTTCTGCTCTGCGAAGTGCCAGCTCATGCCTCCGGACTCGTCCACATACAGAACGACACGCGGCGCGGTATCGTCAGGTGACACGGCCGGGGCCAGCACGGCCGTATCGCCACCCACCGGAACGCTGCGCACATCGGCCTCGACGATCAGCGTCTCCTGCTCGCGAATGCCCAAAGCATCGAAGGCGGCTTGCAACTCGGCACTGGTGTCCAACTCGGCAGGCATGCTTGCCGACCGTAGCCGGTGGCCATCGGGTCGACGCTGGTGCAGCACACCCGAGCCGACGATGCCGGCAATGGCAGTGCCGCTGGAAAACGATAGTTCCGAATCTCCCAGGACTAGGGTCTCAGTTGCCACGCTTCACCTCCCCTCTTGCAGCGTGAAGCATCGGGCAAGAGTGCTGCGGGCGCAAGGGAGCAGCAGTCGGGCGAGCGCTCCCGCGCAAATTATTTGTTGGATGTGAGAAAAGCGGTCAGCAGACCTGCGAACGGTTCAATGGCCGGTAGTGGCCGGCCACTCGGCTGCCCAAACGGATCGGCAGCAGCCAGCCTTAACCGGCCCGATAGGCTTGACCGACGAATGACTCTTGATGGCCGATAGTACCCCCTCAGCATCATCACCGTAAGCAGCCGCCCGGCGGCAAAAGGCGCTTGGCGGGCAGCCGCGCCGGGTTCAGATCTCAATCTGCTCGGAGATCTCCAAGGCATCATCGACCTCGATGCCCAAGTACCGCACCGTCGACTCGAGCTTGGAGTGACCCAGCAGGAGCTGCACCGCCCGAAGGTTCTTCGTGCGCTTGTAGATCAAGGTCGCCTTCGTTCTCCGCATGGAGTGCGTACCGTAGGCGGAAGGATCGAGGCCAGCGGCTACCACCCAGTGCTCGACGATCCTCGCGTACTGACGGGTAGAGACATGCGGTGAGTCGTGCAGGCGGCTCGGAAAGAGGAAGTCTTCCGACCTCAGGCCGGCCTTCGCGATCCATGCAGCCACAGCCGTGCGCGTCGGTTCGGTCAGTTCGAACTGCACAGGCCGCTGCGTTTTCCGCTGCACGACCATGGCGCGTGAGAGCACCTGGTTTCCATGCGTCACGTCGCGCACCCGCAGGCTGACGAGGTCACACCCTCGGAGTTTGCTGTCGATCGCGAGGTTGAACATGGCGAGGTCGCGCACCGCGTGCGCGTTCTGCAGATGAATACGGATGGCCCAGATGTCCTTGGGTTTGAGCGGTGCCTTCTGGCCCACCAGCTTCCCCTTGTTCCAGGCTTCCCGATGCGGATGTTCACGGGCTTCCATGATCGGCTCCTTGCTGTTGATCGGAGTCTGATTCTTGAACTCGTGGCGTTCGGCTGCCATCGGGAAAGATGCCCACCGCGTGCGATCGTGCAACTCCTGCCGCCGATGTGCAGGAGTGGAGTCTCGGTTTTCATCACCGGTTCGTCCTTGTGTGATCGTATCCGTATGGATACACTGCCGGCATGAACACTTTCCTGCGCACGGACGATTTCGACGCCTGGCTTTCCGGCTTGAAAGACAACGTGGCACGAGCCCGCATCGTCCACCGTATCCGCTCTGCCGAGTACGGGAATTTTGGCGACTGTGAGACGGTAGGTGAAGGCGTTTCGGAAATGCGCATCCACGTCGGCCCTGGGTATCGCGCTTACTACACGCGACGAGGAGCAGTGATCTATCTGCTTCTGCTGGGCGGGGACAAGTCGTCGCAAAAGCGCGACATCAAACGCGCCATCGAGATGGCGCGGGCTTTGGACAAGGAGTGAACGATGGTCAAGACCGCCGCCTTTGATGCTGCCGATTACCTGAACGACGAGGAAACGATCGCGGCGTATCTGACGGCCGCTCTGGAAGACCCAAACCCTGATGTGTTTCTCGCCGCCGTCCGCGACGTTGCGCGGGCCCGTGGCATGGCGCAACTCGCCAAGGATGCGGGTCTTGGCCGTGAGAGCCTCTATAAGGCACTCACGCCCGGCGCGAAGCCACGCTATGACACGATGCTCAAACTACTTCATGCCCTGGGCGTGAAGATCTCAGCAACACCAGTCCATTCGTGAGGCTTGCGGCAGCGTCGGCCACCGCGCCTGTGCAATCGATCGACAGAACCGCCTGTAGTCTCTCTCCGAGCTTCAATCTCTGCCGCTCGAACGGCAGGTGACCAGCACATTGCTGCCTGACTGCACGATCAAGCCACCGGCAGCTGAGGCCGACCAGTTGTCGTTGCAGCGACCGACCAGGGGGCGCCGAGTTCCGTATGTCATACGGGATGATCAGGGTCCCCGCTTAAGACCAGCGATCATAGAGTTGAGCACTGCGAGGGGTGGTCTCGTGGCCCCCCACGCTTACCTGCCCCTCGAGAAAAGCTCGATCTTCGCTATCGATACCCTTACCCCGGCAAGCCCTCCAAGCTCAACCCGATGCTGTCGAGATGAATTGGCTCGCTTCGGTCGACATCGGTGAAGTGCCACTGTCGTGGCCCGCAGCGACGATACAACTCGCTGCGACCACGAGCAGGGTCGATCACCAGCAGCTCTTGCACGCTATCGATCTCTCGGTATGCGTGGAGCTTGGCGCCCCTGTCGACCTTTTCCCGAAAGGGTGACAGAACCTCGATCACCAGGCCCGGGTAGGCGACGCGCTGCTCGTTGACTGGATCTCGACATAGGGTGGAGACCCAGAAATCGGGATAGAGCGTGGAGCGGTCCGTGCAGAGTGGTCTCCGATCGCGGGCAGTAAAGACCTGCTCGAGCGAGCACGCAAGATGCTCGCGGAGGGCGTTCTCCAGCGCCTCGCAGATGGACTCATGGGCCTTGGACGGGCGTGGGATAGGTTGCATCAGGCCGTCGATGATCTCGTGAACGTCATCCGGCGGCTGTCGCCGGACGACGAACTCGGGGACGTTTGAAGTCACTGACGCTGAGCATGACGAGATGCGCGTCCTTGAACTTGACCGGCTACAGGGATTGCTTTCGCGACGGCGAGTGGGGCGGGTTGAGGGGATCATTGTCTTCAGACTCGAGAGTAATAGGAGGAGTGCTGCGGGTTCTGCAATCACGTCGCAACGTCTTCTGGAAGGGAAATGGTGCCTAGGATTGCCGGCCTAGCTTGCAGACATGCCCTCCTGAACAACGTCTGCCGACATCCGTCAACGTCAGGTCCGCTGATTGGCCGAATGCCTTCCTTGTCCAGGAGTGTGCGCAGGTGTTTGGGTGAGGTGCGGGCACCACGGGCAAGGTCTCGAAGCCAGACGTACGCGGTTTTGAACTCCTGAAGCTGCTGCATCGCCACGCGCTGGTTGCGACGGTGCGTCGCAGCGGTGGCTGTCTGCAGCAGGCCCTGGCGGACCAGGTGATATGCGACCTCCTGCTTCACCGCCATTTGCTCGGCCACCTCCACGATCGAGAGGGTGTTCGACTGCTCGGTACGCCACTCATCACGCAGCTCGAGGTGGCGGTCGGCGTCGACGACAAGCGAGGGAATGACCGCAAGCCCCTTCAGTCTTCCGATGACGGGCAAGCGTCCATCAAGGATTGCGCTCAAGGTGAGGGCCAACTCTCCCTCGATGAGGCGCGTGCGACAGGCGGTGGCGAGGGAGATGACGTTCTCGGTAGCCTCAGTGGGCGAAGCGCTAGCTGCGTCGTCGAGTTGTCTCTTGAGCACGTCGAGCCGATGGCGGTCGATTCGCCAAACGGCTTGTTCGGTTTGGTCCCGCCCCTCGAGCACGGGCAGAATGCCTGCGTGGCACAGCTCTCGAAAGCGGTCCCGGCTGAGACCGAATTCAAGCCGCACCTCGCGGGTGGTGAGGCTCGCCGTGCGCAATGACCGATATGCTTCAACCGCGTTGGGGGGGATCGAGGTGAAGCAACGCTTGCCTGCAGCGGCTACCCGGCCTGCAAGGCGTCCTGCCCGGATCAGTTTCTTGACGCTGCCTCGCGCCAAAGCAAGTTCGGCAGATGCCCGCGCGATGCCGACGCTCCTTTTGCGAAACGCAGTTGCATTCCGGTGCTTCAGGACCTGTGGGTGACACGGCGCCGTCCTTACTTCGCCCACATAGTGAGAGATGGCTTCTCTGAGGGGGACGAACGCCGGGGCTGTGGGCAGCGCGTCCACCTTTGAGAGGAAGCGTCCAAGCGAGCGCCTCAGGGACGGTTCTCCCCTGTCGATGGTCTCCAGCGCTTTCATCAGCCCCGCCGGCCAGTCGGAGAGGATTCTGCCAGCGGTTTGCATGGCGAGCCGAACCTTGGCATGTGTGATGCATGCCATGGCTTCTGCTGATGGCGCCAAGTCTCCCAGCAAAGAGATCAGCTTGAGTCGCTGCCTATCGGACAGATCCAGCCAAACGGCCGGAAACGGTGGATTGCTGCTCTCAGTCCCCCCGAACGCATACCTCTCCGCTACGAGAAGGCTGCTGGAGGCGACCTCAGGTTCGATGGAGCAGAGCTCCATCCCACATTGGCAACGTGTCAGGCCGCCGAGAGTCCAGCTCAGTGGTCGTGAGCACGAGGGGCAGGCGTCGATAAGTGTCGTCTGGTGGATGGCACAGGTGACGCGCCTCATGTCCTCCCAACTTGCCTCTGCGAAACCGTTCTCGGCCAGGCACCGTGGGCAGATCTGGCGAGGTGACAATCGCCAAAAGTCGGACGGCAATCGCCGTCCTCCGAGCACGCAGAGGTGCCGGGCATCGGTGTCACCCGGGATGATGCCTTCCAAGCCGGCAAGTTGAGAGGTCGACTTGCCAATGGCCGCGCTGATTGTGGCGAGCGTGCTTTGATGAAGCGCCTTTCCACTCAGGTGGCGCATCATCCAGTCCGGCCCGCTATAGCCGTTCATTAGTGCAACCCGACCGACGTAACCCCGGAGCGATTCATTTGGAATGGGATGCGGTCTTCTTGGCAGCATGACGTAGACTCCGGTCGCGGAATGTGGCCCAAGGGTTTCTCAGTGCGGCTAGATCGTCGAGCGAGACGAGCATGCGCTGAAAAAGCGGGAGATTTGGGGGTGTGACAGCGCTTGCATACACAGGGCATTCGCCACTCAGGATTGATTCCATGACTCGCTTGAATCCGGAATAGCGATGCCGCCCGCAACCGGGCGACACCTCGGCGACGGGCACCAAATTTGCCCGGGGAGCCCAGGGCTGGATAGCCTGAGCGAGTTCGTGGATCAGTCTGGCCAAACTCTTCAGACTGGCAAACTGCATTCCTGTCCCGGGACGGTACTCGAGCAACTTGGCGTCCGCGAGCACTGTAAGTTGGCTGCGCGTGATCCCGAGGGCCTGGCACAACTGACTCACCGGGCGGTGCAGATACGCTTCAAAGTCGCCCAAGTGCGTTCGAAGGTGCGCCAACTCTTCAGCATCGCCGACGCCTGCCAGCCACTGCCAGAATGCGTCGCGCAACTGCGTCGGAGCCTCCATGCGCAACCATCGTGTTCCCATGCGAGTGAACTCGTCCATTTGCGTGAGCACCGACTCTGCGTCGAGCGTGTCGGAGCCACACGCCGAGTTCTGGAGTTCCTGCATGCAGGCCTGGAAACCTCGAGGCCAGTCTTCAAGGAAGCGACCGACCTGTTGGGCATGAGACTGGTCGCGCTTGAGCCCAGCGGGTAAGTCCTGGCGGTAGTGATGCAGCATGAGGGCAATGCGCTCAAGGTCGGAGACCTGAAGCGCTGCGGGTACTCGCGGAGCTATTTGCGGGGTGTGGGCGATCCCGACTGCCGCCAGGATCACTTTTGACACGAGCACCTGTTGGGAGCTCGCGCACGGTGCCTCCGCGCGCCTGTATTCAAGACCGCACCGACACTGCTCATGGTCGCGACGCCACGATAGGGGCTCGCGGCAAGCCGTGCATCGATCAATGAGTTGTAGCCCATGGTCTGGGCAGGCCGTGAACAGGCGTATAGACCAATACCATGGCGTGATGCCCTGCTCATCAAGGCATGCAGGGCAGACCTTGCGCCGCAATAGTGAGAAATGGCGGTGACCTAGCCGGTGAGCCTGGTAATGCCAACTGAACGCATCTCGGCGTACATCCTGGTTTGCTAGGCTCTGGCCGTCCTGTCCGGTGAGCTCGGCGAGTCTGCGAAGCGACACGCCGGGCAGATCCGTTCGTGCCGCGATTCCTGATGAAATGCGACGCTCCAGCAGAGTGCCGGGAATCCTGCGCAGACCATTCGCATTTGCCAGGCGGAGTGCGTAAGCGTGCGTGGTCTCGAGGGAGTGAATCTTGGGGCGCAGCGCCAGCATCATGACTTCTTGGTCCTCTTGACGGGGTCCCTGCTCGTTCCTGCATACGGTTCGCTTGGCTTGTCCAGACGCCTGATCTTGAATCCAGAATTGAACGGATTCAAACTGCCGACCCCGCTCCGCCAGATAGCTCGCTGAAACGCTCGTTCAAATACGCTGCCTTCGATTACAGCTTGAGATTTGCGAACTGCAATCTTGAGAGCTGCAGAAAGCAGCTTCACCAAGGGGCCAATTCTCCCGTCGGACGCCACGAAAAGCTTCGTGGCAGTGTCACTGTCAAGAAGATTTGAATGGCTTAGCATTGGTATGTGGGAGCAGATCGCCTTGATGACCTTAGTGAATCGTGTCAGCGAGAGCTTATCGGTCGTCTGATCAAACAAGCTCAATTCCAAGGTGGTGCTGAATCGGCGCCGCAATTGGACGTTACATTCGAGGATGGCTTCCGATCGGGGGAGACCGCACAAAACGAACGGGATCTCGCATTGATCGGAAAGTTCTTTGAACCAATCTGATATCTGAAGAAGGGAGTCGCCTCGCCTTCCATCGACGAAGTGGTTAGCCTCATCAAACAACAATGCTTGTGATTCACATCCCTTCGTCAAGCAGACAATTCTGCTGGTCAGCTCGACCGTTGTTTGACCGCCAACCCCCGCAAGCGGGTCGCCCAATGCGGCCAAGGTAGCCTGAGCAACCGACTTAATGGTCGGACGAGACGGAATCGATACGAGGGGACACGGTACGAGGGTGCGGTCATCCCGCTGCTGGGCCTCGGGGAAACGAGATTTAATAGCCTTGAGCAATGTTGTTTTACCAACACCAGATTCACCGATGATCATCATTCCCACACCCTCGTTGGAATAAGGAGCGAAGGTGATGAGATCATTGAATTCATCGAGGATCTCCTGCCATCCTGTATGTGCAACCCGAAGGTTGTGCAGCGTCTCAATCGTTTTATTGAGGCCGATTTCAGATTCGTTGGTCAGTACGCTTTCCATTTTTTTAGCGCTCTCCTGATTAAGCAAAGGCAGTCTCGAAGTCCATTTCATCCTCGAGCTCGTCTTCTAGGGCAAGATTCAGTGTCTTCTCGCTCCCTTGGGCCCCGTTCGTCTTGGTTTCCTTGTCCTTCATGCGCTCTCCCTTGGTGCGGTCGCGAAGTTTCTTGCTTTCGAACAACTCGCTTACCAAATTACGGAGTTCCGCCTTCGCCTCGGCAATTGACAATTCACGCTCCTCTGTGCGCGCCATCTTCTTCCGATAGGCGCGAATCCATTTGTATTGGCTTGCACTCATGCCGCGTACTGCGTCAGGGGAGACATTCTCGACGTTGATGTACTCTTCAGACTCGGGGTCTTGAACGTGTATTTGGGTCATGTCAGCGTTATGAAATCGAACCTGAACCTCCAGATTCTCACCATATCGGCGACGTAGATCCTGAAGCTCGCTGGATTGGTAGAGTTGATCACCATGCAGCTGGATCCCGTAATGCCAGACTCGTCGGTGTACAACCTGGCTGAGATGGATATCCAGCTTGTCCACACAAGCGGGAAGTTCAGGAGCATG
>WBZL01001876.1_pt1 | contig 21069 bp, 18 predicted proteins | sample 5204291 | NCBI WGS metagenome assembly WBZL01 (sample SAMN12344345, study PRJNA552823) | activated sludge metagenome | biome: Activated sludge suspended growth; feature: Nitrification reactor; material: Wastewater; isolation source: activated sludge from nitrification reactor of wastewater...
AAGGCGCTTTTTCAGGGGTAGCGGTCCGCGGCGGATTTGAACTGGACTTCACCTGGCGGGACGGCCAACTGAGCAAACTCGCGGTAATATCCAGAACGGGAAAAACCTGCCGCATAAAATTGGCCGGCAGAGCGGCACGGGTTTTTCAGGGAAAAAAGATGATCGGAAATAAAACGGCCGGCGGGGATTTTCTTGAATTTGCCGCCATTCCAGGAAATAAATACGATATTGGCCTGGATTAAAACCATCCGATATGAAAAAATTATTGTTCGCCTTTTCCGTGTTGTTCACCCTGGTTCTCACCCTTCCCGGCTATTCCCAGGCAACCCTTGAACTGGAAGATATCTTTAACGGCACCTACCGGATGAACGGTTTCGGTCCGGCCCGCTGGATGGACGGCGGCAAATATTACACCACCCTTGAAAATGCCGAAAGTGTAAGGGGGCGCGAAATTGTGCGATATGAGACCGCAACCGGGGCCCGCGAAGTGCTGGTCAGCGCCGGGGACCTGACCCCGGAAGGCGAGGAACGGCCGCTCGGCATTTCCAATTATATCTGGTCATCGGACGGCAAACAATTGATGATCTTTACGAACACGCGCAGGGTCTGGCGGTACAATACCCGGGGGGATTACTGGGTGCTCAACCTGGAAACCCGCAAACTGAAGCAACTCGGCGCCTCCGTCCAACCCACCACCATGATGTTTGCCAAATTTTCGCCCGACAATAAAAAAGTCGGATTCGTCAGCGAACAGAATATCTATGTGGAAGACCTGGCCACCGGCGCTGTCAGGCAGATCACCTCCGACGGCGGCGGCCATATCATCAACGGTACTTTTGACTGGGTTTACGAGGAAGAACTCAATTGCCGCGACGGTTTCCGGTGGAGTCCCGACAGCAAATACATCGCCTACTGGCAAATGAATACCGAAGGGATCGGCGACTTTTATCTCATCAACAACCTCGATTCCATTTATCCTGAACTGATCAAGATCCCCTACCCCAAGGTCGGCACCACCAATCCGGCAGCCAGGATCGGCGTCGTGGCGGCTGACGGCGGCGATTCCCGCTGGTTTGACATCCCCGGCGACCCGCGGAATCACTACCTGGCCCGGATGGAATTCGCAGCGGGCAGCAACGAGGAAGTGATGATCCAGCAGCTCAACCGGCTCCAGAATACCAATAAGGTCATGATGGGCAATATCCGCACCATGCAGCTCAATACCATCCTGACCGAAACGGACAAAGCCTGGGTAGATATCCACGATGATACCGAATGGATGGAAAACGGCGCATCGTTTACCTGGAGCAGCGAGCGCGACGGGTGGCTCCATCTCTACCTGGTATCGCGCGACGGCAAAAAGACAAGGGACGTCACACCCGGCAACTTTGACGTGGTCAGCATCCAATGCATCGACGAAAAAGGCGGATATGTTTACTATATCGCATCCCCCGACAACCCAATTCAGCGCTACCTGTACCGGAGCCGCATCGACGGCAAGGGCAAAGCGGAGCGCATCAGCCCGGCCAACCAGACCGGACAGCACCAGTACATCATCAGTCCTGATGCGCACTATGCCATTCATACCTTCTCCAACCACACCACGCCCAATCAGATCGATCTGGTGGAACTGCCCGGCCATAAAAGGGTTCGCCTGTTGGAAGACAATGCCGGACTGGCGGCAAAATACGACCAGCTCAAACTGAATCCCAAGGAGTTCTTCCGGGTGGAGGTCGAGCCCGGCATGGAACTGGATTGCTACATGATCAAACCCAAGGATTTTGACCCCAAACTGAAATACCCCGTCATTTTCAATATTTACGGCGAGCCCGCCGGCGCCACCGTGCAGGACAACTGGGGCGGCGGCGACCTGTTCAACCAGTATCTCGCCCAGCAAGGTTATATTGTGATGAGCGTCGACAACCGCGGTACCAATACCCCCCGCGGGCGGGATTGGCGCAAAAGCATCTACCGCCAGATCGGGATTCTGGCCTCCAAGGATCAGGCAGCGGCGGCAAAAGCCATCATCAATCAATATCCGTTTGTCGACGGCGGCCGGATCGGCGTTTACGGTTGGAGCGGCGGCGGATCCATGACCCTGAACTGCCTGTTCCGCTACCCGGAGATCTACAAGACGGGCATTGCGATCGCCTTTGTCGCCGACCAGAAATTCTACGACTCCATCTACCAGGAAAGATATATGGGTTTGCCGGATGACAATGCGGAAGGCTACAAGGACGGTTCGCCCATTACCCATGCCGGCAATCTTCAAGGCAATCTCATGCTGATCCACGGATCCGGCGACGACAACGTCCACTACCAGAACTGCGAAGTGTTGATCAACGAGTTGGTCAAAGACCAGAAAATGTTCTCCATGATGGAATACCCCATGCGCTCGCACGGCATTTATGAGCGGGCCGGGACCTCGCTGCACCTGCGGAAAACCTGGCTCAAGTACTGGAAGGATAATTTGCCGGCCGGCGGGAAGGTGCTGCCTTAGGTAGTTGTGGGGATGGTTGATGGGTTTATTGGTTGATGGGTTGATGGGTTGATGGGTTTATGGTTAGGGGGTGGCTTTTGATCAGGAGAATGGGTTTTGATTTGCGTTGGGTTGCTTGATGGTGGATGGTTTATGGGTTGATGAGTTTATGGGTTTATGGGTGGGGCCGTTTTGGGGCCGGATCAGGCTGTTCAAAATAGTGTTTTCGCGCAAAGACACAAAGATCTGATTTTTAGCACGCTGTGCGTGTTAAAATCCGGTTGAGGCTGCTCAAAATATTGTTTTCGCGCAAAGACGCAAAGACGCAAAGATCTGATTTTTAGCACGCTGCGCATGCTAAAAATCTGGCCGCCACAAAATGCTGGATGGTCCCCTTCAATAGGTCAATTTCCCCAACTGACAACCTGCCGGTGCCCCGTCGCCGGAGCGGCTATGGCGCATAAGAGACCGGCAGTCGGGCTGACAACTGGCTACTGATCACTGACCACTCTCAAAAGCTCCTGTCATGGAAGACACAGGCATAAGTCGGGGTTCGGTGATCCGGAATCAAACAACCCGGCGACGACCGGGGCGGGCAGCTTTTTCATACCCGGATAGATATCTTTCAATTGGACGGTATCGCCTTGTTCATTGACGGTTTTCAGGTCGTATCGAAAAACCACTTTGGTGCCGACAGGGGCGTAGAAATAGACCCGCCAGGCATCCGCTTCGGAGAGTCCGACGCAGCCGTTGGAGTAGGCTTTGCCGAGGGTTTTGGGGTTGGTGGTCGGGTGGATGAGCTGACCGTACCGATGTCCGTTCAATTCCGGATCAAGCCAGGGGATGCGGGGCAGTTTGGTTACCTTTCCGTCATCGCGGCGGGTCACTTTGTAGGGTTTGTTGTCGCTGGGATTGATGAAAACGGGGTTGCGGTTGATCCGGTAGATGGTACCTGAGCCCGGGACAGTCCGGAGGTCCACTTTCCGGCCCGCCATAGCGAGGTATTTCTTTTCATTTCTGCCGACGCGGACAGGAAAAGCATACAAGGCGCTGTCACCTTCCATGATCCTCAATGTATATTCCGGGATATTGACATCAATAACCGTTGCGGCCATCCGGTCCAGATATCCGGCTACCATCCCGGAGTCCGGTATCAGCAGGCTGTCCCCTTTGTGCAAAGCGATCAAGGCCTGAGGATCATAGGTAAAGACACCCCGTTCCATCCGGATATAATAATCTGTGTCGGCCAGCGAATCGATCAGCCGGGGGTTGGCCCGGGCGATCAGGTATTCGTTCACCGGATAATGCAACAATGAGTCGAGCGCGGCGGTCAGGCTGTCCATGTACTCAAAATAGTCCCGGATCGGGATGTCTCTTTTTACCGGGTGGAACATCAATGGGGTGCGGATGACCTCGCCGGTTATAACAGCATCCGTTGTTGCGGGCTCTTCGGAAACGGATTTTGGCCGGCCGCACCCCCACCCTGCCAGCAGCAGAACCGCCAGGATAAGAATCCTGTTCCTCGGAAAAAAAAGACTTGCACGCTGTTTCATGTTCATTGGATTAGATGGTCGAAACCCTGTTCAATTTAAGCGCGCCCGCTGAATTATCAAGTGATCAGGGTCAATGGCGGCGATGAGCATGGTCAATTCCGGAGGCATCCGGCATTTGTCCGCAAACGAACAGGCGTTGTCCGATTTTGGACGATTCCAAAGATTCGACCTTGATTCAACAAATTGATTATCAAAACATTAATTCCATGGCATAATTTTAGCCGGTTGAAATCATCACCCGATAAATTTTGAATTATGAGGAAAGAAAAAAAAAGAACCTGTCTGTGGATTGCCCTGCTCCTTTGCACCGGTATCCCTGCATTTGCCCAGGATGCCGCCGCTGACGCCAAAGGCGCCGAACAAGCCATGATGGACTACCTCGACGGATTCTACGAGGGAGACACCGCCAAAATTATCCGGAGCGTCCTGCCTGAGGTCGCCAAATACGGTTACTGGAAAGATGAAAAAACCGGAAAATACGGCGGCGAGGCCATGTCGTTCCAGGAAATGCTGAACTATGCCAACCGGGTTAAAGAGCGGAAGCGGTTCCCAAAACCCGATGCGCCCAAAAAGGTAGAGCTGTTCGAAGTGCAGGATCAAACGGCCGCTGGAAAAGTGACGGCCTGGTGGGGTACGGATTATATCCTGTTGGGGAAGTACGACGGGAAGTGGAAGATTGTGCAGGTGTTGTGGCAGGGGCCTTTGGGGGGAGAGAGAGGGTGAGAGGGTGAGAGAGGGAGAGGGTGAGAGGGTGAGAGGGTGAGAGAGTGAGAGGGAGAGAGAGGGAGAGGGAGAGAGAGGGATCAGGGGTAAAAAAACAGGATAAGGGACGAAGCCGTAAAGCAGATGGTGGCAAGGAGCACTCCGCGAAACGGGATATTGAACCAATACCGGCGGGCCAGGAACAGGTAAAAAAACGCGGTCAGGATATTCAGGAGCTGGAGACCGGGCGACTGACCGTAAATATCAAAATACGAAACGGCCATTATCAGGTTGATTCCGCCGATGAACATGGCGCCTGAGCTGTGGCTGGCGTTGAACCCGATCCAGGCATTCCACATGGTGGTCCTTCTGGTCAGCACGGGGTTGGTTTTTTCCATACCCTCTTTTATTCCCTGATCCCGGGGAAGGAACTTGTCCGAAAAAAATGTGTATGCGAGGTGCATGGTCCCGAGGACCAGGAAAATCAGCGCGCCGGCTGCCAACAGGATTCTGGCGATCATAGGTCATGCGTTTGGACAAAGTTAGTTTTAATTTTCTTCCTGGCCGAAACGCAGACCCTTCGCGGGCAACCGTACGAGCTTGTTTGGACTTGAGCAACTGGTCTGCCAATGTCACTTTGGGTTGCGTTTGCGGAACCTGAAGATGCGCTTCCGTTGCCAGATCAAAACACCAATGATCAGCAAAAAAGGCCAGAGGTTGACCAGAACAATAACCAAGGTCAACACGGCTTCCCAGCCATTCTGCAAACCGGTCAGGGCGCGGCCGACAAAAGTGCGCTTGAAGGTTTTGGGTTCGGGCTGATAGGTTACCTCCTCGTAGATCTCCAGGTCGATGGTGCTCATGGCAACCTGATCCTTCAGGTACCTCAACCGGCCTTCCCTGGCTTCGATCTCTTCCTGCAGCACGCGGATGGCCTCCTCTGCTTTCAGCACTTCCTCCACGGTTTTGGCCTTGTTGCGCAGGATGTCTACATAACGGTCGCGCACCTCTTTTTTGGTCTTCAGGCGGGTTTCGATATCGAGGTATTCCTCGGTGACGTCCTGGGTGTTCGTACTGCGCGAATTCACAAATAGGGCTTCACCTTCCAGGGCGTTCATGAGGCTGTCAAACCGGGATGCCGGCACCCGGATCTGGAAATAATTGCTGATCTGATAACTGGTATTCGTCAGGGTCATACCCGAAACATATCCGCCAAAACGGGCCACGATCTCCTCAACCCTGGTGCTGCTTTGTTTCACATGGTCCACCTGGAAGCGGAGGTTTCCCGTCCGGATGATCTGCCGCTGCACTTCGGGCTTCCCGGCGGATTGATCCCGGTTTTCCTCGCCAGATTGATCGTCATACCGGTATTCATCCTTGTCTGCCATTTTTTCCGCCTCCATGGAGGGAGCGGGCATTTCGCCGGCCATAGCCGTTTCCTTGTTACCGGCCTGGCTGCAGGCATTCAAGGTCAGGATCAAAAATAAGGTCATCAATAATCTTTCCATTTTCAATTGGTTTTCCGATTAGATGCAAATCCCGGGCAAAAAGCATAAACGCAAGATTGATTTCTTATTTTTGCCCATCAAAAACAGGACAATTTAGCCTAAAACATGAATTTATTCCAGGTCCTTTCCATTTTAATCGTCTTTTCCGCGCTGTTCGGTTACCTCAACGTCAGGTACCTGAAATTGCCGGTCACCATCGGGCTAATGATCGTCTCGATCTTGTTTTCAGTAGCCGTTCTGATCATCGGCCAGTTTACCCCCACACTCCTTGAATGGGAGCGGGAGTTGATCGGGCAGGTCGACTTTCACAAGATCCTGATGGACGGCATGCTCAGTTTTCTGTTGTTTGCCGGCGCCTTGCACGTCGATTTCGGGCGGCTGAAGGAGCATCGCTGGCCGATCATCCTGTTTGCCACCCTGGGCGTATTGATCTCCACTTTCCTGATCGGCGGATTGGTTTACGCGGTGCTGGGCTGGGTGGGCATTCAAATCGATTTCATCTATGCCTTGCTGTTCGGCGCGTTGATCTCCCCGACCGACCCCATTGCCGTGTTGGGCATCCTTAAAAAAGCGGGAGCGCCGAAAAACCTGGAGATCAAAATCGTAGGAGAAAGCCTGTTCAACGACGGGATAGGCGTCATTGTCTTTGTCACCATTTACCAGATCGCACAATCGGGCGCCGGCCACCAGGATCTGTCGCATATCGGCCTGTTGTTCCTGGAGGAAGTCGGCGGCGGCGTTTTGCTGGGGCTGGGTCTTGGGGCGGCGGCCTACTATCTGATGCGCACGATCGACCAATACGAAGTAGAGGTGATGATCACGCTGGCGGCGGTGATGGGCGGATATCTGCTGGCCAGCATCCTTCATTTTTCGGGGCCGCTGGCGATGGTGGTGGCCGGGATTTCGGTTGGAAACGAGCGATTCCGGACCAGTACCATGTCGGAAATGACCGAAGTTTACGTTGATAAATTCTGGGAGCTGATCGATGCCCTGCTGAATGCTATTCTGTTCGTGCTGATCGGCCTGGAAATCCTGCTGATCCCCTTTGACCGCACCTATATCATTGCCGGGCTGGCAGCGATCCCGATCGTATTGCTGAGCCGGTCCGGTTCGTTAGCCCTGCCGATCCTCATTTTCAAAAAGCGGTTGGGATTCGCCCCGTTTACCAACCTGATCATGACCTGGGGCGGCCTGCGGGGCGGCATCTCCATTGCGCTGGCCCTGTCCTTGTCGGGCGATATGCCGAAGGAGCTGCTGGTGAGCATGACCTATATTGTGGTGGTATTTTCCATTATTGTACAAGGACTGACGGTGGGCAAGGTGGTATCGCGGTTTACGGGCGGTTCGAAAGGGGGATGATTTTCTTACATTGAGACTGTTCAAAACAGTGTTTTCACGCAAAGACGCAAAGATCTGATTTTTAGCAAGCTGCGCATGCTAAAAATCCGGTACACAAAATCCTGAACGATCCCCTTACATTACCCATTATTGCCAATAAACCTATTACTAGCGGCCAAAATCCCTTTTTAAACTACCCGGATCAATGGGGTGTTTTCAGCGATCAGCTCACCCAGCGCAGACAGTTCCAGTCCTTCTTTTTCCGCTTCCTTCAAAAAACGCTCCACCTGGCCGGCTTCAACGGCCACCAACAACCCTCCGCTGGTTTGCGGATCGCACAGGATCGCTTTTTGCTCATCTGTGATCGGGCCGACCTTATGGCCGTAACTGTCCCAATTGCGGTTGGTGCCGCCGGGGATGCACTTTTCGGTGAAGTAGTGGCGGATAATGCCTTCGCCCAGGGTAGGGACCGCTCCGAACTCAACTGCGGCGCCGCAACCGCTGGCTTCGCACATTTCGGAAAGGTGTCCCAACAAGCCGAATCCGGTCACATCGGTCATGGCCTGCACATAAGGCAGTTTGCCGAAGCGCTCTCCGGCCTTGTTCAAACGGGTCATGCTCTCCAGGGCCAGGTGGCTGTGTTCGGGCAGCAGTTTGCCTTTTTTCTGGGCCGTGGTCAGCATCCCGACGCCCAGCGGCTTGGTCAGGAACAGTTTGGCGCCCGGTTTTGCCCCGCCGTTCTTTTTCACGTTCTCCAGCGCTACCCTGCCCGTTACGGCAAGTCCGAAAATGGGCTCCGGGCTATCGATGCTGTGACCGCCGGCAAGGGGTATGCCCGCTTCAGCGCAGGCTTTCCGGCCGCCTTCCACCACCTGATTGGCCACTTCGGCAGGCAGCTTGTCGATCGGCCAGCCCAGGATCGCGATGGCCAGCAGGGGCGTACCGCCCATGGCGTAGATGTCGCTGATGGCATTGACGGAAGCGATCCGGCCGAAATCCTCCGGGTCATCGACGATCGGCATGAAAAAATCGGTGGTGCTGATGACGGCCGTTCCGTCGCCCAGGTCCATTACCGCTGCGTCGTCCCGTTCTTCATTCCCTACGATAAGCCCGGAAAAAAATGCGCGTTCGGCCTGGTGCGTGAGGATGGTATCCAGTACTTTCGGGGCTATTTTACACCCGCATCCTGCACCGTGGCTGTACTGCGTCAGTTTGTATCTTTCCGCCGTTTGATCCATTTTCTAATTTTTATTGGACTCGCGAAATTAGCAATAATATTTTCTATATTTGGCCGGAATCAAAAACCTTGCGCCATGAGGTACCCGACTTTATTGACAGCGATTGCTCTGGCAGGACTCACTGCATGTAAAAATCAGGACGTTCAAAATGAATCAAACCCGATGATAGAGGTAACCTACCCTGAGACCAAAACGGTTGAACAAACGGACGACTATCACGGCACAATGGTGGCCGACCCTTACCGATGGCTGGAAGCCGATACCGCACAAGCTGTGGAAGAATGGGTGAAAACGCAAAACCAGGCGACTTTCGATTATCTGGAAAAGATCCCTTACCGCGAAAAGATCGAAGAAAGGCTGACCGAACTGGTCAACTACCCCCGGTATACCTCTCCCTTCCGGGCCGGAGAATACTATTTTTTCTATAAGAACGACGGGCTCCAGAACCAATCCGTCATCTATATCCAGAAAGGGCTCGATGGCGAACCCGAAGTATTTATCGATCCCAACGCCTTATCCAAGGACGGGACCGTCGCCATCAACATCATCGGGATCTCCCAGGATGACAAGTACATCGCCTATTCGCAATCAGAGGCCGGTTCGGACTGGTCGCAGATGCGCGTAATGGAAATAGCCGGGAAAAAGCAGCTGCCCGACGTCCTCAAATGGGTCAAATTCTCCGGCGCAGGATGGCATAAGGACGGCTTTTTTTACAGCCGCTACCCGGAGCCCAAATCGGGTGAAGAGCTCTCCGGCAACAACCTCTACCATTCCGTCTATTACCACAAGCTGGGCGATGATCAATCCAGGGACAAACTGGTCTATGAAGACCGGCAGAATCCGAACATGTACCATTTCTGCAGCGTCACGGAAGACGGTAAATACCTGATCCTGAATGCAGCGCCGGGAACCGACGGCTATGCCACCTATTATAAAAACCTGGAAACCGACGGCGATTTCGTACCCCTTTTCGAGGGTTATGACCACAAAAGCAATGTGGTGGATCACGTTAACGGCAAATTCCTTGCCCTGACCGACATCGATGCGCCAAAATACAGGCTGGTGGAGATCGACCCGAAAAACCCGGCGAAGGAAAACTGGAAAGAGATCATCCCGGAATCGGAGGACCTGCTCCAAAGTGTGGCTACCGGCGGCGGCAAGCTCTTTGCCAATTACCTCAAAAACGCTACCGACCGGTTCTATCAACTCGATTACGACGGCGGCAACAAGAAAGAGATCGACCTGCCGGGCCTGGGTTCAGCAGGCGGTTTTTCGGGTAAAAAGGAAGACAAGATCCTGTTCTACACCTTCACTTCCTTTACCTACCCCAATACCATTTTCAAATACGACCTGGCAACCGGCCAATCCGAGCTTTTCAACAAAACCTCCCTGCAGTTCAATCCGGAGGATTATATCGAAAAGCAGGTCTTCTACAAAAGCAAGGACGGCACGCCGGTTTCCATGTTCATCGTCCATAAAAAGGACCTGAAAATGGACGGCAAAAACCCCTGCTATCTCTATGCATACGGCGGATTCAACATCAGCCTGACGCCCAGTTTTTCGGCCACCCGGATCGTGCTTTTGGAAAACGGCGGCGTATTTGCCATGCCCAACCTGCGCGGCGGCGGCGAATACGGCGAGGAATGGCACAAAGCCGGGATGCTGCTCAACAAACAAAACGTATTTGACGATTTCATCGCCGCCGGTGAATACCTGATCGCGGAACAATACACCTCCAGGGAAAAGCTGGCAATCGCGGGCGGCTCCAACGGCGGCCTGCTGGTCGGGGCGGCCATGACCCAAAGGCCCGACCTGTTCGCCGTGGCCCTGCCCGCAGTAGGTGTGATGGATATGCTCCGCTACCACCTGTTCACCGTGGGTAAGGGTTGGATCCCGGAATACGGCTCCAGCGACGACCCCGCCAATTTCAAGAACCTGCTGTCCTACAGCCCGCTGCACAACATCAAGGACGGCGTCACCTACCCGTCGACGCTGATCACGACCGGCGACCACGACGACCGCGTAGTACCGGCGCACTCCTTCAAGTTTGCAGCCCAGTTGCAGAAATCGCACAACGGGAAAAATCCGGTCATCATCCGGATCGAGACGCGGGCCGGCCACGGCGCCGGCAAACCCATTGCCAAAGTGCTGGAAGAACAGGCCGATATCTGGTCGTTCTTCTTCTACAATACCAATAGTCCGGTCAAATACCTGAAAGGTTGATATGATATCCGGCTCCGCCAAAGAGATTGACCGCCTGGATCAGGCCCTGGCAGCGTTGTTCGTCGAGCTTTCCGCTTATTCAGACGAACAACTCAACCAACGGCCTGCTCCGGGCAAATGGTCGCCCCTCATGATCCTGCACCACCTGCGGCTGTCGGAGCATTATTCGCACCTTTACGTTACGAAAAAGCTCAAAGGGGACGGCCCCTTCGCCAACGGTAAAATTTCCGATCCGTTCCGGTTGTTCCTCATCTGGTTCGTCTTCAATTCCGGCATCAAATGGAAGGCCCCGCCCGGCATCGGCGACGGCAGCCTGCCCGAAACCTCCTCCCTGGAAGCGGTGCAAACCCAATGGCTGGCGCAAAGGCAACAACTGCGGGAATACCTCTCCGCACTGCCCGATAAGCTCTCCGGCCGGGCAATCTACAAACACCCCTATGCAGGCCGCCTTACGCTGCCCGGCATGGTCCGCTTTTTCGGCATCCACTTTACCCATCACCGGAAGCAGGTGCGCCGGGCATTGGAAAGGCGGATTTGAGGATCAGGTGATGCACCCCCCTCAGCAAGCCATGGAGGCAAACCCAAACAAAAAATGATGCCCTGTTCAATTCAACGAATCAACAAATAAACCTCCGGCGGCCGGAGCCTCGGCGAAGGCGGCAAATCAACAAATCAACACATAAACAAATAAACACATAAACCTCCGGCGGCCGGAGCCTCGGCGAAGGCGGCAAATCAACAAATAAACACATAAACAAATAAACAAATCAACACCCCAATTCAATGCTCCACCATGCCGCCGCCGACCTTTTCCCCGTTTTTGAAGTTATACTCCACCGTCACCTCGCCCTGGTCGTTGAAATACCGGTAGGGGCCGTCTTCCTTGCCGTCCTTGTAATAGATCTCCTTCTGGATCTTGCCCTCTCGCATGTCAAACTCCCGGTAGATGCCGTCCAGTTCGCCGTTTTTGTAGCCGGCGGTGGATAAAGGGCGCCCGAAGGAATAGCGTCCCCAGGGGCCGTCGAGCTTGTTGTTCTTGTAATTGGCCTTCAGTTCGATCTGGCCGCGGTCGTTGAACTCGAAATAGGGGCCTTCCGCGATGCCGTTGACGTAACTGATGAGGGTTTTCGGGAATTCCTCGGATTTGTCGAAAGTCATCCAGACGCCGGTTTTCACGCCGTTATCGACATACCCCTCCTCCAGGATCTTACCCTGGCCGTCCTTTTTCAAGGCGAGTTTTATGGTGGTACCCGGCACGTCTTCAAGGGTATATTCCCCATCGGCGGTTTGCGCTCTTTCGGGAGGCGCCTCGGTTTTTCCGCAGGCGACCAACAATCCGGCAACAAGAAAAATGAATAAGGATTTCATGTTTGAAAATTAAATTAAAAACCGTTGAAAATAAGGCCTGAATGTACAAACCAGCCGGTAATTGAAAAGAATTCCGGGGCTTTTTTTTCGGGTATTCAGGAGATAAATTTCTAATTTTGACGCCTGTTTTTGTGACGCCCGGAGAAAAAGCAGTCATTCTTCCGGTTAAGATTAACCGTTCTTTATAACAACGACAACTATGGATATCGTCATCGAGAATTTGACGAAACGCTATGGGCAGCAACGCGCCGTGGATGACATCTCTTTTGAGGTCAAAACCGGAGAGATCCTGGGTTTCCTCGGTCCGAACGGCGCAGGCAAATCCACGACGATGAAGATCATCACGGGCTACCTGGAAATGGATGAGGGCGATGTGCTGATCGACGGCCACTCCGTCCGGCAACAGGACATGAAACGCCACGTCGGGTACCTCCCGGAAAACAACCCGCTTTACCTCGACATGCCCATCATGGATTTCCTGGCCTTCTGCGCCGCCGTCCAGGGGGTGGCCAAACCGGACATTCCGGCCAGGGTCCGCCAGATGGTGAAACGCTGCGGCCTTGATCCCGAAAAACACAAGCGCATCAAGGAGCTCTCCAAGGGTTACCGCCAGCGCGTCGGCCTTGCCCAGGCTATGATCCACGACCCGGCAGTGCTGATCCTCGACGAGCCCACTACCGGCCTCGACCCCAACCAGATCATCGAGATCAGGGAACTGATCCGGGAATTGGGCCGCGAAAAAACGGTTATTCTCAGTACCCATATCCTGCCCGAGGTGGAAGCCACCTGCGACCGGATCCTGATCATCAACCGCGGCAAGATCGTGGCCGACGGCGCGCCGGAAACCTTGCGCAAGCAGGCCCAGGGCAAGCAAGTGCTCAATATCCGGCTGGAAGGGGCCGGCCTCGACGACGCCTTCAAGGCCCTCCAGGGGCTGGACACCATCGAATCCGTCAACGTGCTGGATGGAGACGCCCTCCGGTTCGAATTGCAAAGCCGGCCCGGCAGCAGTTCCAACCGGCCCGTTTTCGACCTCTGCGTGAAAAACGGATGGGCCCTGATCGAAATGATCCCGTTTGAAACCAAACTGGAAGACATCTTCCGCAACCTGACCACGAATTAAAACTCAATCTGAACGCCAATGAACGTCATTAGGATAATTGCCCGGCGCGAATTGACCTCCTTTTTCGACTCGCTGATCGCCTATATTCTGTTGGTGGTCTTCCTGGGCTTTACCGGATTCTTTACCTGGCTTTTCGGTTCCGATATCTTCTACCGCCAGCAAGCGGACCTCGGCGCGTTCTTCTCAGTAGCGCAATGGACGCTTTTCTTCTTCATCCCTGCCCTGACCATGCGGCAACTGGCTGAAGAGAAGAAAACCGGCGCCATTGAACTGCTGCTGACCAAAGCCGTCACCGACCGCCAGCTGGTATTGGGCAAATTCATGGCCTGCCTCGAACTGGTCCTGATCGCCCTGGCCTTTACGCTGCCTTATTACATAACCGTGAGCACCCTCGGTGATATCGACCACGGCGCCACCCTCTGCGGGTACCTCGGGCTCATCCTGCTCAGCGCCGCCTATATCGCCATCGGCCTGTTTACCAGCAGCCTGACCGACAACCAGATCGTCGCCTTTATTCTGGCGCTGTTCATCGGGATTTTCTTCCATTTCCTGTTCGGCATTATGGCCAATTTTACCGGCGGATTCCTCGGAACCCTGTTCAGCACGCTCAGCGTCACCAACCATTTCGAATCCATTTCCAGAGGCGTGATCGACAGCAAGGACATCATTTTCTTCCTTTCCCTGACCGCCATCGGACTGTTGCTGGCAGAGTGGCGGATCATACAAAGAGCCTAATTGTAGTGCATTAACCCTGCGAATGATGAAAAACATAACCAGTATACTACTGATTGCGGGCATCCTGGTCCTCCTCAACCTGCTGTCCAACCAGTTCTTTTTCCGGTTGGACCTCTCCGAGAACCAGGTTTATACCCTCAGCAAAGCCACCAGGAACATCCTCAAGAGCGTCCGCGACGCCGGTACGCCCGTGACCGTAACGGCCTATTTTTCAAAAAACCTGCCGCCCGTCCTGACCGAAAATGAACGGGATTTCCGCAACATGCTGGTGGAATTCGCCAACCGGTCGAAAGGCTACGTGGATTTCCAGTTTGTATCGCCGGAGACAGATGAGGAAAAACAGGAAGCCGCCCAGAAGCAGATCCAGCCCCTGATGGTGAACATCCGGGAGAAAGACCAGTCCAAGCAGCAACAGGTCTTCATGGGCGCAACGGTGCAAATGGGGGAAGAATCGGACGTTATTCCCGTCGTCCAGCCGGGCCCGGGCATGGAATACGCCCTGGCGACCAGCATCAAGAAGCTCTCCGTCAAGGAAAAACCGTCCATCGCCTTCGTGCAGGGGCAGGGCGAGCCCGCATTGCAGGAGCTCAGCCAGGCGTACAAAGCCCTCAGCATCCTTTACCAGGTCGAAACCGTTACGTTGGATGAGGCCGTTCCGGACCGGTTCAAGACCATTGCCATTGTAGCGCCCGCGGATACCTTCACGGATGTCCACCTGGCGCAACTCGACCAGTTTCTGGCGCGGGGCGGCAACCTGTTGGTGGCTTACAACGCCGTCAACGGAGATTTGAACAACGCAGTCGGCGTACCCGTAACCACCAGGCTGGAATCCTGGCTGACGGGCAAAGGCGTGACCGTTTCACCATCGTTCATCATAGATTCGCAGTGCGGAAGCGTTTCCGTACAACAGCGCAACGGCTTTTTCACCATCAACACGCCGGTCCAGTTCCCGTACCTGCCGCTGGTCAGCAATTTTGCCGACCACCCGATCACGGGCGGATTGGAACAAATGATCTTCCCGTTTGCCAGCCCCGTACAATTCTCAGGGGATTCCTCAAAGACCTTCACGCCCCTGATCTGGTCTTCAACGCAGGCAGGCATCGTCAATACGCCCGTCAATTTTGACATCAATAAAAAATGGACCACCCAGGATTTTCCGCTGAGCAACGTGGTGATGGGCGGCATCCTCCAGGGTAATTTCGGCGGTACCGTCCCTGCCCGCATCGTCATCTACGGCGACGGTGATTTCGGCGTATCCGGACAACAGGCCCGGGGCGGCGAAACGCCCGATAACATCAACCTCCTGGTCAACTCCATCGACTGGCTGAGCGACGATACCGGCCTGATCGACCTGCGCACCAAAGAAGTGGCCAGCCGCCCGCTCAAAGCCGAGATCATGAGCGATGACGCCGCCGGCAAACGCACCTTCATCAAACTGGCCAACCTCCTGGCTCCGATCACGCTGGTCATCCTGATCGGCTTGTTCTTCAGCCAACGGCAACGGACCATCCGCCTGAGGCGGGCTGCGGAGCGGTTGGATTGATGGATGGTTGAATGGTTTTGAAAAAACGATTGTTGAAAAAGCCTGTTTGCTTACGAAGCAAAGTTTGACTTTATAACGGACCAACAGCCATAAAACCATTTAACCAGGAAACCATCATGACAACCGCCTTCAGGCACAACGAAGCAGGCAAAGACACCCTGCCCCACTTCCAAAAGCAACGCCCCGACAAGGAATCAGTGTAACAATGGACCAGTGAAACAACTACACCGCAAAGCTCTCCCCGCAGGCGCAGGTTCTGGAAGCATTCGGGTTGTCGAAGTAGAAGCCTTTCCCGTCAAGGCCGCCGGAAAATTCAAGGGTGGTATTGAAGAGGTACAGCAAACTGCGGAAATCCGTCACGATCTTGATGCCCTTGTCCTCGAAGGCCTGGTCATCAGCCCGATCCTGGTTGTCGAATTCCATGTTGTAGGTCAGGCCTGAACAACCGCCGCTCGTCACCGAAACGCGCACGAAATGTTGCGGCGTCAGGTTGTCCGACTGGATGAGCTCTTCGATCTTGGTCTTGGCGCTATCGCCTACAAACAGCATACCGATAAATTTTGCGCTAAATTAAGCCTTCTTTGAACAATTCCCAAACCGGGCTCTTCTCCCGCAGGCGTTTGACCGCCTCGATCAACCATTCCGCGGCTTTTTCAGCCTCTTCCACGGTCGAGAACCGGCCGAAGCTGAACCGGATGGCGCTCCGGGCTTGTTCTTCGGATTGTCCCATGGCTAATAACACATGAGAAGGCTCCAAAGTTGCAGAGGAGCAGGCTGATCCCGTAGCCGCAGCGATTTTCCGGTTGAGGGCGCCCAGGATGGCTTCGCTGTCCAGATACCGGAACGAAAGGTTGCTGACATGCGGTAAACGCCGGTCCTTGGCCCCGTTGATGTACAATTCATCAAGCTGCCCGAGCAGGGTCGCTTCAAACCGGTCCCGCAGGGCCCCCAGCCGTTGGGCTTCCGTTTCCAGGCCGGCCAGGGCCAGTTCGGCCGCCTTGCCGAATCCGACGATGCCGGGCACATTCAGGGTCCCCGACCGCAAGCCGTCCTCATGGCCTCCGCCGTGTTGCTGGATCGCCAGCCGGACCCTCGGCGACTTCCGGGAAACGTACAGCCCCCCCACCCCTTTGGGTCCGTACATTTTATGGGCCGAAAAAGCCATCAGGTGCACCCCGCACGCCCGGGGATCCACCGGTATTTTACCGACAGCCTGCGTTGCGTCGCTCATCAGGAGAACACCGTGCCGGGCGCAGATCTCCCCGATTTCCGCCATCGGCTGGATGACGCCGGTCTCGTTGTTGGCCCACATCACCGATACCAGGACCGTATCCGGCCGGATTGCGTCCTCCAGGGTTTCCGGATTCAGCAGGCCGTCGGCGCCGGTTTCCAGGTAGGTGACCTCATAACCCGATTTTTCCAGGTGGTAACAGGTATCCAGTACCGCCTTATGTTCGGTTTTTGCGGTGATCAGGTGTTTGCCTTTCCGGGCGTAGAGCGCCATGATGCCCTTCAGCGCCAGGTTATCCGATTCGGTGGCGCCGGAGGTGAATACGATCTCCTTGTCTTCCGCACCGATGAGCCCGGCTACCTGTTTGCGGGCTTTGGCCACGGCTTCTTCCGCCATCCAGCCGTAGGCATGGTTCCGGCTGGCCGCGTTGCCGAACTGACGGGTAAAAAACGGCAGCATTTCCGCGGCGACGGCGGGGTCGCAGGGCGTGGTGGCATTGTAATCCAGATAGATCGGCAGTTCGTGCATAGTTACATTCATAACGATGAAAGCCCGGAAAAAGTTGGTATACTTGTACCTTTGGAAAACTCCGGCCTTAGGACCGCTGCAAAAATACCTGACCAAATCATGTTTGAAACATTCAAAAAACCAGATCAATCCGACTGGATCCGGCAAGTGACCAAAGAGCTGGGCGACAAACCGCTGGAATCCATTTACTGGCAATTGAATGACGACCTGTCCATCGCCCCGTTGTTCACGCTGGAAGACCTGGCCGAAACCACCGCGCCGATAAGCCGCCGCGAACCGGGCAATTCCTGGGAGATCGGGGAGGCCTTCCTGTTCACCGATCCGGCAACCACCAACCGGGAGGCCCTCGAAGGGTTGAGCGGCGGTGCGGAAGCGCTGCTGTTCCAATTCAGGCGTCAGCCCAAAGCGGACGACCTGAACGGGCTTTTCAAGGACATAGAACTGGCGTATATCTCCACCCATTTCGACCTTTCCTTCCCGGGAAAAGACCCTGCGGCCTGTTATAGGACCGTTCGCGAATGGTTGTCGGCCAATGGAAAAGCCGGAAAGGGCATCCGCGGCTCCATCGATTTTGACCCCCTGCTCGACTGGAGCGAGCCGCCCCTTGAGGAAGCCGCCGGCCTCATCAAACGCGCACACGCGGAAGAACCCGGCATCAGCGTATTGCAGGTCAACGCCCGCATTTTCCATACCGGAACGGCCGGATTGCCCCGCGAACTGGCCCTGACCGTCGCCAAAGGCCTCGAATATATGGCCCGGCTGACCGACCTCGGGCTTTCGCCGGAAACCGTCAACGCGCAAATGCAGTTTTCCATCGCCGTCGGTACCAGCTATTTCGGGGAAATTGCCAAGATCCGGGCGCTCCGCCTCCTTTGGGGCAGAATCCTGGAAAATTACAGCTTAGACCCCGGCTTGATGCCGCCCGTTGTCGCGCATTTTTCCCTGGAAAGTCTGGAAGAAGACCCCTTGCAGAATATGATCCGTGCCGCTACCCAGGCCATGTCGGCCGTCATCGGCGGGGTCGACCGGCTCTACATCCCGCCGGCCAATGCGGGGGTCCCGGAACCGCCGACGCCTTTCACCCGGCGGGTCGCCCGCAACGTACACCATATCCTCAAAATGGAAAGCTTCCTGGACCGGGTGGCCGACCCCGGCGCAGGAAGCTACTATATTGAAAAGCTGACCGACACCCTCGCGGAATCCGCCTGGTCGCAGCTGCAGGAGATCGAGCGCGCCGGCGGATTTATGGTGTTTGATGAGCTCGTTTGATTAGTCGTAAGTTGCCAGTTATTAGTCGTAAGTTGCCAGTTATTAGTCGTAAGTTGCCAGTTGTAAGTCGTAAGCTTCTGAATACGGCACACTTACGACTTACCACTTATGACTTATGACTTACGACTTACCACTTACGACTTACGACTTACGACCTACAACTAATTCCCATATTTAGCCGCAATCTCCGCCAATTTCCCCGCAATGAACTCCCGGCTCAGCCATTGGCCGCGCACCATGACGCCGGACTGGTTCCAGAGATCGTCCAGGTTGTTCATGGGGTTGCCGTCGGCGAGGATCAGGTCAGCGGAAGCGCCGACGGTCACGGTGCCGAACTGGCCTTGCTTGCCGAAAAAGCGGGCGGGGTTGACGGTGCCGCTCTCCAGGATGGTCTCTATGGGCAATCCGGCTTCTTCCAGCGCCTTCACTTCGTGGTGCAGCGAAAAGCCGGGCACATTGAACACCTGCGGAGCGTCCGACCCCAGGAGGAGGCCTACGCCGGTGCGGCGGAATGCCCGCAGCATTTTCTGGCGTACGGCGATGAACTGCTTCCATTGAGCCTCATTGTAATCCGGGCTGGTGATCAGGCTCGCCTTGCTTTGCCGCCACTGATAGAGCGTTTTGGGCGACATGTATTTCATTTCCGGCTCATTGGCCAGCACGTTGGGGTCTTCCGGGGAGAACCAGCGCACGAACAGGCTTTGGGTGGGTACGACCCAGACGTTGTTGCCCTTGGTCAGACCGGTCAGTTCGGGTATGGCCTGTTCATCGGCAAACGGGGCCAGGTCGTAGCCGAAGAAGCCCTGGTTTTTCATGGTATCCCGGATGGCTGCGGGCGCCAGGCCTTCCACATAACCGTCCATATGATCCACCGAGGCGTACCCCGACTCCAGGGCGTGCCGGATACCGACGTCGACCGGTACGTGACCGGCGAAGGTGATGCCCACTTTGCGGGCGGTGCGGACCATGGCGTCGAATACATCCAGCTTCACGCCGGGGTGGATTTTCAGGAAATCATAGCCGTCGTGTTGGTATTTGGTCACCTTTTCCTGGGCTTCCTCCGGCGTCTGGATGGTGCTGCCGTTGAGGGACGGGCTGGAGGTCACGATCCTTGGGCTGAGGACCTCGTTGTTCTCCGCCATTTTGCGCAGTTGGAGGTGGTAAGGCGCCCCGAGCATGCCGCGGATGGTGGTCACGCCGTTGGCCAGGTACAGGAACAGGGTTTCCTTCACCAGGGCGTCGTCGCCGTTATCGGGCGTCGGGATATGGGCGTGCATTTCGGCCAAGCCGGGGAGCAGGTATTTCCCGGTACCGTCGATCACGGTGGCTAGTTTTCCCGGTTTGACCTTGTCGGAGGGACCGATTTTGGCAATTTTACCGGCTTTGACGATGACCGTCTGGTTTTCCAGCAGGGTCCGGCCGCCGTCCATCGGCAGGACATTGACGTGGGTAAAGGCCGTTTCGGGCCCGGCTTTTTTAGCCGATTGAGCGTAAAGGGCCAATACGCCCAGCGTAAGGGATAAGCTGAGTAACCATTTTTTTGTCATTGGGCAGATTTTTGTGGTGGTTGAATGTATGTGCAATATCGGCAACAAAAGGGTTCCGGCATAGCGGCGCCCGTAGATTGTTGTCCTGATATGCATAAACGGCGGGAATTGGCCGCATGGTATAGCGGTGAAAGGAATTGGGCGGCATTAAGTTTTTTGGCAGCTGGTCGCACCTTCCCGTTGCGCCCCGGATTACGAAGCCTGCAGGGATTCGTAAGCCTATCCCGCGATGGTTTTTGATTTATTTGCATGGGATTTAAGCCCCATGCAAATAAAGTCTTAATCCTACTTTACCTGGATGATGGTTTTTGACCCCGTCCGCCATAGCTCCTCAAGAGCGACGGCGGGCAGTTTAATCCTACTTTACCTGGATGATGGTTTCTGACGTATTGGTTTATAAGCCAATCGCGTACATATCAGCGTCTTAATCCTACTTTACCTGGATGATGGTTTCTGACTGGGCTGCCAAAGATATCCCAAAAAGAAGCTGAAGTCTTAATCCTACTTTACCTGGATGATGCATTCTGACCGTGCTCAAGTACTTGGAATTACTCAAAAATGGCCTTGTCTTAATCCTACTTTACCTGGATGATGCATTCTGACTGCTCTTTCTCTACTTGAATCAGATTTCGACATCTCCGTCTTAATCCTACTTTATCTGGATGATGGTTTCTGACGGATATT
>WBZL01001877.1_pt1 | contig 21062 bp, 17 predicted proteins | sample 5204291 | NCBI WGS metagenome assembly WBZL01 (sample SAMN12344345, study PRJNA552823) | activated sludge metagenome | biome: Activated sludge suspended growth; feature: Nitrification reactor; material: Wastewater; isolation source: activated sludge from nitrification reactor of wastewater...
GACCCCCCCGAGGTTGCCATAGCGCGGGAAGAGCCGGTGATAGATCCGCAGTGTGGCGTCGGTGGTGGTGTAGTCCTCCATGTCGAGGCGGACGAAGTTGCCGTGGCCGTGCGCCGCCGCCACGATCCGCTCGACATTGCCGAGGCAGAACTGCTCGTCGATCTTCAAGCCCAGCATGGTGAGCTTGATCGAGACGTTGGAGTCGAGGCCCTGGGAGGCGATGTCGGCGAAGAGGCGGAGGTACTCCTCGACGGCGGCCTCGGCCTTGGCGCGTTCGGAGACCTCCTCGCCTAGGAGGTCGAGCGTGGCCATTGCTCCGGCGGCGTTGAGCTCGCGGACGGTGGCCAGGGCCTGGGCGCGATTGCTGCCGGCCACGTAGCGACGCGCCACGCGGCCGACGACGAACTTCGGCACCAGAGGTAGAGTGGTGACGATCAGCCGGCTCAGAAGGCTCATGGAAGCTGTCCCCGCCCGCCGACGAAAAGCGCCTAGGCAGCTGGCGCGGTAACGTCCGCCGGCTGCGGATCGTCCACCACCCAGCGTACCGCCCGCGAGCACTGACAGGCGCCACCCACCCGCCGCAGGGTAGGCATCCGGCGGCCCACCTCCTCGGCGGTCGCCTTGCCCGAGGTCACCTCGGCCAGGCCCTTGACGAACTCGCTGAAGTCACGGCCGGCGGTGTAGGTGTCCGGCAGCCAGCGACGCAGGTGCTGGACGTAGGCCTCCATCTCGGTGAAGACCTCGCCATGGAGGCCGATCATCGCGAAGGCCGGCACGCCCCTACGGCGGAAGAAATGCTTGTGGGGCATGTGCAAGAGGTCTTCGTAGCGGATGCCCTGCTCACTGCCACCGTCGGCGAGCAGCCGCCCGAGCAGCACCTCGGCTTCCTTGCGCGGCAGCTCGGGAAGCCGCGCCCGCACGTAGCGCTGGTTGAGGTCGTGCACTACCTTGGCGACCTCGTCGTAGTAGAGGTCCTGCGCCTCGGCGTTCTTCCACGGCTTGAGGCCCATGCGCACGTTGCTCGCGCCGCCGCGCTCGTCGCCGAACATCTCGAGGCCGCGGGGCAGCCACTTGTTGAGGGTCTTCTGGATGATCTCCATGGTGATGCAGAGGTCACCGTCGGCCGCCCGCTGCACCCAGCGGCGCAGCGGCACGACGCCTGCCGCCAGGTGGAAGGCCTCCTCACGCAGCATCGGCGGCATGCTCTCGGCCATCGGCTTGTAGGCCGAGACCTGCTGCATCTGCAGCTGGTACTTGCCGACACGATCGATCAGGGCACAGAAGACGACGCTGTCGACGAAGCTGTCGAAGGCGATGTTGAAGGCCCCCAGGACGTGCGAGCCGGTGGTCATCGAGAGGATCTCTTCGACCATGTCGGCGCCCGACTGCTGGGAGACCACCGACCAGTCGTCGGCGAGCAACAGGTGCAGCATCTGGTAGCCGTGCCGCAGCTCCTCGGCCATCATGCGGAGGATCCACACCTGCTCTTCCTCCTCCTGGGCACGGGCCAGCACCTCGCGGTGCTGCTGGATCGAGCCGAACTCGGTCGAGGCCTGGGCCTTGATGGCGCCGAGGAGCAGCTGCGCATGATCGGGATGCATCTGGGCGGCCGCCTGGAATTTCGGCTTGCCCTTCTGGTCGCCACACTCGATCTCGTCGCACATCCCGAGCTCGCGGTAGGCACAGAGCTCGAAGCGCTTGTCGGTCGGGAAGTACTTGTCCCAACTCTCCATCAGGAAGGGAAAGTCGGTCAGATAGGTGTCGCGCCAGGTGACCACGGCGTCGTGGAAGCGCTTGGGGATCGTCGTCGAGGTGGTCTTCATCGCGGGGCTCCTCCCGGCCTAGGCCAGGCGCTTCACGTAGGGTCGCAGGGTGGCCTCCTCGAAGCCGAGCGAGGCGAAGAAACGGCTGAGGTCGGTGCGCTCCTCGTCAACCAGGGTGCGCACGGCCACGGCACCGACGCGCCGGAAGTAGTCGAGCATGCGCTCGCCGAGCTGGCGGCCCACCGCCATGCCTCGGGCCTCCGGGTCGACGCCCACCACCTCGATCCAGCCAGTCATCTCGTCTTGCCCGAACTCGCCGGACCGCACCTCGCCGAGCATGAAGCCCACCACCTTGCCCTCGAGCTCAGCCACCAAAGGGGCCTCCGGGTCGCGGCGCAGGTAGTAGGTCAACCGGCGCTCCCAGGCGTCGGGGCGGTACTGGCCGCCGAGTTTCTCGTCCAGCTCGGTGATGGCGTCGAGATCGAGCTCGTTGGCTGGGCGGATGCGAAGCGTGGCCGTGGCGGTCGCTGTGTCGCTCATGGATCTCCCTGGCTCGCCGTGGGTGGTGTAGGGCCCTGGGTGTGGAGGAAGGACGGGCGAGACCTCAACGGGAATTCTATCGATTCCCGGGGGTGGCGCCAAACCTGCTACGCAACGGGAAGGGGTCTGGTTTGCCGCGTCCGGGCCGCGCTGCGGCCTCGCCGGGGCGCCCGGCCCCGGCGAGGGTGATCTCGCGCTCTACTGGCAGGCGACCGGGTCCGGCGGGCCGTCGCAGAACGGGATGATCGGGTTGGCGCCGGCCAGCGGGTCGGTCACGTTGGCGAGCTCGATGGCGTCGAAGCCGACGCTGAAGCGATCCTCGGCCGACATCAACGTCGCGACGAAGTTCTGCGTCAGCGGCTCGAATGGCACCTGGCTGCCCTGGACCGCCGTGTTGAGGTTGAGGTAGAGCCAGCCAAACGCGAAAGGCACCGGGAAGTCCGTCCCGTTGACCTCGACGCGGTTGGCCTCCCAGGGGAACGGCACCAGCTCGACGCCAGGCAGCGGCGGCGAGAACGGAGTCGTCGGCTGCAGGCTCGGGTTCTCTTCCTCGTCGAAGACGACGATCTGGAAATTGCCGAGCGGGAAGGGGAGCGGGGCGGTGAGGGCACAGGAGAAGGGTGCGATCGCCCGCTTGCTGTCCCGCCAGACGATCAGCTCGGTGCCGCCGCTGAAGGCGCCCCCGGTGGCGAAGCGGCTGGCGAAGGTCGAGCCGAGCCCCTCGCGCTGGTCGGCACCACCGCTGTAGCGCCGGTAGAAGGTGTAGTTGCCCGCCCCCAGGTCATCGCTCGCCTCGAGGTGCACCAGCGGGTTGCCCTGGGCGAACTCATGGAAGGCGTTGACGTAGAAGTAGTCGCCCCAGAGGACGTTCTGGTTGTTGGCAGCGCCGTTGCCGCCGGCGATGAAGTAGCCGGTGTCGCCGGGAAAATCGAGCGTGCAGAAGCTCACGCTGTCGATGGTGATGTAGCCACGGGCCACGTTGTCGCCGTGATCGACCCCCGAGCACAGGCCGCCGAAGACGGCTGCCGATGGCTGCCCGGTGTGGGCCGCCCGGATGTGCTCGAGGAGCACGGCCGGCAGCGGCGGCAGGGGCAGCTGGCCATTGCAGCTCGTCGAGCCCGGCCCCACCCCAGTGACGGGGTTCGAGAGGGCTGAGAAGTCCCCCACATTGCTCACCGATGGGTCGTTGTGCGAGGTCGCCGGCACCACGCCGAGCTCGAAGAGGTCGCGCAGGTTCACCGTCGCGACGTCATAGCCCGTCAGGTAGATGTTGAAGTCCAGCGTCGGCACCGAGAGATCGGTCCACAGCGTGACGTGGGCGATCGCCGGCACCTCGGCGGCGTTGTTGACCGAGAACAGCGTCGTCTGCCACGTCGGGTCGGTGAGGTTGACCTCGAAGTACGGCAGCAGGAGGGTGGCGGCCGGCACGGCATCCAGAGTGCCGATCGCGCCGTGGGCGGGCACGGCCAGGCCGAGACCGGCGCCGGCGACGAGGCAGCCGGCGAGCAGGTTCCAGGCGCGGGTCTTCATCGGACTGTCTCCTCACGGAAGGGCCGGTCGCTGGCGCCAGCGTCGAGGCTCGACGCGCTGCGCTGCTCCAGCCGAGTTGATCTCAGGTCATGCTAGAAACGCATACGACGATATCAGACAACACTGCGGTCGGCGCCCCGCCGCCCACGCTGCCTCAACCGCCGCTCGCCGCGGCGAGGGCGGCAGGCTCCCCCACGTGCTCATGGGCGTGGTAGCTGCTACGCACCAAGGGGCCCGACTCGCAGTGGCGGAAACCAAGACCGAGGGCGTGCTCGCGGAAGGCGGCGAACTCCTCGGGGCGGACCCAGCGGGCGACCGGCAGGTGCTTGCGGGTCGGCTGCAGGTACTGGCCGATGGTCACCACCTCGACGCCGGTCTGCCGGATGTCGGCGAGGGTCGCCAGGACCTCCGCGTTCTCCTCCCCCAGGCCGACCATGATGCCGGTCTTCACCCGCCCGGCGTACTCCCCGGCGTCGCGGCGGCGCGAAGCCTCGGCGAGGAGGGCCAGGGTGCGGTCGTAGCGGCTGCCCGGGCGGGCCGTGCGGTAGAGCCGGGGCACCGTCTCGGTGTTGTGCGAGAAGACCTCGGGGGCGGCGGCGAGCACGACGTCGAGCGCGTCCGGCACGCCGCGAAAGTCAGGGGTCAGCACCTCGACCGCCGTCTGCGGGCTGCGCTCGTGAATGGCCGCGATCACCGCCGCCCAGTGCCGGGCGCCGCCGTCGGGCAGGTCGTCACGATCGACCGAGGTGATGACAGCGTGCTGGAGGCCCATCGTCGCCACCGCCTCGGCCACATGAGCGGGTTCCTGAGCATCGACGCCTGCGCGCGGCCGGCCGGAGGTGACGGCGCAAAAGCCGCAGCGACGGGTACAGATGTCGCCGAGGATCATGAAGGTCGCCGTGCCGTGCTGGCCCCAGCACTCGTAAATGTTCGGGCAGCGGGCCTCCTGGCAGACGGTGTGGAGGTTGAGGTCGTCGACCAGGCGCTTCACCTGGTGGTAGCGCGCCGGCGTCGCAAGACGGATGCGCAGCCAGTCCGGGCGCCCGGCGCGGGGGCTTGCCGCCGGCTCGCCGGCGGCGCTCGGCGCCCGCGCTCCGATCTGGATCAACGTCTCGGCCATGGCGCGGAGTCTAGCAGCGGCCGCCGCACGACGCCGCGGCGCCTGCGCTCACCGCGCTTCGCCGTCGAGGACGACGTCCAGGGCGACATCCAGGTTCGGCGCGCTGTGGGTGAGCCAACCCAGGGAGATGAGGTCGACCCCGGTCGCCGCCACGGCCGCAACGCCGTCGGGCGTGATGCCGCCCGAGGCCTCGGTGAGCGCCCGGCCGGCGACCCGCGCCACCGCGGCCGCCATCTCCTCGAGCCCCATGTTGTCGAGCATCACCACGTCGACACCGGCGGCCAGCGCCGCGTCGAGTTGGGCGAGGGACTCGACCTCCACCTCGATCTTCACCAGGTGGCCGGCGTAGCCGCGGGCCCGCTCGATCGCCGCCGTGACCCCACCGGCGATCACCCGGTGGTTGTCTTTGATCAGGATGGCGTCGTCGAGGCCGAAGCGATGGTTGCGGCCACCGCCGACCCGCACGGCGTACTTTTCGAGCGCCCGCAGGGTGAGGGTCGTCTTGCGGGTGCAGACCACCTGGGCACGGGTGCCGGCGGTGGCAGCGACCGCGGCGCGCGTGGCGGTGGCGATCCCCGAGAGGTGCCCCAGCAGGTTGAGGGCCGTGCGCTCGCCCGTCAGCAGGGCCCGGGCCGGGCCGGAGATCAAGGCCAGGGTGGTGCCCGCCTCGACGTCGCTGCCCTCGGCCCGCTCCACCCTGACGGTGAAGCCCGGGGCGAGAAGATCGAAGACCGCGAGCGCCATCGGCAGGCCCGCGATGCGGCCAGCCTTGCGGGCGACGAGCCGGGCCCGCGCCGTGAGCGCGGCCGGCACGATGGCGTCGGTGGTGAGGTCACCAGCGCGGCCGAGGTCTTCCGCCAGGGCAGCTCGTAGCAGGGGCTCCCAGAGCAGGCGATCGAGGGGCGCCGGCGGAGGTGTGGTCGCGGACGGGCTCATGCCCGCTCCTCCACCACCGCCGCGGCAACCCCGACGGCCTCGCAGACCGCCGGCTCACCGTCGGCGCCGAGCCGCCAGGCCCAGCGCAACGGCGCGCCGGCTGCCTCGTGGGGGAAGTCCTCCCGGAAGTGGCTACCGCGGCTCTCCCGCCGCCAGGCCGCCGCGGCCGTCACCAGCCGCGCCGCCGTGAGCAGGTTGCGGGCCCGGGGGCCGAGCTCGTCGCGGCCGGCCCACAAGGCGGCGAGCTCCTCCCTCGCCGCAGCCAGTCCGCCACCATCGCGGATCACCCCCACCTTCTCTTCCATCAGGGCCCGAACGCGCTCGATCACGGCAGCGCTCAAGGCGTCGTTCGTCGGCTGGGCGGCCGCTGGCCGCGGTCGCGGCGCCGGCACCGCGCTCGCCAGGCTGCGCGCCAGCTCCTCGGCCACCCGGCTGCCGAAGACCAAGGCCTCGAGAAGCGAGTTGCTCGCCAGGCGGTTGGCACCGTGGGCGCCCGTGCAGGCCACCTCACCGCAGGCGAAGAGCCCGGCGAGAGAGCTGCGGCCCCAGCTGTCCACCTCGATGCCCCCCATGTGGTAGTGCGAGGCCGGGGTAACGGGCAGGAGGTCCGTCCGCGGATCGAGACCGTACCTCCGGCAAGCCTCGAAGACGGTGGGAAAGCGCTGCGGAAAACGCTCGCCCACGGCCTCTCGCGCATCGAGCACCACCCGCTCGCCGGCGAGCACCCGGCGAGCGATCGCCCGCGCCACCTCGTCGCGCGGCGCCAGCTCGGCGAGCGGGTGCTCCGCCGGCATGAAGCGCTTCCCGGCGCCATCGAGGAGCACGGCCCCCTCGCCGCGCAGGGCCTCGGTCAGCAAGGGCAATGGATCGGCGTCCACCGCCAGGGCGGTGGGATGGAACTGCACGAACTCGAGGTCGATCAGCCGCGCCCCGGCCCGCGCCGCCATCGCCAGACCATCTCCGGCCGACTCCGGCGGGTTGGTCGTATGGCGGTAGAGCTGCCCACAGCCGCCGGTCGCGAGCACCACGGCCCGTCCCAGGAAGAGCACGCTCTCGCCTTCCCCGTCGACAGCGTGGACACCCACCACCCGGCCGTCGGCGACGGCCAGGTCGAGGACCTCGGTGCCAGCGAAGACGCTCACCTCCGGCGCCAGGGTGACGGCAGCGGTGAGCGCCCGCACCAGCTCGGCGCCGGTGGCGTCACCGTGGGCGTGGAGGATGCGGCGCCGGCCGTGCGCCGCCTCACGGCCGAGGGCGAGCCCGCCGCGCTCGTTGCGATCGAAGGCGACGCCGAGGGCGATCAGGCGGGCGATGCGCTCGGCACCCTGGGCCGTCAACAGCGCGACGATCTCGGCGTCTCCGAGGCCACCGCTCACCGCCAGCGTGTCGGCGGCGTGGGCGGCCGGCGAGTCGTCCGGACCGACCGCGGCCGCCACCCCGCCCTGGGCCCAGCTGCTGCTGCCGCCGGCGCCGAACGGCGTCTTCGAGACCAGGGCGACGCTGCGTGGGGCGAGCCCCAGAGCGGCGGTGAGGCCGGCGACGCCGGTCCCCACCACGACGACGTCACGATGGATCAGCCGCGGCGAGCCGCTCATCGCCCTTGCCCCCGGCCCACCGCCAGCATCCGCTCGACGGCACGGCGCGCCCGCACCGCCACCGCGGGCTCGACCTCGACCCGCGGCGACAGCGTTTCGAGGGCCGCGGCGATCTTCGGCAGGGTGATCCGCTTCATGTGGGGGCAGAGGTTGCAGGGCCGCACGAACTCGGTGCCCGGCGCCTCCACCGCCACGTTGTCGCTCATCGAGCACTCGGTGACCATCACCACCCGCCGCGGCTTGCGCGCGCCGACGTAGCCGATCATGCCGGCCGTCGAGCCCACGTAGTCCGCCTCGGCCTGCACCTCCGGCGGGCACTCGGGATGCGCCAGCACCACCACCTCCGGGAAACTCGCCCGATAGGCTCGGATGTCGGTCGCCGAGAAGCGCTCGTGGACCTCGCAGTGCCCCTTCCAGAGCACCAGCTCGATGCCGCTGCCGCGGGCCGCCAGCTGTCCAGCCACATAGCGGCCGAGGTACTCGTCCGGCAGGAAGATCACCCGCGGCGCGCCGAGCGACTCCACCACCTCGACGGCGTTGGCCGACGTGCAGCAGATGTCGCTCTCGGCCTTCACCGCCGCCGAGGTGTTGACGTAGGTGACGACGGGCGCCCCCGGGTAGCGCTCGCGCAGCAGGCGGACGTCGGCGGCGGTGATCGACTCGGCGAGCGAGCAGCCGGCCGCGAGGTCGGGGATCAGCACTGTCTTGCCCGGGTTGAGGATCTTCGCCGTCTCGGCCATGAAGTGGACGCCGGCCAGGACGATCACCTCGGCGTCGGTCTCGGCCGCCATGCGCGCCAGGGCGAGCGAGTCACCCCGCAGGTCGGCGACGCCATGGTAGATCTCCGGCGTCTGGTAGTTGTGGGCGATGACGATGGCGTTGCGCTGCCTCTTGAGCGCCTCGATGCGCTCGATCCAGGGCTGATGGACGGCCCACTCGACGTCCGGCACGACGCCGCGCAGAGGCTCGGCGGTGGTGCCGTGCGCCGCCCGCACCAGGGTGATGGCGGGCGACGGGGACGGCTGCAGCGAGTCGATCATGGCCTCTCCTTCTACTCTAATCGAGAATATGTGCGACCCGAGAAATGCCGGCCTCGCCGGCACGACAGTTATTCTAGAAGTGAGAATATCCGGGTGTCAAGCCGGTGACACCGAAGGGGCGATCCCGGGCGCCTACCCCACGTGGCGGACGCCGGGCAGCCCGACGCCGGGCGCCGGCCGCTCGCGCAGCACTTCGCGCCGGAAGCGGAAGAGCTCGGCGGGGCGGCCGCCGGTGTGGGCAGCGAGCCGGCCAGTACCTTCGACCAGGCCGGCCGCCTCGAGGAGCCGGCGGAAGTTGCCGGTGTGGAGCCGCAGGCCGGACAGCGCCTCGACCACCCTCTGCAGCTGCGAGAGGGTGAAAGTGTCCGCCAGGAGCTCGAAGACCACCGGCCGATAGCGCAGCTTGCCGCGCAAACGGCCGAGGGCGGTAGCGACGATCCGCCGGTGGTCGAGCGCCATCTCCAGGCCCGGCAGCAGAGGTCCGTCGCTGCCCTTGGCGGCGCCACCCTCGAGACCATCGCGCCGGGCCTCGGCCACCAGGCCGGCCTCGTAGAGCAGCTCGTAGCGTTCGAGCACCCGTTCACCGTCCCACGGTGCTCCGCCGAGGCCGAAGGTGATCTCGGCGCGGTCGCGGCGGCGGCGGGCCAGGGCCTGGCTGGGGGCAGCCGCCGACCAGGCGAGGAGGGCCGGCGCGATCCGCGTTTCGAGTTCGTCGGGCCGGCCGGCGCGCCAGTCCTCCCAGGGAAAGAACCGGTACCAGTCGAGCCAGCGTGCCTCGTCGGCGCCGCGGCTCTCGCCCTCGCGGGCGAGGGCAAGGTAGGCGACCGAGAGGTGCCGCGGGCCGTCTTCCCGGCCGGCCGGCACGCGGTCGCGGTCACCGAAGGTGTAGAGCTGCTCGACGTAGCCCAGCTCCAGGCCCGTCTGCTCGCGGACCCAGCGGCGCAGGCCGAGCTCCAGCGTGGCGTCCCCTACCGGATCGAGGGGGCCGAAGGGCAGGGCCGGAGGCTGGCCGCCGCGCACCACGGTGAGCAGGCGCGGGGTGTCCTCGGTCACCGCCACGATGACCGCGTTGAGGCCCACCTCGACCCGTTCCGCCATGCGCTGCGCCTCGCCCTTTCTCTCTCCGAAGCGTTGCCGAGAGCGCCCGCTGCGCCTAGCCCTTGATCACGCCCACGGGGCGCAAGCGGGCCACCCGCTCACCGATCCCGGCCTGGTGCACGACGTCGACCACCTCAGCGACGTCCTTGTAGGCCTCCGGCATCTCCTCGGCTACCGTCGCCATGCCGGCGGCCATCACGATCACCCCCCGCTCCTCGAGCTCGCGCAGCAGCGGCCGTCCGCGGGCCTCCTGCTTGGCGCGGTTGCGGCTCAGGCGGCGGCCGGCACCGTGGCAGCAAGAGCCGAAGGTCTCCGCCATCGCCCGCGCCGTGCCCTTGAGCACATACGAGTAGCGCCCCATGTCGCCAGGGACCAGCACCGGTTGGCCCACCTCGCGGTAGGGTGCCGGCGTCCCCGGATGGCCGGGGGCGTAGGCGCGGGTGGCGCCCTTGCGGTGGACGCAAACGCGCCGCGCACGGCCCTCGACCTCGAAGGTCTCCAGCTTGGCGATGTTGTGGCAGACGTCGTAGACCACCTCGATACCGAGCTCGTGGACCGGTCGGCCGAGGGCCGCGGCGAAGCCCTCACGGGCCCAATGCGTCATCACCTGGCGGTTGGCGAAGGCGAAATTGGCGGCAGCCGCCATTGCCCCCAGGTAAGCGCGGCCCTCCGGCGAGGCGAGGGGGGCGCAGGCGAGCTGGCGGTCCGGCAGCTGGATGCGGTAGCGGGCTGCCGCCTTCTCCATCACCTTGAGGTGGTCGCTGCACACCTGGTGGCCGAGGCCGCGCGAACCGCTGTGGATCATCACCGTCACCTGCCCGGGTACCAGGCCGAAAGCGCGGGCGGCGAGAGCGTCGTAGATCTCCTCGACCACCTGGATCTCGGCGAAGTGGTTGCCCGAGCCGAGCGAGCCGAGCTGCCCCTTGCCGCGCTCGAAGGCGCGCTCGGAGACCAGCTCGGGGTCAGCGCCGGCGATCGTCCCGTGCTCCTCCAGGGCCTCGAGGTCGCGCCTCTCGCCGAGCCCCGCTTTCACCGCCCAGGCGGCGCCCTCGGCGAGCACCGCCTTGAGCTCGCCCTTGCCGAGGCGAAGGTCCCGGCGGCCGATGCCGACGCCCGTGGGAATGGTCTGGTAGAGGGCCTTGACCAGGTCTCGCAGGCGCGGCTCGATCTCCTCGCGGGAGAGCCTCGAACGCAGCAGGCGGACCCCGCAGTTGATGTCGTAGCCGACGCCGCCGGGCGAGATCACCCCCTCGTCGGCGTCGATCGCCGCCACGCCGCCGATGGGAAAGCCATAGCCCCAGTGGATGTCCGGCATTGCCAACGAAGCGAGAATGCCCGGCAGGTGGGCGACGTTGGCGACCTGCTGCAGGCTCTCGTCTCCCCGCAGCTCGCGCATCATCGCGGCGCTCGCGTAGACGATGCCGTCGACGCGCATGCGGCCGCGCTTGGGGATGCGCCAGCGAAACTCGCTCAGCCGCTCGACCTCGATCGCCCCGGGAGTCATCCTCTGGATTCTAGCCCGGCCCTCGGAGCTCGGACCGCGCGCATTGCTATACTTGCCAAACTCACCACGGGATCGCTCGTGCGCCCTCGACGCGGCTCGCCGCCGCGCCACGGCTGGTGGTTCGCAAGTGCGAGCGTAGGCCCATGAACTCGCGAGGGTGCGACCATGCGTCCTTTCCTGCTCCAGCGCCGGCCCCTGACCGCTCTGCTCGTCACCTTGCTGATCTCGCTCGGCGTCGCCGCTTGCCATCGCGGCGAGGAAAAGCAGGCCACCGTGGCGCCGGTGGCGGCCCCTGCGCTCGCCAGCTCGCTGCGGGTCGTCCTCTGGGACGACTACATCACCCCCGAGGTGGCGGCCGACGTCGAGCGCGACCTCGGCGTCAAGCTCGAGCTCGACTTCGTCAACAACAACGAAGAGGTGATCGCCCGCCTGCAGCAAGGCGAGGTCTGGGACCTGTGGACGCCGAGCGACTATGCCGTGCACCTGGCCTCGGACCTCGGCCTGCTGGCCCCCCTCGACCACGAGCGCCTGCCGAACCTCAAGAACGTCGGCCGCCGCTTCCAAAATGCGATCTACGACCGCGAGTTCCGCTACTCGGTGCCCTACTACTGGGGCACCACCGGCCTCGGCTACGACCGCCAGGCCTTCGCCAGCCCGCCGGCCAGCTGGGGCGTGCTCTTCGACCCCGCCCAGCGCTCCCGCCACAAGGGCAAGATGAGCATGCTCGCCGACGGGCGCGAAGCCCTGAGCGCTGCCCTGATCTACCTCGGGCACGATCCCAACACCACCGAAGACGGTCAGCTGGCCGCCGCCCGCGACCTCTTGATCGCCGCCAAGCGGGACCTGGCTGCCTTCGACAGCGAGAACTACGAGGACAACCTCGCCTCCGGCAACCTCGACTTGGTGATGGGCTGGAGCGGCGACATCGCGCAGGTGGTGGCAGAAAACCCGCAGCGCGGCTATGTGCTGCCGGCCGAGGGCTTCATGCTGTTCATCGACAACTTCGCGATCCCTGCCGCCTCGACCAAGAAGGACACCGCCCTCGCCGTCCTCAACTACATCCTGCAGCCCGAGGTCGCCGGCAAGCTCTCCACCCAGAGCCGCAACCCCACCACGCTACCCGACGCGCGGCCCTTCATCCCTCAGGAGATCCTCGACAGCGCCTCCTTCCAGCTCCCGGAAGCGGCGAAGTTCCACCCCTTCTTCTACCTCGGCGAGGAGGGGACAGAGAAGACCGAAAAGGCCTGGAACGAGGTGCTGGCAGCGCGCTAGGCGTGACGGCCCGGCCTAGGGGTGCTCCACCCAGTCGCTAGCGCCGGCCGGGGCGCCTTTCTCCAGGCAGAGGATCAGGTAGCTGCGCATCGCGCGCCAGAGGATGGGCACCACGAAGGCCTTGAGGTGGCGGGGGAAGCTGATCTCGTCCGGCCGGCCGCGCAGCACGACGGGCACCGAGATCAGAAACTCGTGGCCAAAGCTGCGGCGGGCATTGCCGGCGATGGTGTTGGCCACCTCGCCCACCAGGTCGGCGAGGCTGGCGGCGTCGGCGCTGGTCTCGCCCAGGCGGCGGAGGATCTCCGTCAGCAGGTCAGCCCCCGACGTGAAGTAGACCGCGCCACGGTGGCGTCCCGAGATGCCGATGACCCCGGTGTACTCGCAGGCCACGGACTCCTCGCCCTTGAGATACGGCGTCTCGACACACGCCGCCTCGCCAGTCGCGCGCTCGAAGTAGCGCAGGGTGCCCTCGATGAAGACCTTGATCTCCTCGTCGCTCACGGTGCGGTCCCCAACAGGTTGCGCAGGGCCGTGTTGAGCTCCTGCGCGGTGAACGGCTTCAGGACGTACTCGTTGGCCCCCCGCTCCACCGCTTCGATGGCCGTCTCGGCGTCGCCCAAGGCGGAGATCACCATCAGGCGGGTGTCGGGCTTCATCTCCATGATCCGGCTCACGCAGGCGAGGCCGTCCATCTCCGGCATCGTGATGTCCATGGTCACGAAGTCCGGGCGGTGCCGGCGGAAGATGTCGATGGCCTCACGGCCGTTGCCGGCGTGGTAGACCTCGGTGATCTGCTCCCATTCGAGCTGGCGTTCGATCGCCCGCCGGACGATGCTCGAATCGTCGACGATGAGGAGCTTCATGCTGCGCCCTCCTTGGCCGTCTCGACGCCGAGGGGGACCTGGATCAGCACCTCGCAGAACTGCCCCGGGCGGTGCCGAAGCTGGATCCGGCCGCCCAGCGACGTGATCTCGCGGCGGGCCGCCGCCAGGCCGTAGCCCCGGCCCGCGTCCTCCGACGCCTCGCTCGCCGTCGAGAGCCCGGGATGGAAGAGGAGCTCGTCGAGCCGGTCGAGGCGCCAGCGGTTGTGCTCGCGATCGACCAGCGTCTCGAGCAACCCCGGCTCGCTGCGCGCCAGCTCCTTGGCCTTCTCCACCAGGTGGCGGTAGTCGACCCCGCGGCCGTCGTCGCGGAAGGTGACGGTCAGCTGGCCGCCGTCGACCCGCGCCGTGACCCGGATCGTGCCGCTCTCCGGCTTGCCCGCCGCCAGCCGCTCGGCGGGCGTCTCGATGCCATGGACGAGGGAGTTGCGGGCGAGCTGCGCCATGACGTTGCGCAGCGGCGACTTCACCCGGAACGGGATCTGCAGCTGCTCAGCCGCCTCGAAGCGCAGGGCGGCCTTCTTGCCGTGCTTGCCCGCGAGGTCGTCGACGAAGCGCTCGAGGACCGTCGCCAGCAGGTCGGCATCGCTCTTCGCAGCCTCCTCCGCGGGCCGGGCGACGGCGCTGAAGCGGTGCATCACCTGGCGGATCTCGACCAGGCTGTCGATCATCTCGGAGAGCTCGAGCACCACCGGCAGGAAGTCGTTGCCGTCGAGGCGGGCGCGGCCGCGCAGCTGGTTCAGCTTCTCCTCGAAGCGATGGGCGGCGGCCGCTAAGTAGTCGATGTGGAGCATCGCCGCCGTGCCCTTGATGCTGTGGATGCTGGTGAAGATCTGGTCCACGACCCGGCGATAGACCGCCTGCCGCTCGTGATCGGCGAGCCCCTCGCCACGCCCCTCGCGCAAGGTGTCGTTGATCCGCTCGAGCTCGTGGTGGGCGCCGTCGATGAAGTCCCGCAGCATCCCCGGCTCGACGTGCATCATCGCCAGCAACAGCTCGCCCTGCCGCTCCAGGCGCTGCTGCGAGTCCTTGAGCTGTTGAGCGAGGAGCACCCGCGAGGTGGCGTCGACGACCGTGGCCATCGCGTAGCGGATGCTGCCGCCCTCCCAGACGCGATCGAAGTGGAAGTTGAGGTAGCGCTGCTCGAGCTGGCCCTGCGGCCCGGGAAAGGAGGCCTCCACCTCGCGCAGGGGGTTGATCTTGGCGATCACGCTGTCCGTCTTCGCCGGGTTGAACAGGAGCTTGAGGAAGCGGTCCGTCAGCTCCAGCGTCTTTTCGGGAGTGATCTGCCGAATGAGGTCGAGGAAGCGTTGGCCGGCCAGGTCGCGGGCACCGAGGATCTGCTCGAGGGCCGTCGAGTAGCGCGGTGCGATCTCGAGATTGGGCTGGAGGAGGAAGAGGCCCTCGTTGACGTTGCCCATGATGGTGTCGGTGAGCTGCAGCGAGCGCTCGAGCTCACGGTTCGCCTGCTCGAGGCACGCGGTGTTGTCGCGCAGCTGGCCGACCATCTGGTTGAACGACGCTGCCAGCTGGCCCAGCTCGTCGCGCCCCACCACCTCGACGGCGACGCCGAGGTCGCCGTCCCTCACCGCCTGCGCCGCCTCGGCCAGGGTGGTCACCGGCCGGATCAGCTTGCGGGCGAGGAAGAGATAGCCGAGGAGCAAGACCGGCAGGATGATGGCGGCCAAGGCCAGCACCAGGTAGCGGGAGATGCGCGTCGCCACCGCTTCGGCCGCGTCGCGCGGCGTCACCACCACCAGCTTCCAGTAGGAGCCGGGGACGTGGAAGAGAAAGGCGAGCGCCGGCTTGCCGATCACCACGTCGTCACTGAGCTCGAGGGTGCGCATCAGGTCGCCGCCCTGGCTGCGGCGCTCGGCCAACGGGTCGACGACGGTGGCGGCGATGATCTGCGCCTCGTGGGCGTCGATCTGGTAGCTCGCGGCATCGATCCGCGCCGCCAGGCCGGGGTCGTAGCCCGGCTGCTCGCGGGCCAGCGCCAAGACCTCGTCGTCCATCTCGCGCAACGCCGTCGCAATCGGCCGGAAGCGCCCGTCGCGGGCCACCAGCTCCTCGGCGTGGATGAACTCCGCCACCGGGTTGCCCTTCTCGTCGAGGCGTTGGTCCTTCACCTTTTCCGGTTGCGGGAAGCTCAGGAAGCGGTTCTCGCGATCGAGCAGGAAGCCGTAGCCGCCGAGGGTCGCTTGCCACTGCTCGACCAAGTCACGCAGGCCGTCGAGCTTGAGGTCGACCGTCGCTACGCCGAGCAACAGCCCGTCGGCGATCACCGGCGCCGCGCAAGTGACCATCGGCTGGTAGGAGTACGGCTCGGTGTAGGAACGGCTCCAGAACACGTCACCGGCCTTCTCGAAGCGCGCCGGGACGTACCACTCCTCGTTGTGGTAGCCGGGGCCGAGGGGATCGTTGTAGTCCTCGAACAGCTTCAGGCCGCCGCCCTGGTCGCGGCCCCAGAAGAAGCCGCGGCGCTCGACGGCAGGGTCGAAGAGCCGCGGCTCGGGCCAGAAGCCGCCACCGGCGATCGCCTCGTCACCCTGGAAGTCGAGGAGGGGTGGCAGCAGCGACTCGATCGCTGCGCTGTCCTTGGGCGCGCGGGCCAGCAGGTCGGCCAGCGTGCGGGCGACGGCGGCGACCTCGCGGGAGCGTGCCCCGAGCTCCTCGACCCGGCGGTTGCCGGCCTGCTCGATCTTGCGCTTCGACTCTTCGACCACCAGCCGCTTGCCGAAGAGGCTCATCACCAGCAGGGCGCCGAGGAGGAGGAGCGCCGAGACCAGCGCCAGGCCCAGCACGCCCTCGACCGCCAGGCTGTCGGGGCGCCAGAGGCGCCGTCTTCCGTGGCCGGCGTCGGGCGTCTCACCGCCGGCACTTGGTTCGACGGGTCTTCCAGCCAGACCTTCGCTCTCGTCGCTCATCGTCGATCAACCCTCCACGCCACCCTCGCCAGACGACCTCGCGGACGGCGAGCGGCCGTGGGCCGTCGCGGCTCGCGCGCGCCCCGGCCGCGCGATCCCGAGGGACCGCCAACCGGCTACCGCCTGCGTGGGTGGCTGGGTGCTCTCGTCTCTCCACGGAGTGGCACCGCCGCTTGCGGCCGATGCCACCCTTGCCATGACAAAGCAAACCTACAGATCAGCGCTTCACCACCCGTGGTGCCGGATGCCGCCTCCTCCACACGGGGCCGCTCGCCGCGTGCCGGTACCTGGGATGGCTTGGTCGGATCCTAGTGTGGATCTCTTACATTCAACCTTACGATAGGCTCGACCTGTGGGCGCTGCCCGTGGGGCGATGGATCGACCTTCCGCGTCGGCCCCGAGGCGCGAACGAGGGACTGGCTGCGATGCTCCACGAACCGACCTTGACTCTCGATGTGCAGACGCTCGCCGGCCCTCGGCTGAGCCTGGCCGACCAGCGCCCGATCAGCCGGGGCAACGAGCAAGCGGCCTTCGCCGTGCAGGCTCGCCGGGATGGGAAGGCTGCCACCGGCCTCAAGGTGGGTCTCGAGGTGGGCTTCGGCGGCACCGGTGCCCGCGCTCTGCTGAGCGGCGAGACGGACGGTGCCGGGCGCTACGCCTTCGTCGTCGAGGTGCCGCGCGAGGCGACCACCGTCCGCCTGCGGGTGCGGGCGGGGTCCGCCACCCTACGACAGAGCTTTCCGCTCAGAAGCTGAAGCCGCCACCGACGGTGTAGAAGGACACATCGTCCTGCCCGAGGTCGTCGAGCACCGAGAGGGCGATCGACCGCTGGGCGCTCGCTTTGAGATAGAAGTGCTCCCCCAGCTGCCAGGGCAGGCTCACGCCGAGCAGGACATCGTTCAGGTCACCGCTGGTGTCGGGGTCGTTGTAGCCGAAGTCGAAGCCCACCGCCGCCGAGAGCTCGACGCTCAGCCGGCTGCCCAGCGGCACGCTATGCGACAGGCCGAAGCTCGCGTAGCCGCCGTCGTAGGCGTCGACGTCCCAGTACACCGAGACCGTGGGAGCGAGGAAGGTATCGACGGCGAGCGTCGCGTAGAGCTCGGTGGTGTCGGTCCCCGAGTCTTCTTTGGGATAGAGGTAGGCGATCGCGCCAGTGGTCAGCGACACCGACTCACCCAGGTTGAAGGTGTAGTCGGCACCAACGTCGGCCTCTTCGTAGCGCGGTCCGCCCTTGCCCACCTTGCCGTAGTAGCCAGAGTAGTAGAGCGAGAAGTCCCCGACCGTCCAGGTCACGTAGGGGCTCTCGTAAGGCTCGCCGTCCAGGAGGTCGACGCCGCGAAACAAATAGCGCGAGGCGTGGTCGTAGCCGAGGTCGAGGCTCCAGCTCTTCTCGTCGTCCTCGGCACGCAGCGCGGCACCGCTAGCCAGCGCGGCGGCGCAGGCGAGCGCCGCGGCAAGGCGAACTCTTCCCTTCATGATCTCTCCTCCTCGCAGCCCGCCAGGCTGCCGACTCACTGCAACACGAAAAAGATAGACGCGATCCTAGCAGCCTCGGGCGGCGCGCTGCTCGGCAGGGGATCGTGCTAGGCTCGCCGCCCTACCCGGCGCCGCGACGGCTGTCGCCCCGCCGCCCGATCCGACGACAACCTCGCTCCACCAACCCAGGCGTCGAGCCCGTGGACGCGGCCGACGACGTGTGAGGCACCCGATGTCTCTCTCCGCTGCCTCTGCCGGACCGGCTACCACCACGCCGCCGGCGCCCGCCATCCAGCTGCGCACCGCCATCCCCGGCCCCCGCTCGCAAGCCCTGCTCGCCCGCCGCCAGGCCGCCGTCACCCGCGCGGTCGGCTTCGGCACTCCGATCTTCGTCGCCCACGCGCACGGCGCCCGGCTGACCGATGTCGACGGCAACCAACTGCTCGACTTCGCCGGCGGTATCGGCACCCTCAACCTGGGGCACACCCACCCCGAGGTCGTCGCGGCGGCTCGCGAGCAACTCGAGAAGCTCACCCACAGCTGCTTCCAGGTGGCGATGTACGAGCCCTACGTCGCAGTGGCCGAACGCCTCAACCGTCTCGCCCCGGGCGCCCATGCCAAGAAGACGATGCTGGTCAACAGCGGTGCCGAGGCGATCGAGAACGCCGTCAAGATCGCCCGCCACGCTACCGGCCGGCCGGCCGTGGTGGTCTGCGAGCACGCCTTCCACGGTCGCACCCAGCTGGCCCTTTCGATGACCTCCAAGGCCAGCCCCTACAAGGACGGCTTCGGGCCGCTGGCGAGCGAGGTCTACCGCTATCCCTACCCCTACGCCTACCGCCGTGAGCTGCCGGCGGACGCCCTCGGGTACGAGGCCGAGCTGGAGGCCTTCTTCGCCACCCACGTCGCCCCCGCGATGGTCGCCTGCGTGGTGATCGAGCTGGTGCTCGGCGAGGGCGGTTTCGTGGTGGCGCCGCCCGCCTTCGTCAGCGCCCTCGCCCGCACCTGCCGGCGGCACGGCATCCTGCTGGTGATCGACGAGGTGCAGACTGGGTTCTGCCGCACCGGCAAGCTCTTCGCCTGTGAGCACTACGGCCTCGAGCCGGACCTGGTGGTGCTCGCCAAGTCGATCGCCGGCGGGCTGCCGCTCTCCGCCGTGGTGGGTCGCGCCGAGCTGATGGACCACCCACCGGTGGGTGGCCTCGGCGGCACCTTCGCCGGCAACCCGGTGGCCTGCGCTGCCGCCGTCGCCGCCCTCGACGCGATGGCCGACGGCAGCCTCGCCGCGCGCGCCGCCACCATCGGCCGGCGCCTCGCCGAGCGCTTCGCCGAGCTCGCCGCCCGCCACCCCAAGATCGGCGAGGCCCGCGGGCTGGGCGCCATGCAGGCCCTGGAGATCGTCAAGGACCGGGCGAGCAAGGAGCCGGACAAGGCCGAGACGGCAGCGATCATTCGCCGGGCCTACGAGCGCGGCCTGATCGTGCTCTCGGCCGGCACCTACGGCAACGCCCTGCGCACGCTGGTGCCCCTGGTGGTCAGCGACGCCGAGCTCGACGAGGGCCTCGACGTGCTGGCGAGCGCCATCGCCGGCTGAGGGGTACGCCGGCCGGCCCGCGCCTGGCGCACCACTACTGCGCCTTGATCTCCGTCCACAAGCGGTCGAGGAGCTGGGTGGTCTCGCCCAGGTCTTCGATCAGCTCACAGCGGTCGAGCACCTCGTCGGGGGGGAAGATCGCCGGGTCCGCGAGGATCGCCGGCTCGATCCACTGCCGCGCCTTGGCGTTGGCCGAGGCGTAGTGGGTGGCGTTGACGATCTTCGCCATCACCTCGCCCTCGAGGATGAAGTTGAGGAAGGCGTAGGCAGCGTCGAGGTTGCGGGCCTTGGCGGGGATGGCGACGTTGTCCATCCAGAAGGTGCCACCCTCCTTGGGGACGACGTAGGCGAACCTGTCCGGGTCGGCGGCCACCACCTCCGCCAGCTGGCCGTTGTAGCCGTGGGCCAGGTCGACGTCGCCGGAAGCGAGGATGTTAGCGAAGTCGCCGCTGTTGTAGGTCTTGACCAACCGCTTCTGCCGCTTGAGCAGCTCGGCCGTCCGGCGCAAGACCATGGGGTTCCGCTCGTTGAGGCTCTTGCCCTCGCTCTTGAGCGCCACGGCGAAGGCCTCGCGCATGTCATCGAGCATCAAGATGCGGCCCTTGTAGCGCTCGTTGAAGACCGCCGCCCAGCTGTCGATGGGCCCGCCGGTCGCCTGCTTGTTGTAGCCCAACCCGGTGGTGCCCCAGAAGTAGGGGAAGGTGTAGCGGTTGCCGGGGTCGAAGGCCTTGTCGAGAAAACGCTGGTCGAGGTTGGCGAGGTTCGGCAGCCGGGCGTGGTCGAGGGGCTGGATCAGGCCCTCGGCGATGAGGATCCGCACCATGTAATCCGACGGCACCACGAGGTCGTAGTCGGCGACGCCGGATTGCAGCTTCTCGAGCAGGGCTTCGTTCGAGTCGTAGAGGTCGAAGTTGTAGTCGATCCCCGTGCGCTGCTTGAACTCGTCGAGGACCTCCTTCGGCAGGTAGGCCGACCAGATGAAGATGTTGACCTTGCCGCCACCCTGACTCGCCTGCTTGGCCGGCTCCTCCGGCACGCTCGCCGGCCCGCCGCAGGCGGTGAGGCCAAGGAGGAGGGCGCCGGTGGCGAGCGCCGACCAGGCGAGGGCGAAGCGCCGCGGCCGGCGCTCGGGTGCGTGCGAGGGCGTGTGCATCATCGTTGACCTCCCGTCGAGGAGTGGGCCTGCTGCAACCGCTGCGCCGCCACGATCAAGACGACGGTCACCGCCAGCAGCAGGGTGGAGACCGCGTTGATCTCCGGGGTCACGTTGACCTTCAGCATCGAATAGATCTGCAGCGGCAGGGTCGTGGCACCGACCCCGGCGACGAACGACGTCACCACGTAGTCGTCGATCGAGATGGTGAAAACGAGGAGGGCACCGGCGAGGATGCCGGGAGCGATCAACGGCAGGGTGATGCGGAAGAAGGTGGTGAGCGGCCCGGCGCCGAGGTCGAGGGCCGCTTCCTCGAGCGAGCGGTCGAAGCCGGCGAGCCGCGCCCGCACCACCACCGCCACGTAGGAGATCGAGAACGCGATGTGGGCGATGATCACGGTGAGCAGAGACAGCCGCAGCTGGACGACGCCGAAGAAGGTCACCAGCGCGGCGGCGATGACGATCTCCGGGATGATGATCGGCAGGTAGAGCACCGCCTGGGTGGCCGCCTTGCCGCGGTATTCATGGCGGCCGATGGCCAGCGCGACAAGGGTGCCGACGACCGTCGAGACCAGGGTGGTGACGCCGGCAACCACCAGGCTGTTGCGCAGCGAGCGCAGGATGAGGTCGTTG
>WBZL01001878.1_pt1 | contig 21061 bp, 18 predicted proteins | sample 5204291 | NCBI WGS metagenome assembly WBZL01 (sample SAMN12344345, study PRJNA552823) | activated sludge metagenome | biome: Activated sludge suspended growth; feature: Nitrification reactor; material: Wastewater; isolation source: activated sludge from nitrification reactor of wastewater...
GGCGGGCATCACTTTGGCACCAGCCACACCCAGGCGCGGTATCGTGATGCTTTTTACCAGTCGGAGCTGGCGGAGCGGGTGGGGTTTGAGAGTTGGCAGGGTGCGGGTGGGCAAGATGCGCTGCAACGCGCCAACGCCGTTTGGAAGTCGTGGCTACAGCAGTATGAACGGCCACCACTGGATGAAGCCGTTGCGGAGGAATTGACCGATTTTATTGCCCGGCGGGAGCAGGAGCTGGTGGGGGTGGATGTGTATGGGTAGGGGAGACTGGAGATTGGAGATTAGAGATTTTGAATCTCCAATCTCCTAATCTCCTGTCGCCAATGACTCCTCCACCCGATCCAGCCATTCATGCACCAGCAGGTTGAAGATGGCGGGCTGCTCCATGTGGGCGGCGTGGCCGGCGCGGTCGAGGACGGCGTAGGTGGCGCGGGGGTAGCTTTTGGCGAGGTCGGCGGCTTCGTCGCAGCCGGTTACGGAGTCGTGTTTGCCGGTGACGATGAGGACGGGTTTGTCGTAGGGGGCGGGGAGGGTGTCTACGGGGAAGGTGAAGCTGTAGTTTTGGCTGATGCGAGCCATCATGTCGGGGTCGGCTTTTTGGAACCCGGTCATAATTTCGCCCTGACGGTTGATGACGGCTTCTTCGTGGACAACAACGAGGGAGGCGGCCATGTCGGCGAAGGGTTGGGGGTATTGGGCGAATTTATCGGTTTCGCTGCCGAAGACGCGGTGTGGGGGTAATTTACGGCCGTTTACCGCCCCCATTGCCGGTACCAGCAGCATCATGCCCGCCACCTGGCTCATTCGTTTGTGCAAAATGCCGCGTGCGATGTAGCCGCCGTAGGAGAAGCCGGTGAGGAGAAACGGCCGTTTTCCCCACAGCGCATCCACAAACGCCAGCAGCACATCCACCACATCATCATTCCCCTGAATCCAGCTTCCCCCCGTGGTCAGCCCCATCCCCGGCAGGTCTACGTACACACGCTGCCAACCCGTGCGCATGCGGAAAACAGGTTCAAACGCCCCCATAGACGCTTCATGGTCCGTCGGTCGGCCGTGCAGCATCAGCACCGGCATCCCTTCCCCAATGACCTTGTAGTGCATGGATAAATCGTTGAGCTGAAAATTCATGGTTGCCTCTCTGAAGTGGGATGGGAGATTGGAGATTGCCAACCTTCACCAATCTCCAATCTCCAATCTCCAATCTCCAATTTCCCAATGACCACCCACCTCCCCAAAGCCCTCCTCTGGTCGTAAGGAGGGCTTTTGGAGGGGGAATTGAACAGCGAGGTAACTCGCCGATACGTTTATTATAACTACTATATAAAATTAAAGCAATAAGAATTGTTTTGTTTTTTCCTGCTGCAAAATTGAACGCTTTTGGCAAGCGGCGTATACTTAAGCCCATGAGTAAACGGCAATATAATCAGGTGTGTGCTTTGGCGGTGGCTTTGGATGTGGTGGGCGAACGGTGGACGCTGATGATCATTCGGGAACTGCTTTTTGGGGCGCGGCGCTACAGCGATATTTTGCGGGGTACGCCGGGGCTGGGTACCAATTTGCTGGCGCAGCGGCTGAAAGAGCTGGAAGCGGCGGGGCTGATTGAGCAAAACAGGCTGCCCCCGCCGGCAGCTTCATCGGTCTATGAGCTAACGGTGTATGGGCGGCAAATGTTGACCCCGATTATCCGCGCCATGACCAACATGGGGGTGGATTATTTGCATTATCCGCCTGAGGCGGATCAATTTGTGCCTGCTTCCTCGACGATGGGTGCGTTGAGCAAATTTTTCCAGCGGGAGCGGGCGACTGGTTTTTCTGGCTCGGCGGAGTTTCAAACGGGGGCAGATGTGTTTCACTGTGCCATTGAGAATGGGGAGTTGGTTAAACTGGGGTTTGGGGGGCTGCCGTCGGCGGAGTTGGTGTTGTTGGCAGAAACGGCCGTTTTTATGGGTCTCATCGTGGGCTACATCACCGTTGCCGACGTGCTTGAGCGGCGCGAACTGCGACTGCGGCGTGGTAGCGTCGCGCAGCTTGCCGCCTTTTTTGACAAATTTGAAGGCAGTTATAATCCGCTGTAGGGTACGTAGCACTTTTTTCGCAAGTTTCACCGTAAGGTACAGCCGCTACGCTACCAATAGAGTTCTCTGTTCCGGCACAAGCCCCAGGATACATAGATGATAAAGAGTACCTTACAGCGATCCTACCGCACACAAGACCATATCCACGTCTACATACCCAAAGACACCTCCTTGGCAACCGTGCAGCATTGGCAGCGAGACGAAACCATCGCCCTCAACAACGCCACCACCCCACGCAAACATCTCTACGACCTGCGCTCACTCACCAGCCTGTCGGTTTATGCCCTGCACGCCGCCATCAAACTCAAAGCCCACCCCAACGCCAACAACGTCTATTCTGCCGTCGTCGCCACCCACGACCGCGTGATCGAAATGGCCGACCTTGTGATGCGGATTCAGCCGGGCGGCCACTTCCGCCTTTTTACCAACGAAACCACAGCAATTGAATGGCTCAACAGCCAGGTTCCCGTTCAAGACGAAATCTCCCGGTTCTTTGCCGCCGCCTATTTGTACCGCCAGACTAACCTGTAGCCCGCCCCTCCCACATCGCCACAACTGCATGGTGCGCTTGCACGCGCCGTAAATATTGCTGCCGTCGGGCAGCATCCCCCATCTTTTCCGCCCGGCTCATCACCCATTCATAAGCTCGCCGTAACACTTCTTCCGCTTTATCGCCGTAGTCATTGGCCTGCAAAACGTGGTAACAGGTCAAATAGAGTCGGGGCAGTTCATGGACATTGTCGGGGACAGCCTGCGCCAACTCTGCTAGAATGTTTTCCACCAGCGGCATCGCCTGCGCCCACTGCCCCTGTGCGCCCAAAATCCGCGCCAGACCGCCCTGGCACTCCAGCACGGTGGCATCATTGCCGGCTTCGCCTACTTGCTGAATGGCGATGGCTTCGTTATAAACGGCCGTTGCCTCCTCCAACCGCCCCAATTCCACCAGCACATGCCCCCGAATTTTCAACGTATTGCTCACCGCCACCTCATGGCGAATCTCCCGCGCCATCTCCAGTGCCTCATCCACCAGCCGTAGCGCCCGTTCCTGCTCACCCATGTGATGGTGCAAAAACGCCAAATTCAGCAGCGAATCCCCCACACTCATCTGCATCTCCATCTGCCGCCGCAGTGCCAATGATTGCTCATGATAGTGCAGGCTTTCCTCATACGCCCCCAAATCCATCGCCACAAACCCCAGATTGTTATAAATCCGCGCCTCTTGCACCACGTCTCCCAGCTCCAGCCCAATTTGCAGCGACTCAAGCATCGCCGCCTGCGCTTGCTCCAAATTGCCACGCTTGGCCGCCAAATTTGCCAAATTACTCAGGCAAACCGCCTCTGCCCGCCGAAAGCCAATTTGCTGCCCCAACTGCAAACCAAGTTTATAAAACCGTTCAGCCGCTTCATACTGGCTCAACGCCACCAGCGATACCCCCAAATTATTGGCCGTCTTGCACTCCCCCACCAAATCATCTAACTGCCGAAACAACGCCAGGGCTTGCTCATAATAAGGAACTGCCGCCTGAATATGCTCCTGCTCATCCAGCACATACCCCAGGTTCAGCCGCGCATTGGCCTCCACCAGCGTCAGCCCATGCACTTGCGCCAGCGTCAACGCCTGCTGCAATTGTGCCCACGACGCATCCAAATCGCCTAAATCCGATAAGCTGCGGCCACATTGCAATTGTCCCCGTGCCATTAGATCGGGCTGCTCCAACTGCTGTGCCATTTCCGTCACTTGCTGCGACAATGCCACCGAACGGCCGAAATTCCCCAGCAGCATCTCATAATCCGCCTGCCGCAGCCACACCTCCATTTGCCACAGCGCGTCAGCCGCAGCCAACCGTTCCAACTCGGACAAATCAGCCGCCTGCGCCTCGCGCAGTCCCAAATGCCCATGCACCGCTTCCCGCTGCAGCAGCAGGTCAAACCGCGCCATTGGCTCCGTTTCCGGCGTCAGCAGCAGCGCCCGGCTGAGATAGGTCAATGCCTCAGCATTGGCAAAACGACTGGCCGCTTGCTCTCCCGCCAGCCGCGCATAGCGTCGCTCTGGCTCCGGCAGTCCGGCGCGGCCGTAATGGTAAAAGAGGCTGGCATAGTACGGAGCCAAATCGGCGGCAAAAAGCTGCTCGATGGCCGCCGCCGCCGTTTCATGCAGGTGGCGCAGCCGCTGCTGTAGCTGCATCTCATACGCCGCGTCGCGCAGCAGGGCGTGGCGAAAAAGGTAGCGCAGTTCGCTCAGTGCCGCCCAAATCGCCTCATCCTCGGCCAGCCGCACCTTGTCCGCCACCCCGTCCATGCCGCGCAGCATTTGCGACAGCACCTGAAGCTCAAATTCGCGCCCCAGCACCGCTGCCGTTTGCACCACCTCGCGTACCGACTGCGCCAGCCTGTCCAGCCGGGCGATAAGGATGGCCTGGACATCGGTGGGCAGGGCGGCTATGTCGCTGCCAAGGTCATACCCAACGGCCGTTTTTACCAGCCCCCCCTGTTCCCGCAAATAGAGCAACATTTGCTCCACAAAAAACGGATTCCCCTCCGCCCGCGCCTGGAGCATGGCAAGCAGTGCCGGAGAGGGGGCGGCCTGCAACAAAGCGGTGGCGAGCTGGGAAACGGCCGTTTCCCCCAACGGCTGCACCGCCAACACCTGCGGCTCCGGTTCCAACGCCAGCGGCTCGCGGCTGGTCAGCAGCAGCAGCAGTGGATAACCCGCCATGTTTCGCAGCAAAAAGGGCAAAAAGTGGCGCGAACTCTCATCCAGCCAGTGGGCATCTTCTACCTGCACCACCAGCGGCCGGCGCAAACTTTCGGCTCGCAGCACCGTTTTTAGCGCCCGCAACTGGTTTTCCTGCCGCCACTGCGGCTCCAGCCGTTCATACAGCGACCCCGGCCAAGACAAATCCACCAAGCTGCCGAGGAAGGAACGGGTTCGCGCCAGCTCATTCACCAGCCCTTCGTCCGCTGTCGCCGCCATCAGCTCCCGCAGCCGCGCCTCAAACTGCGCTTTATTGGTCGCTTCGCTGGCCGTCAGCGACTGCCCAAAGTAGCGGTGCAGCCAGTAGCGAAACGGGTTGAGCGGCTGGCGCAAAATTTCGTCGGTTTGGCAGCGGGCCCATTGCACGGCTTGCCCCATGTCGCTGTGCGCCAGGGCGTGGACGAGGCGGCTTTTGCCCACGCCAGCCTCACCCTGCACCAGTGCCGCACCGCCAAATTGACCTGTGAGCAAGGGGGAAACGGCCGTTTGCAGCCACCCCAGTTCCGCCTCCCGCCCAACCAACGCCCCGCTAACCAACGCCGCCGTCTGTTCCCGCCGCCCCAGCAGCCGGAACACCGCCTGTTCTATGCTAAACCCCTTGAAAAGCTGCCGTGCCGTCAGCCCCACCTCATACGCCGCCGCCCTTTGTGCCACTGCCTCATCCAGCCAAATCTCCCCCCACGGAGCTGCCAGCATCAGCCGCGCCGCCAGGTTCACGCTCAGGCCATAGCAGGTGTACTCCTCGCGCCGGGGCGATCCGGCAAACCCGGCGTACACCAGCCGATAGGTGGCTCCCATTCGCAGCGGCAGCGGCGACCACGCCGCCAGCTCAAAGGCAAAGCCTAGCGCCCGCTCGATGTCGTTTTCGTGGCTGGTGGGCGCGCCCCAAAAAAGCAGCAAATTGCACCCCTTGTCGCCAAAATCAAGGCGGCACAAATAGCCGCCGTACTGGTGCAGCAGCGGCAGCAGATGTGCCATCAATGCTGCCAGTGCCACTGGCTCTGGCCGATCCACGTTGACAAACAGGGTCAGCACCTGGCGGAATTCGCCGCGCAGGTCGGTGGTGAGCAGGTCAGGGGGGTGGAAAAGAACGGCCGTTTCCTTCCCAACCACCCATTCTGCCGCCAGATCATCCCCAGTTGGCAGCGAATGCAGCCCCGCCAGCCGCCCAAAGCCAACGGCCAAAGCCACAACATTGCCCACACCAGCTACCACTTCAGCCACCGCCGCAGTTAGCACCACCTCGCCGCCAGCCGCCAAATGTTCTGCCGCCGCACACGCCTCAATCGCCTCGCCGCGAAAATAGTAGCTTTGCCGCCCTGTTCCACCCCCCACGATCCCCCAATCCACTGCCCCCAAAGCAACGCCTACCTTGGCGGTAAAGGTAAAAACGCCGTAGGGCGTGGTCTGCTGCCCCACGGTTGCCATCGTTTGCTGTATGTCCCAGGCGGTGGCGGCGGCTTGCAGGGGGTCGGCGGTGGGAAAAACGGCCGTAAATGCGTCCCCGGCAAACCCCGCCACAAAGCCACCCCGCGCATAAACGGCCTCAATGAGCGGCGTGAAAATGGCGGCCATGACGTTCGCCAGCGTTTCCGCCCCGGCGCGATCATGGCGCATCAGTTGTTCGGTAACGGCGGTGAAGCCGGAGATGTCTACAAAGAGGGTGGCGGCGGAAAAACGGCCGTTTTTCTCCCCCATCGCTGCCTTTTGCAAAATAAAGCGAGGGACAAGGTGATGGTTCATCAGTAACCAGTAATCAGTAACCAGTAATCAGTAATCGGTTACTGGTTACTGATTACCGATTACTGATTACCGATCACCGATTACCCTCCGTTTTTGGCAATAAACCAGGCAATCAACTGGGAGGAAATGCTGAGGCTGGGCGGGGTTTGGGGCATGGCGTTGGGGGCAAACCAGTCGGCGGCTTCCAGCTCTTCTTCTTCCAGCACAATGTCGCCACTGGCGTATTCGGCGGTGAAGGCAACCATGAGGGAGTGAGGGAAAGGCCAGGGCTGACTGCCAAAGTAGCGAATGTTTTTGATTTCGAGGCCGACTTCTTCGCGCACTTCGCGCTGGGCGCACTCTTCCAGGGTTTCGCCGGGTTCGACAAAACCGGCCAGCACGCTGTAGAAGCCGCTGGGGAAGCGGGCGTTGCGGGCGAGAAGGAGGCGGTTGCCATCGGGAAACGGCCGTTCTATGGCAATAATAATCGCCGGAGCCAAGCGGGGATAGGTGGTGAGGTCGCAGGCGGGGCATTTTTTGGCGCGTTCGTGAGCCAACGTTTGCACCGGGGCGGCACAGCGACCGCAAAACCGGTGGGTGCGGTCCCAATCCACAATTTGCACGGCGCGGCCAGCCAGCCAAAAGAGGTTGTCGCCTAGCTGCTGGTAAAGCCGCCGCAGCCCGTGAAAGGTCATCCCGTCGGGCGGAGCCACGTCGGCGGCTAGTTCGGCGGTGTAGCAGTGGGCAGGGCCGGCTGGGGTTTGCAGGTAGCCGAGGTAGTGGGGGGGGGAAACGGCCGTTAATCCCCACTCATCCAGCCCACCCAAACGCGGCACGGGCGATGGGGCATCGTCGCCGCTGTAGACAAGCAGGTTGCTGCCCTGAAAAAGAAACCAGTATGCTGGCTCATCGGCAGAAGCCGGCGGTTGGACAGATGAAAAAAAGGGTAATTGGGTCATTGTTTCAAAAGCCTATGGATAGGGGTCGGTTGTTGCTGTTGCCGTTGGCTGACCAGGATAGCCGCCCCCGCCGGGACCAGGCGTGTTGGTTGGCTGCACCGGCAAGGGCGTCGAGGTCGGCGCACCGGAATTACCCCCTGGTGTGGCTGTGGGCGCACCGGCGGGTGTGGTTGCTGTGGGTGTGGGCGTTGGGCTGGCACTGGGGTCAGGTGATGGCGTGGCTGTGGGAGATGGGCCAGGTGATGGTGTGGTGGTTACAGTTGGCGACAACTCTGGCGTGGGGGTGAGGGTCAAAAATGCTGTGGCCGTGGGAATTGGGGTTGTGGCCGCATCGGTTTCTTCGCCAGCGGCGGTGGGCAGCGGCGTGCCGACGAGTACGGTGGCCTGGGCGGCGGGGTCGGTGGGGGCAAAGGTGGGGGTGGCGATGGTGTCAAGCGGAACGGCCGTTCCGTTCAGCAGCGGCAGTGGGTTCGGCTGGACAATCCGCGACACTTCCAGATACCAAACCGTTGCGGTTGGTGGCTCCTTGCCGCAGCCGTGTGGCCCTTCATAATGCCGCCAAACCCCTTCAATGGTTAAGGTGGTACCGGGCGGCACAAGGCGCATAATCTGTTCAAAACCATGTGCGTCAAGCTGTAGCTCCTCGGCAATGAGCGCCCAAACGATGTGGGGGCCGCTGTAGCTGCCGTCGCAGCGTGGCAAATCGAGCGGGGTGTAGCTGCCGGTGACGCGAATGGCGCGGTTGATGAGGGCAAAGGGGTCTTCGTTGAGCTGGGCAAAGGTGACGATGACGGGCTGGCTGCTGATGGCGATGACGTTGGGGGTGGCGGTGTTGCGTGGGGGTTTTAACGGCCGTTGTGCCGCTGTTTGTGACGAAAGGAACAGGTAGCCCAGTACCGCCACGGCCAAAATGGCCGCAAATAGCAGCAGGGTGCGGTTCCTTGGAGCAATAGGCCCCAGCGGCAATTCGGGTGCGGTGTCGTCGTTAGCAGTTGTTTCCGTCTGTTCGATCATCGAAATGTTATCTTGGGCAGGCATGCGCCGCGATGGTAAACCCACCATTCGACCAGCAGCACCAGCAGGGCGACGGCCAGCAGCCACGGCCACAGTTCATATTGGCCGATGTTGCTGGCAGGAGGTGTGGAAACGGCCGTTTGTCCAATTTGAATCGCCGCTGCCGGGGCAATGGCCGATTCGGCCGGGGCAAACAGGTTAACGGCAAACTGCCCAGCCGGGTAGCTGCCGCTGCTGTCCACACGCTCTAGTTGATAAAGACCGGGCTGGTCAGTTTGGTCAAACAGCACCACCTCACTGCTGTTGACCGGCTGAACCCACACGCTGCCGTCAGGCTTGGTGAGGCGCACGCTGCTGCTGCTGGCTCCCGGTGTCAGAGGCACGGGGGTGCCGGGTTGAACCCCTGCGGGGGCATCTACCGCGCCGCCAGGTCGCAGCCACTCCGTAATATTAGCCATTAAGATGGGAAATGCAATTTGCAGCGGCAGGTCGGAGTCACGCAGGTCGAAGGTGAGGATGGCGATCCGACGGCCGTTTTGCTCTCCGGCCAGCAGTAGCGGCCCCCCTTCAGCTTCAATGAGGGGCTGGGCCCAGGGGGCGGTGATGGCTTGTGCCTGCCGGATGTGGATGTTGCGCCATTCGACAAATTGCAGCAGCGGGCTGTCGGCCACGCGCACGGCGATTGTATCAGAGAAAACGGCCGTTTGTGTAAACAGCCCGTTGAGATTGCCCGGCTGCGGGTTGATGATGAGCAGGTCGGCATCGGGCAGCGGGTCGGGCAGCGGCGCGGAATCAAAGATGAACAGGTCGTGGGGTTCCTGCACCGCTTCGCTGCCGGGGGTGGCCTGGAATAGCTCGATGTTGGGCAAGACGGTATAGAGCTGCTGCAAAAAGAGGTTGCCTTCACTGACCAGCAGGGTGCGGCTGCGGTTGCCGATGCTATGGACAGTCCAGGCGGTGTCATCAAGGGGCAAAAAGTCGCCGTCGTCGGGGCTGAGGCTGGCCTCGATGGTTTGGGCATCGGCCGGCAGCGTCCACGTTGCGCTTTGGCTGCCCCCGGCGGGAATGGTCAGGCGGCGGGAATCGAGCAAGTTGCCGTTGACGCGAATGGTTAGCAGTCGCTCCCGCGCCAGCGTGCCAACATTTTGTACGCTGGCAAAAAGCTGGGGCGCGTCCCCGGCGTCGCGGCTGGCAAGGGCGGTAATGGCAACGTTTTCGCCGCTGCTGCCAATGGGGATGTAGATGGGCTGGCTGGGCAGGGGGGGTAAATCGGGCGGCAGGCCGCCATCGGAAACGACAAAGATTTGGGCATCGCGGAACCCCTGGGCGGCTCCGTTTGCCAGGGCGATGGCGGCTTCCCAGTTGGCGCTGCCCGCTTCCGGCAGCGTGGCTTGGAGGGCGCGGCGCAGTTGGCTGCGGTCGTTACTGGCGGCGAGCAGGACGGTGGGGGTGTGGCCGACGTGGATGAGGGTCATTTGGCTGCTGCCGGGGAGGTCGGTGATGAGGTTGGAAACGGCCGTTTGTGCCGCCGCAAACCGACTGGGTTCAATGTCAGTGGCCTGCATGGAGGCCGAGGCATCGAGCAGGACGATGGCGTTGCCCTGGATGAGGGAGGGGGTGGGCAAAAACGGCCGTGCCAGGGCAAAAACGAGGGCGGCCAGGATGAGCAGTTGCAGCAGCAGCAGCAAATTGCGCCGCAGCTTTTGCCAGGGGGCGTTGGCCTGGCGGTCGCGCAGCAGTTCTTGCCACAGCATGGTGCTGCTCACCAGCCGCTCTTGCCGCCGCAGCCGCAGCATGTAGAGCAAAATGATGGGCGCGGCCAGCAGGCCGAGCAGGAGGAAGGTGGGGGTGAGTAACGCCATGTTTGCCAGGAGGTAGGATACCTGATTTGGTGCGTTGTGGGGAGTTTGTTCAGGGAGTGTTTAGGTGGGAAAACGGCCGTTTACTACCCCACCATCCCCCGCCCCCGCAGCGTCTGCAAAATCAGCTTGTCCCAGGGCAGCGCAGTGGTGACGGGGATGTAGTGGACAGCGCGGGCGGCGCAGTAGCTGGCGGTTTCGGCTTGCCACGCTTGCAGCCGCGTGCGGTACAGGTCGCGGGTCGGCTCGTCAAGCGTCACCTCCGTGGCCTGCCCCGTTTCCACATCCACCAGCTTCAGGTCGCCGCTGGCGGGCGGGTCGGCTTCGTCGGGGCTGAGCAGGTGGATGAGACCCACTTCGTAGCCGCGTGCCAGCAGGGGGCGCAACCCAGCCTTGAAGCCACCGGGGGAGAAAAGATCGCTGATAAGCAGCATCAGCCCCGGCCGTTTGCCGTGCAGGGCATAATTTTTCAGCGACTGGTTGAGATCGGTTATCCCGGCGGCGCGGGTGGCGGCAAGAAATTGGAAGAGGCGGACGCTGCTGCCCGCGCCGCGAAACGGCCCCCAGCGGCGATCTTCGCCGCTGCCCAAGCAGGTGACGGTGAGCTGATCGCCGGTGGTGAGGGCAATATGGCCTAATCCGGCGGCCAGGCGCAGGGCGTAGGTCAGTTTATGCGTGTCGCCGCTGGAGCCATCGGCCTGGGGCCAATCCATGCTGCCGCTGCTGTCAATGAGGAGGTGGACGGCGAGGTCTTCTTCTTCTTCGAGGAGCTTGATAAACGGCCGTTCCAGCCGCGCCATCACATTCCAATCCAGCCGCCGCAAATCATCCCCCCGCGTATAGTCGCGGTAGTCGGCAAACTCAATCGCTGTGCCTCGCTTCTTGCTGCGCCTGTCCCCCTTCAGCACGCCCACACGCACCTGGTCGGCAACCAGGGCAAGCTGTTCAAGTTTGTGGAGGGTAGCTTGGTCGAAGAAGTTCATGGGAATTGGGGGATTAGGGATTGGAGGTTGGAGATTGATGAAGGTTCACAATCCCTAATCTCCAATCTCTAATCGCTTGATTTCATACAGTACAATCGCCGCCGCCGCATTCACTGAAAAGGAATCTATGCCGTCGCTCATGGGGATGGTAAGGCGGTGGGTAACGGCCGTTAACAATTCCTCCGGCAGCCCCCAATACTCGTTTCCTAGCAGGACGGCCAGCCGCTTTTCGCGCAAATTCGCCTGCGGCAGCGGCACGCCATCGGTGGCAGCGGTGGCAGCAGTGGCGATTTGCTGCTGCTGGCAAACGGCTAAAAAGTCGGCGGCGGTGGCAAAGTGGCAAATGGGCATTTTGAAGATGCTGCCCATGGAGGTGCGGACGGCTTTGGGGTGGAATGGGTCACTAACACCGATGGCAATAACGGCCGTTGCCCCCAGCGCGTGCGCCGTTCGTACCAATGCCCCCACGTTGCCGGGATCCACCACCTCCACCGCCGCCAGCAGCAGCAGCGGGTCACTGCCGCCCAGGTCGGCCGGGGCAGGCAGCCGCACCAGCCCCAAAATGTCGCCCAGTTGCCGCCCCTGGGTCAATTGCGCCATCGCTTCCGGCGTAATCTGGGTGATGGGGATGGTGTGGGCGGCCAGGTTGTCAAGCAGGGTTTGGTGGCGGGGGGATTGGGTGGGATAAACGGCCGTTGTCACCACCCCCACCAATTCCGCCCCTGCCCGCAGCGCCCGCTCCACCAACCGCGTCCCCTCCACGTTAAACAGCCCCGTTTGCGCCCGCCCGGTGGCGGTGGCGGTGCGGCGGATGGTTTCGAGGATCATGGGAGATTGGGGATTGGAGATTAGAGATTGGGTCGTAAGCAACCACCAATCTCCAATCTCCAATCTCTATTTACCAAGGTGTTGTTCAAAAAACGCCGCCAGCAGCTTGGGGTTGTCCACGGCGTACTGATAACCGTCGTAGCGGTGGTTTCCTTCGACAAAGAGGGGGTCGGGGGCTTTGACGGTGACGGCGGCCATGGCGGCCACGTCGGCAGCACTGCCCCAGGGGTCGCCTGTCCCCTGAATGTAGAGGATGGGGACGGGGTAGGCGCGGGAAACGGCCGTTCCGGGGCGAATATTGCCAAACGGCGTACCGCCAGCCAGCCGGTAGAACAGTTCGGCGATGGGCAGCACCAGCCTGCCAAACGCCCCAAACAAATGGTTGCCCAGCCGGTGGGCAAACACGGGAACGCTGGTGGGCTGCACGGCCACCGCCGCCCGGATCTGGTCGGTGCGGGTGAGGGCGTACAGCACGGTGTTGGCTCCCATAGAAAAGCCAATGGCACCAATGCGTTTGGGGTTGACTTCCGGCCGCTGGCTGACATAGTTTACTGCCCCCAGCAGGTCGCGCATCTCCTCTTGCCCAAAGGTGACGGGGGGCGCATCGCCGCTTTTGCCGTGGTTCCGCAGGTCAAACATCAGCAGATGGAATCCTTCCTGGTGCAAGTTGTAGGCCAGCCGCAGCAGGTCTAGCGGGCGGGAGCCAATGATGTTGGCGAGGAAGTTGTTGGCGCTGTCGCCCAGCCGGTTCCACGGCCAGCCATGAACCATGATGAGGGTGGAGCCGTTGGGGTTGGCGGCGGGAATGAACCAGCCGGAGAGATGTACACCGTCCTGGGCGGTGAAAAAGGCGTTTTCATAGGCCAGCCCCAGGTCGCCGGGGGTTCCCCACAGCGGCTGTCGTTCTGGCCGGATGATTTGGCGGGCGAAGAAGAGGGCAACGGAAACGGCCGTTCCGCCAATTAGCCCAACAATCGTAAAGAAAAAGCGCATGGCGCGTTGGAATAAATTCATTTTTACAGCAAGAGATTGGGGATTAGAGATTGGAGATTGGGGATACCCTCGTCTTCAATCTCTAATCTCCAATCCCCTAATCTCCCAATCTCGCTTGATCAACAACTTTGTCAGACAAATCCACCCCCGCAAACAAATCCTTCTCGCTATAGCCATCAGGCGTGGGAGGGTGGGCGCGGATGTACATTTCGTTTGCCAGCCAGCGACGCTGAATCCATTCGGGCAGCAGGCCGCCACGGGTTCCGCCGCCGCCCCCACCCTGGCTGGCGTGGGCGGCACTGGCTTCCTTTTTCACGTCCCAATAGCGGCTAAAGTTGACCAGCGTGTGGACTTTTTTGCGCGGGTAGCCCAGCCGGGTCATGTCAATGTCTTTGTTGCGCCCCATCTTTTTGGGATCCTGGCCGCGCAGCCGCATGAGAAAGGTGAAAAATTTGATCCAGCGGTTGGGGAAGGCACCAAAGTACAGCTTTTGCGGTTGGTAGGGAGCCGGGCCAATATCGGGATATTGGCTGGCATCACCGGCAGCGTAGAAGGCGGGGGTGGTGATTTTGTTGCACTGGATGTGGTCGGGGTGGAAGTAGCCGCCGGTGGGGTCGTGGGTGACGACAACCTGGGGGCGGATTTGGCGAATGAGGGCGACGACGCGGCGGGTGCCTTCTTCAAGGTCAGACTGGATGAAGGCATCGGGGTGGTTGTTGGCGGGGTCGCCAATGTAGCCGGAGTCGCGGTAGTTGAGTTTGTGGAGGGTGGCACCGAGGATGGAAACGGCCGTTTCCAACTCCTTGTCCCGAATCTCCACCAGCCGCTCCCGTTCATTGGCATATTCCTCCACCACCGACCCCGCCGCCCCGTCCGTTGCAATCACCACATGCACCGCCACCCCCTCCGCCACATACCGCGCAATCGTCCCCCCCGACCCAAACGATTCATCATCAGGGTGAGCAACTAGAATAAGTAGTCGTTTTGGCATAATAGTCACTTTAATAGGACGCGGACAAACACGGACAAACGCGGACGAATTTTATATTTTCCACGTTATTTTTTTGCGTGCATTATCGAACGATTTGCGAACAAAAGACGGGTTAGGGCCAAAATTTAACAGCAGGCCTACTTCAAAGTGCGTTGCTCGCAGGTAATTGAGCAATTGGGCTTCATGTTGTGGCAAAAGCCTGGAGGCAGCTTTTAATTCAACAATGATTTTGTCTTCAACAACGAGATCAGCAAAGTACTCACCCATCACAATCCCATCATAAAACACATCAATTTTCCGTTGCTGTTCAACCGTTAATCCAGCACGTTGCAACTCATGCAGCATGGCATTTTCATATATTTTCTCCAAAAAGCCATACCCAAGGTTGTGGTAGACTTGCTTGAAGAAAACACGCAAGATGATGTCTGTGATGTCTTTATGTTTCAGCTCTGTTGGTTGCTTTAGCATCATAAACCCTTCTTGTCCGCGTTTGTCCGTGTTTGTCCGCGTCCCATTTCTTCTTATAAAGCAGCACGAACGGCCGTATCGAAAATTTGCAGGCCGTCGTTAATTTGCTGCTCGGAAACCACCAGCGGTGGAATCCAGCGGATGACATTGCCGTAGGTGCCGCAGTTGAGCAGCATCAGGTTGCGATCCAGGCAGCCTTGCTGAATCTTCTTCACCATGTCGGCATCGGGTTTGCGGCCAGAAGCGCCGATTTCAACCCCAACCATCAGCCCCAGCCCGCGCACGTCGCCAATGAACGGGTAGCGCCCTTGAAGCTCTTCCAGCCCGTCGCGGAGCTGTTCGCCACGGGCGGCGGCGTTGGCAACCAGCCCTTCTTTTTGGATGACTTCTACCGTGGCGGTGGCGGCAGCGGCAGCAACAGCGTTACCCCCGCCATAGGTGCCGCCGTGCGTCCCCGAAGGCCACTTTTTCATCAAATCGAGCGGGGCGGCAATGGCACTCATGGGCATCCCGGAAGCCAGCCCTTTGGCCATGATGAGGATGTCGGGCTGCACGCCAAAATGTTCCAGGGCAAAGAATTTGCCGGTGCGGCCAAAGCCGGACTGGATTTCGTCAAAGATGAGGAGGATGCCGTATTTGTCGCAGATTTTCCGCAGCCCTTGCATGAATTGGGCGGAGGGGACGACGTAGCCGCCTTCGCCCAGCACCGGCTCAATGATCATGGCGGCGGTTTCGCTGGGGGCGGTTTGGCCTTTGAGCAGGAGTTCGAGTTCGCTGAGGCAAAAATCGGCCGTTTCCTCCTCGCTCCAGCCGTAGCGGTAGCTGTAGGGGAAGGGTGCCACGAAAATGCCGGCCGCCAGAGGGGTGTAGCCAGCGCGGTAGACGGTTTTGCTGGTGGTCATGGCCATGGTTTGGTTGGTGCGGCCGTGGAATGAACCTTGGAAAACGATGATGTTGGGGCGACCGGTGGCCTGACGCGCCAATTTAACGGCCGCTTCTACCGCCTCGGCCCCGCTGTTGCTAAAGAAAAAGCCGTCCAGATGGGAGGGAACGACCCCTTTGAGAGCATCTACCAGCTTGACAAAGTTGCTGGTGTAGGCAATGTTGGCCTGCCCAAAAATGAGCTTGCCTGCCTGCTCCTGAATGGCTTGCACCACATGGGGGTGGCAATGGCCGGTGTTGGTGACACCAATGCCGCTGGTAAAGTCGAGGTGCTGGTTGCCCTCGGTGTCGTACAAATAGCACCCTTCGGCGCGGTCAATGACGACATTGGATAAGCGCCCCCAAACGGGGGAAAGGTTGTTGAGTGATTCGGTCATAATCCTCTTGGAAAATTGGAGACTGGAGATTGGGGATTGGAGATTGTGAACCTTCATCAATCTCTAATCTCTAATCTCCAATCTCTATTTATTTTTATGAAACGTCTGCAGCATGGGCAGCATGGGAACTAAAGTCAGGTTGTGGATGGGATGGTGCACGCCCGGCAAGACAAATAGCCCGCCGCGCCGGAAGGCGCGGCTGAGGCGGTACGTTTCGGGCAGCGATACCATTTCGTCGCGGTCGCCGACGCTAACCAGTGCAGGGCAGGGTAGCTGCTGCAATTGCTGTTCACGGATGCCACTGCTGGCTTGTTGGGCGATGAGGGCGGCGGATTGGCGCAGCAAGTCGCGCCAGCGGCGGCTGCCGTGGTCAATGACAAGCTGGTCGGCGTAGCTGGGGGCGGTGGTGACAAGGGTTTCGGGGTCTAGCTGCTGGCGCATTTGGCTGGCGGTTTCGTCTGTCCAATAAAATTTGGTGGCGTGGAGGTGGAGGGTGGTGACGCGGCGGGGCTGGGTGAGGGCGAATTGGAGGGCGAGGTAGCCGCCAAAGTCGTAGCCGGAGAGGGAAACGGCCGTTAATCCCAGCCCATCTACCAGCCCCACCACATCCTGCACCATCCGATCCGGCCGCAGGTCAGTGGCGTTGTTGGTCGAACGGCCGTGGCCGCGCAAATCCAGCAGCAGCAGCCGGAAATGAGCCGAAAGCGGCTGCACAAACGGCTGCCACTGCCGCGAAATCGTCCCCAGCAGCCCCGGCAATAGCAGCAGCGCCGGCAGCCGTTCGTCGCCATAAAGCTCATAATAAATTGTCGTTCCGTCGTCGGCTATCCATTCCATGTTGGTTATTGGTTGATTGGAGATTGGAGATTAATGACGGTTTGTAATCTCCAATCTCCAATCACTAATCTCTAATCCCCCATCCCCACCGCAAAGCCAATGGCGTGGGTGTTGGTATGGGAAAGGCTGATTGACCATTGCGTAAGGCCAAGCTGGGCAGCCAGCTTGGCTGCGCTGCCGTGCAAATGCAGCTCCGGCTTGCCCCGTTCGTCGCACACCACCTCAATATCGGTCCAGTTCACATCGCCAATGCCTGTGCCGAGTGCCTTGCCCACTGCTTCCTTGACTGCAAACCGGCCGGCCAGCCGCGCCGCCTTGTCTTTGCAGTAAGCACGCTCCTGGGCAGTGAAAAAACGTTGAAAAAAACGCTCCCCATGCCGCGCTATCGCCTGCTCAATGCGGCTGATTTCAATCATGTCTACACCGGTTGCTAACATTCGGTATTCGGTAATCAGTAACCAGTAATCAGTAACCAGTTGACTGATTACCGATTACCGATTACTGTCTCACGGGCCTGCTACGGCAATGGCAAGCTGTGTTGTACTTAAATATTTTTGCGCTGCCGCCTGAATGCGCACCGGGGTGATGGCGTTGATCAGGCTGGGGTAGCGGAGCAGGTAGTCGAGACCCAGGCTGTAGAACTCTATGTCGGTGATGACATCGGCCAGACCGCTGTTGGTTTCCAGACTGACGGGCAGCGAGCCGGTGCGGAAAGCCTGACTGTCGGCCAGCTCATCGGCGGGAACGGGTTCGTTCTGGATGCGGGCAATTTCGCCAATGGCGGTGGTGATGGCTTGCTCCACGTCGCCGGGGGCGACCCCCATGCTGATGAGCCAGGGGGTGGGGCCGAGGGTGCCTTGAAGGCTGCTGTAGGCGTAGTAGGCCAGCCCTTGCTCTTCGCGCACGCTTTTGCCAATGCGCCCCATCATGCCGAAAACGCCGAGAATGGTGTTCATCAGGCTGGCATCGAGGTAGTCGGGGGTGTTGCGGGGGGGGCCGGGGAGACCGATGAGAACGTCGGCCTGGGATTTGCCAGGCATGGGGATGTGGGTGCGGATGGTTTGGGCGGGGCGTGGGACGGGAGAAACGGCCGTTTCCTCCCCCTGCGCCTCATTCACCCAATCCCCCAACACGGCCTGAATTTTTGCCAACGCCGTCTCTGCCTTAATCCCCCCCACCAGCGTCAAAATCATGCCCCGTGGCCCATAGTGACGGGCGTGGAAACTCGCCAAATCTTCACGCATGAGGGCAGGGATGGTGTCGAGATAGCCTGACGTGGAACGGCCGTAAGGGTGGTCGCCATAGAGCAACTCGTTAAACGCCAGCCCCGCCATCTGGCGCGTGTCGTCGGCCCGCATGTGCAGCCCAGTGATAATTTGGCCGCGCACCTCTTCAACCTCGGCGGCGGGGAAGGTGGGGCAGCGCAAAGATTGCGCCAGCAGTTCCAGCACCAGGTCGAGGTCTTCCACCAGGCTGCTGGCGGAAAAGGAGGTGGCGTGGCGGCCGCTGGTAAAGTCTAGGTCGGCCCCCACCGCTTCCAATGCCTCGTGGATGCTGTCAAAATCGCGGGTTTGGGTTCCGTACAGCAGCAGGCTGGCGGTGAAATCGGCCAGCCCGGCCTGGGCGCGGCTTTCGTTGAGGGAGCCAACGCGGAGGATGCCGTCAATGACGACGGTTTGGCTGGCAAAGTTTTCGTAGATAAGGACCACGATGCCGTTGGGCAGTTGGTGCCGTTGGATGGTGTCGGGGCCGGGATAGGTTGGGTTGGGCATATTTTTTTTGACAGGATTTACAGGATGAAGATGATCTTGCAATGGCTGTCTTTATTGTGATTCTAGCAGCCTGGCAGAAAAAGAAAATGGATGCGCGGATAACGCGGATCGGAGCGGATTCTCGCGGATAAAAAGAAAAATCCGTGTTTATCCCAATAAATCCGCGTTATCCGCGCATCTATTCAGATTTCTCCGACAAGCTCCTGGATAAGTTAGTTGTCAATGATGCTTGTATGCTGAGAATAATACCATCCGATTTGATGGGTAGCCAATGAATCTACTGATAGATGACAAGGACAGGGGGCGGGGAAAGTTGGTTCATGATTTCGGCGGGGGTGAGCAGGGGGACGTCGCCGTCGCGGGGATAGAGCTTGAAGCCACCGTAGTGGAAGGCGGGTTCGGTGGTGTATTGGGTGTAGTTGCGGATTTTGGCGGCGGCGGAGCCTACGCCGTCGCCGTCTATGACGATCTCGACGTGGGGGAAGAGCTGGATGTTGGCTTTGTCGGGGAGCATACTGTCAGTAAACTGGTGCAGGATGAGGACGCGGTTGTGGCCGATTTCCTGGGCGATTTGGTTAAGGTCGGCCTGGATGGCGTTGATGGTGTTGGCGTAGAGGGAGCCGATGTTGACCAATGGCACCTGGCCGGGCTGCATGGCGTATTCGGGGTCGAGGGCGAGGTGGACGTGGGGGTGGTAGAGGAGGTGGCGGATGCGGTTGACCTGCTGGATGATGTCGCCGTGGCTGGGCTGGATGTCGAGAATAACGGCCGTTTCTCTCTCCTCCGCCACTCGCACCCACTCCTCAATCAGCGCCAAATCCACGTTGCTATGGTAGTAGGGTGGGTTTTGCGTGGCGACGGTGACGATCATGTGGTAGGTGGGCAGGACGGTGCGGCCGGGCATGAGGGGGATGAAGTCGGCGACGGTGGTCAGAAGCTGCTGGTGCATTTGCTCGCGGGGCAGGCTGCCCAAAATGCCGAGACCGGGGCCGGTGGGGCTACCGTAAAAGGCAACGAGGCCGTATTGGCTGAGGTAGGGTTGGGGCTGGACGGGGGTGAGGGTGGGGAGGGGGGCGGTGGGTGTGGAGTGTGGGGTGTGGGGTGTGGCAGTGTTAGTAGGGCGTAGGGTGTGGAGTGTGGGGTGTGGGGTAGATGTGGGCGTGGCGGAGAGTGGGGTGGGTAAGGGTGGGGTTGGGGTGGTGAGGTGGGCGAGTGGTTGGGTGGTGGGCAGGGGATGAGGAGGGGAGAAAACGGCCGTTTTCACTCCCATCTCATCACGCACAACCCACAACAGGCTGGCAATGCTGGCAAGGATGAAGATCAGGAGGATGAAAAGGGTGAGGGTATAAGCGCGGCTGGTCAAGGTTAGAATTGACGCCGCCGAATGCGAATTGAATCATCGGCCAGGAGAGGCCAGGAAAATGGCGTTTTCACGCCGCAACCTCGAACACGAAGTCATTTTTGAGTGCCTGGGCAGCATAGCGTAGTGCCTCGGCAATAGCGTCAGCAGAAAGCTGGGGGTAAGCTTCCAAAATCTGCCGATGGGTCGCCCCACTGGCAAAAAGCTCTAATAGAAATTCAACACTGAGCCGTGTTCCCTTAATAACTGGTTTGCCGCCTAAAATGTTGGGATCGGTTGTAATATAGGTAAACATAAGATCGCACCTTTAAATTTTAGCCAACAACATTGTATACAGCATCGTACACCAGTACAAGACAAGTATGCTCCAGGCTTCACTTGTTTTTATGGTTTTGTCCACCACCAAATGCCTGTACATTCCGGCAAAATGGTTAGTTCGTCGCGCAAAATGCGGTCGGCCAGCTCGTCGCCAAAGAAAAAGCGGGTTAGATATGCACCTTCAGCGGGGGAGGCGAATTGGTAATCGGTGCGAATCCAGGTGGATTGGAAGCCGTGGTCGTTTTCCCACCAGCGATACAGTTCCGCCAGCCCTTCCGTGGGTGGGGTGGGGGTTTCAAAGCCGGTGCCGAGGGTCTCGAGCAAAATGAGTGTGCCGCCGGGGCGCAGCACGCGCCGCATTTCGCTGAGGGCGGCGTTGATTTCGTCGCGCCAGCTTTCGGGGAACCAGCCAACGCAGTGGGCAAGGCTCCAGCCAGCAATGGCGATGTCGGCGCTGGCATCGGGGGCGGGGAGGGCGTGGTTGGGAGAAACGGCCGTTTCCACCCCCTTGCCCAACACCCCCATCTTTACCAGCTTTTCCGTCGCCACCGCCAGCATGTGGGCAGAGCCATCATAGGCGCGAATAGTGCGGGCGTGGGGAGCCAACAGGCAAACCAGCCGCCCCGTGCCGGTGCCTAATTCGATGATGTCGGTTTGGGAAAACGGCCGTATTTTTTCCAGTGCCGGTAAAATATTCCCCCGATAATCCTCTGTTGCAACCATCGCCTCATAGGCGGCTGCTTTTGTGGCATAAATTTCCTGAAAATGATCCATCGTTACCCCAGAATGAGTAGTGCCAGCAGTG
>WBZL01001879.1_pt1 | contig 21057 bp, 8 predicted proteins | sample 5204291 | NCBI WGS metagenome assembly WBZL01 (sample SAMN12344345, study PRJNA552823) | activated sludge metagenome | biome: Activated sludge suspended growth; feature: Nitrification reactor; material: Wastewater; isolation source: activated sludge from nitrification reactor of wastewater treatment...
ACGATCCCGAGTTGTTCGTGCGCCAGGTCGTCTGGAATGCCTCACCCGGGGTGATGGTCGCCGAGGGCGAAGAGGGCGCGGAGGTTCCCACGACGTTCGTTGCGGTAGCGGTGAAGGTGTAATCGGCTCCGTTGGTCAGGCCACTCACCAGGCAGGTGCGTTCCGGCAGGGTGATGGTGCAGGTGGTCCCGCCCGGTGAGGCGGTAACGGTGTAGGTGACCGGGTCGCCGCCGCTGGTGGGCGGGGTGATCCAGCCGACCTTGGCGCCACTGGGCCGGGGCAGGGCGACCGGTGGGGCTGGGGTCGCCGGCGCCTGCGTCTGCGCGGGTTCCGGATCCGGCGCCAGCCCGGTGGACCCGCCGTCGATGATCGTCCAGCCTCGTTCGTTGACCAGGAACGTGCGAGCGGCGGTCGGTTGACCGGTGGAGTACTTCGCGGGGGTCGCGCCGAAGACGACACTGTCCGCGGTGACACCCGTGCCCTGTCCGTTGGCCACCCCGTCGGTGGCGTATCCGAACGCCCACGACACCAGCAGCTTGTCGTAGTGCCGGGTCGACAACGCGCTGCCGGTGAACATCGTGGTCATGTCGGTGACCCCGCCGATGTCCCAGGTGCGCACGTCCTGGTTGAACGCCGACGCTGCGTTGAACATGCTGGACATGTCCGTGACCTCGCTCGTGTTCCACCGGTTGCCCGAGGTGGCGAGGGCCTGGTTGAAGTTCGTGGCCGACTGGAACATCGACGCCATGTTGGTGACCTTGGCCGTGTTCCAGTTGCTGAGGGGCCGGTTGAAGGCGGTCGCGCCGTGGAACGTCCCGCTCATCGACAGAACCTTGCTGACGTCCCAGTTCGTTCCGTCGGTGTCCATCGGCTGGTTGTAGGCCGCGGCGCTGCGGAACGTCTGCGCCAACGAGGTCACGGCGCCGGTGTCCCACCCGCTGAGGTCTTGGTTGAAGACCGTGGCATTGGCGAAGGTGTTGGAGAGGCTGGTGACCTTGCTGACGTCCCACCCGCCGATCGGTTGGTTGAACGCTCGCGCCCCGTTGAAGGTCTGTGTCAGGTTCGTGACCTTGCTCGTGTCGAAGTGCGCCAGGGGTTGGTTGAACGCCGCCGCGTTCTGGAACATGTAGGTCAGATCGGTGACATCACTGGTGTCGAAGTTCGTGAGCTCGCCGTTGAACTCGGTGGCCCCGTTGAACATGCGGTTCATGTCCGTGGCGGAGCCGGTGTTCCAGGTGGCCAGTGATTGGTTGAACTTCGGTGCCCCCTCGAACATGCTGTCGAAGTCGGTGACGTTGCTGGTGTTCCACTTGGCGCCGACGCGGGGCAGGGGCTGATTGAATACCTGCGCGTAGCGGAACATCCAGCGCATGTCGGTGACCGACGCGGTGTTCCACTGATCGATCGCTCCGTTGAACTTGAAAGCGAAGTTGAACGTCCCGAACATCTTGGTGACGTTGCTCGTGTCCCAGCCGTTCAACGATTGGTTGAACTCATAGGCGTCAGAGAACGTGGAGCTCAGATCGGTCACGTGGGAGACGTCCCAGTGGCTGATCGACCCGTTGAACTTGCCGGCCCGGGAGAACGCCTGCTCCAGGCTGTTCGTCGTAGACATGTCTGGAGCATCGGTGGCGCTGAACGTGGTGAGGTTACTGGCGCCGTAGAAGTACTCGCCGTCCTGCAGTGGCGTGTCCAGGCGCAGACCGGACCAGTTCATGACGTCGAGCAGCTTGGTGCGGTCGCCACCGTTGTTGAACCGGAAACCCCGCAGTGAACCGGCCATCGTGACGATCTTCTCGCCGTCGGTGGCGTAGGTGTGAAGGCGGTCCGGGTCACTGGCGGAGGTGACCAGGCCGCCGGTGCCGTCGCCCCAGTCGACGACGAAGTTGTACGTGCCATCCGTCACCAGCGGCAGCGCGAGGGAGCGCGTACCCGTGGTCCCGTCGCCGGTGAGGCTGGTGTTCCACTTCATCCGGATCGGCACCAGGGGGGTCGCTGCATCCGACGTGCTCGACACCCCGGACCAGCCGTCGTCATTCCGGGCCCGTGCCGTGAACGTGTAGCTCTGGTTGCTCAGTCCGGTGAAGTCGCAGTAGGTCGCCGGTGGGGTGATGGTGCAGGTCCCGCCGCCGTTCGACGCGGTCACCTCGTAGGACGTCGGAACCCCGCCGCCCGAGCCTTTGGCGACGTACACCCGCAGGGTGCTGCCGTCCTGGGGAGCTGCGAACGGTTTGCGCGGGGCACTGGGTTCGCGGGTCTCGGGGGTGACCGGGGTCGAGGCACCGGAGGGATCCGAGTCCCCGACGGCGTTGGTGGCCACGACCCGGAAGGTGTACTCCGTCTGGTTCGCCAGTCCGTCGATGGTGCAGCTCAGCTCCGACCCGTCGGTCGTACAAGTCCGGCCCGAAGGAGTGGCTGTGGCCGTGTAGCCGGTGATGGCCGAGTGGTTGTCAGTCGACGGGGCCAGCCACGACACCACAGCTGACTCCGAACCGGCCACCGCAGTCACCGAACGCGGGGCGCTGGGAACGCCCGCCGGCCCCAGGTCGGTGATCGTCCACCCCAGATTGCCGGTCAGGGTGGTTCGCGCCGTGCCGGAGGTGGTGGGGTTGTAGTAGCTGTCGCCGGCGTCGAAGTCGACCCCCGGTTCCACAGCGGTCTCCGCCCATCCTTCGAGGATGGCGTCGTAGGTGTCCAGGTCGAGCGCCACGCCCTGGAACATGTCGCTCATGTCGTTGACCTCGGCGATGTTCCAGCCGCCCAGGTTCTGTTCGAACGCCGTCGCTCCGCGGAACATCGATGCCATGGTGGTCACGGACGAGACGTCCCAGCCGGTGACATCGGCATTGAATGAGTCGGCATCGCGGAACATCGAGTTCATCCGAGTCACGCCGGACACGTCCCAGGCGGACAGGTTCTCGTTGTACTGGTCCGCTCCCTGGAACATGGCGCGCATGGTGCGGACCCCGGACACGTCCCAGGTGGCCAGTCCCCCGGTCAGCGACGAGGCGCCGAGGAAGGCGTCGGACAGGTCGGTGGTGCCGCTCAGATCGGGTGCGTCGAGCGCGGTGATGGTGAGATTGGCCGCCCCGCGGAAATAGCCACCGCTGTTGCCCAGCGTGAGTGGCCCCCAGGACGACACCCGATGCAGTTTCAGGCGGTCGCCGCCGCCGTCGAAAGCCCAACCGTCGATGGTGCCGGTGATGGACACCGTCTGTTCGCCGGATTCCTCGTAGGTGTGGCTGATCGGCGATGTCGGATCGGCGACCTGCTCGGTGGTGCCGTCACCCCAGTCCACCGTGAAGTCGTAGGTGCCCTCGTCGAGAAGGAGCGGCAACGTGATCTCGTGGGTTCCACTGGAACCGGTGGACGTGTCGCGGGTGTCCCAGACGCTGGTGAAGGTCGGCTCGTCGGCTCGGGCGGCCGGTGCGATGACCGTCAGACCCAGGAAGGCGATGGCCAGGGACAGAATGGCCGCAATCGTGCGGCGTGCGGTGCTGATCACGATCGCCGGCCCTTCTTCGCCTTCGCGAGGGTGGCAGCGACGCGCGGCGCCGACTGCAGCGAGGTCCCGACCCGGTTCGAGACCGTCACGACACAGCGGTAGCGGGTGCCCTTCCGCAATCCGCCCACCGCCAGGTTCCGCTTCTTGCCGGTCACCGTGCGCACGGCGGCACCGTTGAGTTGCCGGCAAGTGGCGGTGGCCTTGGTGATCGGGGCACCGCCGGTCGCCCGCGGGGTCCACGTGAGCATCAGTTGTCTCGTCGACATTGCCTTCAGGGTCTTCAGGACGGGCGCCACAGGGGCGGTGGCGCGGGGCCGCACGATGGGCTTGGCCGGCAATGCGCGACCCGTCACAGTGCCAGTGGCCCGGTCGAAACCGGTCCGTGTGGTGGTGACGGTGACGACCGTACTCACACCCGGACGCAGCCCGGTGACCGTCATGAGGCCTGAGTCGTCGAAGGACACCCGGCCGCCTGCGACGGACGTCCGTCCGGACCACGTGTACGCCCGACGGTAGTTGGTGACATCGACGGTGAAGCCCTTGGCCGTGGCCGTGACGACTCCGAAGGTGGGCTTCAGAGCCGGTCCGGAGCGCGACGAGACGGTCTTCTGGGCGACTCCGTCGGCATGCTCGTCCCTGATGGTCACGACCCGCAGGACCGACGCCGTCCCGGGCGCCAGCCCGGTGACGGTGACCAGTCCGTCCTCGTCGATCGTCACCTCGTCCTGGGTGCGGGTGGCGGTGGGCTGCCAGGTGAAGTCGGGGTTGTAGTTGGTGATCGGGATCTCGAAGCCGTCCGCTGTGCGCACCGCGGGGCCGAACAGAGGTACGCGCGCTGCCTTGAGCGAACGGCCAGTGGTCTCGGATTCACCGGCAACGTACCCCGTGCGTGTGGACGTGACGGTCACGGTGGACTCGGTGTTCGGCGCCACTCCCGTGACCCGGACCATCCCTGCGTTGTCGATGACGGCGGTGCCCACCGAGGCCGACACCTGCCAGGTGAAGCCGCCCAGGTGGTTGGTGATCGGGACGCGGAACCCGTCGGCGGTCCGGACGATCGCACCGAAGGTGGCGTCACGTGGAGCTTCCAGGGCGGAGCCGCTGACCGTCGCCGATCCGTCGGTGTATTCGTCGCGCGACGTCCGGACGGTGACGGTGGCTTCTTGTCCGTGATCCAGGCCCGTCACGCTGATGGCGCCGGTCTCATCGTTGAGGCTGGCGGTCCCGTGGTCGCTCTCCACCGACCAGCGGTAGTCGGTGTCATAGCCGGTGATCTGGGTGGAGATGCCGTGGCTGAGCCGTGTCGCCGCCACCAGCTGCGGGATCTTGGGAGCGCGCAGCGAGGTGCCGGTGACTGTACTCGAGCCATCGGCGTAACCGTCGGCGGTCGTGGCGACCGTGACGCTGGCCTGAGTGTTGTAGTCCAGTCCGGTGACCGTGACCACCCCGTCGGTCAAGGTGGCCGCGACGCCCTCGGGGGTGCGGTCGGAGATGTCCCAGTCGAACTCGTCGTCTGCCGCGTAGTTGGTGATCTCGGCGGTGAACCCGTCGGGCGTGCGGGTGACCGAGGTGAAGCTCGCGGCCTGCGGCGCCCTCAGGGACAGCGCCGCGATCTCGGCCGAGCCCGGGTCGTAGCCCTGACGGGTCGTACCGACCGTGACGGTCACCTCGGTCTCGGGGTCGGCGTCGGTCACAGTCAGGGTGGCGCTGTCTTCGTCGAGCGATGCTTGCGCGTCCGGATCGGTCGATTCCACGTCGTCAACGGACCATTCGTAATCGTCTGCGTTCTCGACCAGGTTGCCGATCTCGACTTCGTAGCCGTCGGCGGTGCGCGTGGGAACTCCGAAGTCCGGGATCAGTGCCGGCCCGTTCAGCGAACGCCCCTCGGCGGTGGCGGATCCGGGGGCATACCCGTCCTGAGTCGTCCTGACCGTGACGTCGGCGTCGGTACCGGGGTCGACCCCGGTGACCGTCACCTCGCCGGTGTCGGCATCCAGTTCGGCGCTGCTGCCCCCGGGGGTGTGGCCGGTGATCGACCAGTCGAAGTCGTCGTCCTTGTCGTAGTTGGTGATGACGACGGTGAACCCGTCCTCTGTCGGCACGGGAGTAGCGAACTCGGGGATCCAGGCGGCCTCCAGAGCGGTTCCCGATTCGTCGGCGCTGCCGGACACGAAGCCCGATCGCTCCGTGGTCACGGTCACCGTGAAGCCGGTGCCTGCGGCCAGGTTCGACACGGTCACCAGCCCGGTCTCCGCGTCGAGCGCGACGTCCGGGGCGCCCTCGGGATCAAGCGCGGTCCAGCGGAACAGTTCTTTGTTGGCGGCGTAGTTGTCGATGGCGACGGTGAAGCCGTCGGCGGTGCGCGTGCGGGTTCCGAAGTTGGGCGTCAGTGCCTCTTCGAGCGCGGCACCCTCTTGCTCCCCGGAGCCGGTCACGTACCCGGCGCGCTCGGTCGTGACGGTGACGCTGCTCGACTGACCCGGCTCGACGCCGCTGACGGTGATCAGGCCGGTTGCCGGGTTCAGTGCGGCGGTCACGTCGGCGCCGACCGGGTCCGACACCGTCCAGTCGAAGTCCTCGGCGTTGTCCAGGTAGTTGGTGATCAGGACCGTGAAGCCGTCGGCGGTGCGGGTGATGGGGGCGAAGTCCGGCGTCAGTGCCTCGGCCAAAGCCACCCCGTCCTGCGAATTGCTGCCCGGGGCGTACTCCTCGCGCTCGGTCCCCACGGTGACGGTTGCCGTCTGGGCTGGATCGACCCCGGTGACCGTCACGACACCCTCATCGTCGATGGTCGCCTCGACCCCGTCCGGCTGGGTTCCCAGGACCGCCCACTGGTAGTTGGTGCCGGGGCCATCGAAATTCTCGATCGGCACGGTGAAGCCGTCGGCGGTCCGGGTCACGGTCCCGAAGTCGGGGACGTACGCCTCATTGAGCGCCTGACCCTCGACCGTGTCCGTGCCGCTGTCGTAGCCCTGGCGGTCGGTCGTCACGCGGACGGTCAGGGACTGCGACGGATCGAGGCCACCCACGACCAGAACCCCATCGACCAGTTCCGCGGTGGCCGGCAGTTCCGGTGCCTCGACCTCCCATTCCCAGTCCGGCGAGAAGTTGTCGATGGGAACGGTGAAACCGTCGGGGGTGCGGGTGATCGTGCCGAAGTCGGGCACCCGGGCCGATCCGTTGATCGACGTGCTCGACGCGGTTGCCGAACCCGGCGCGTGGAGGGCCTTCGTCGTGGTGACCACGACCGAGGAGGGCGTCCCTGGCGTCACGCCCGTCACCGTCAGCAGGCCGGTCTCGAGGTTCAACGACGGAACGGCGCCGGCCGGAGTCGGCGACTCGGTGCCCCAGACGTAGTCGTCCTTGTTCGCCAGGTAGTTCTCGATCTGGACGGTGAAGCCGTCGGCGGTGGGAGTGGGTGTTGCGAACTGCGGGGTGAGTGCTCCCTGAAGTGCGCGGCCGGTCACGCTGCTCACCCCGTCGGCGAATCCGAACAGTTTGGCCGAGACGGTGACCTCGACCTCCTCACCGGGGTCGGCCAGCGTCACGGTGAGCACACCGTTCTCGTCGATGGCCGCCTCGGCCGACTCGGGACTGGTTTCCTCAACCGTCCAGGCGTATGCCGGGTCATAGTTGTCGATCGCGACCGTGTACCCGTCCGGGGTGCGCGTCGGTGTCGCGAAGCTCGGGTCCAGTGCGTCACCGATCGCCGTGGTGACGGTCACCGTGGCGCTGCCCGTCACGTGTTCCTCGTCGCCGGAGGTTACGGTCACCGACGCTTCCCGACCGGGGGGCAGATCGGTAGCCGTGAGCAGCCCGGTCGGACCGACCTCGGCCCCACCGCCTTCAGGAGTGACCGCCGTGACCTCCCAGGTGAAGCCCGGGTTCTCGTCGAAGTTCTCGATCTGCGCGGTGAACCCGGTCTTGCCGACCGTCGGAGTGCCGAAGTCAGGATCGACGGCCGCCTTGAGGGAGCGAGCAGTCAGGACTGCGCGGCCGGGCGCGTAGTCGGTGCGCTCGGTCAGTACCTCCACCTCGGCCTCGACATCGGCGTCCAGCCCGCTGACGACGATGTGCCCGGCGCTGAACAACACATCACTGTCGGAATTCACGGTCCACTGGTAGTCGGTGTCGTTGCCGGCGTAGTTGTCGACGTCGGCGGTGAACCCATCGGCGGTCCGGGTCAGATTGACGAACTCGGGCGTCAGTGCCTGTTCGAGGGCTGACGCGCTGGTGGTCGCGGACCCTTCCGCATGCTGGGACCGACTGGTGGTCACGGTCACGCTCACCGATTGGGCCGGCGCGGCATTGCTGACGACGACCTCTCCGGTGTTTTCGTCGATCGACGCCGTCGGGGCGCCGTCCGGGTTCCCGACCGTCCAGGAGTAGAGCGGATTGGCTGCGTAGTTGGTGATCAGGACGCGGTACCCGTCCGGGGTGCGGGTGACCGTGCCAAAGGTGGGTGGCAACGCGGCCTTGAGTGCTTGCCCGGTCTTGTCGGCGCTGCCGGTGGCGTAGCCCTCCCGCACAGTCGTGACGGTGACGGTCACTGACTCCTCTGGGTCGGCGCCGGTGACAACCACCTCGCCGGTGTTGCGGTCCAGGATGGCGGTGGGATCACCGTCGGGATCGCTGACGGCCCACTCGTAATCGTCGGCATTGGCTCCGAAGTTCTCGATCGTGACGCGGAAGCCGTCGGCGGTGCGATTCACGCCGCTGAGCACTGGCACGAGTGCCTGGTCCAGTGCCTGACCCAGCTGGTCGCCGGACCCGGTCACGTAGCCCTCCCGCTGAACAGTGACTACGACAGTGGCGGTCGCCAGGGGATCAAGACCGCTGACGGTGACAAGTCCGGTCGTCTCGTTCAAGGATGCGGACCCCGGTCCTTCCGGATCGTCGACGCTCCAGTCGTAGTCGTCCTTGTTGTCCAGGTAGTTGTCCAACTGCACGGTGAATCCGTGTGCCGTCCGCGTGAGCGTGCCGAAGATCGGGGCCAGTGCGCTGTTCAAAGCCTGGCCGCCTTGGGAGAGGGTGCCGTCCGCGTGCCCCTCCTTGTGTGCGGTCACCACGACGGTGGCGGCTTCCCCGGGGTCAAGATTGTCGACCGTGACCTCGCCGGTCTCCAGATCCAGCGAGGCGGTCGCGTCGCCGTCCGGATCATCGACGGACCACTGCCAGTCCTCGGAGCTCTCCAGGTAGTTGGTGATTCCGAACTGGAATCCGGTGACTGTGCGGGTCACGCCGTCGATCTCGGGGGTCAGTGCTGCCAGCAGGGCCCGTCCGGACTTCTCCGCCGATCCGTCGAGGTAGCCGAAGGCGGTGGCGGCGACGGTGACGGTGACGGTGTCGCCCGGGGCAGCACCGGAGACGGTCACCAGTCCACTGCCGTCGATCGAAGCCGACGCGCCCCCGGTCGTGTCGGTGACCTCCCAGTCGAAGGGGTCGTCGGCGGCGAAGTTCTCCAACTGCACGGTGAATCCGGTCGCAGTCCGGGTCAGTTCGTCGGCGAAGACCGGATCGTGGGCTGGCGCGATCGGGGTGACAGGGGTGGAAGCCGAGGATGGCTCCGACGTGCCGCCGTCATTGTCGGCGGTGGCTGTGAAGGTGTAGGAAACGCCGTTGGTCAAGCCAGGCACCGCGCAGGTCAGCGGGCCACCGAGTTCGGTGATGGCACAGGTCGCTCCGCCGGGTGACGCTGTGACGACGTAACGGCTCGCGGGACCGCCGGTGGTCGCGGCCGGGACGGTGACCGACGCGGTGGCGTCCCCGCGCACCGCCGCGGGGGTCCCCGGGGAGCCGGGGCGCAGCACCGGGTAGGGAGCGGACGGGTCGGAGGTGCCCAACTCGTTGGTCGCGGTGATCTGGACCGAGTACTTGTAGTTCTCGTCCTCACTCAGACCGTCGACGACGCAGACAAGTTCGGTGGACTCGCAGACCTGATCGCCCGGATCGGTGGTGACGGTGTAACCGGTGATCGGGCGGCCGTTGGCGGCGGGCGCTTCCCACGTCACCGTGAGTTCATCGCCGGAGCGGCTCAATTGGATCCCGGCAGGAGCATTGGGGACGTTCTCGGTGGCCGCTCCCCCGTCGATCAGGGTCCACCCGCGCCCCGAGAGAGTGTCGACCGCATCCTGGGCGGCCGATCCGTAGTACTTCAGCCCGTCGGGGCAGTCGACCGAATCGTCCACGGCACCGCACGCGGTCAAGACCACGTCTTCTTGGGTGTCCTGGGCCGCCCAAGAGATGAGCAAGCGGTTGTACCAGTTGACGAACCGGACGCCCGTCATGGGAGCGATCCCGCGGAACATGCCCGCCATCGTCGTGACCTGCGAGATGTCCCACGCGGCGACCTCGTGCGTGAACGCTGACCGCTTGAACAGGTTGCTCATGTCGGTGACGGCACCGGTGTCCCACGACGACAGGTCCTGGTCGAAGCTGGAGGCGCCGTCGAACATGCCGGACATGTCCTGAACCGCGCCGACGTTCCATTCGCCGATCTCGGCGTTGAAGGACGACGCACCCGCGAACATCCGCGCCGTGGTCGTGACGCCGGACAGGTTCCAGTCCCCCAGATCGCCGGTCAGCGCCGCGGCATCCCGGAAGGCGTCACTCAGGTCCGTGGTGCCACCCAGGTCAGGCGCATCCGTGGCGGTCAGGGTGAGGTTGGTCGCCCCATAGAAGTAGCCGCCCGCGTTGCCCAAGGTCAGCGAACCCCAGTTGCTGATGTCCGACAGCTTCTTGCGGTCACCGGTGTTGTTGAACCGCCAGCCGTCAATCTGTCCACGGATGGCGATGTACTTCACGCCGCCGGTGGCGTAGGTGTGTTGGGCGGTGGAGGTGTCGTGGCTGCTGGTGACGCCGTCGCCCCAGACGACCTGGAAGTCGTAGGCGCCGCCGCCGGTCAGAGGCAGGCGGATTGTGCGACCCGACGAGGAACCGGAGCTGGTGCGGGTCGTGTCCCATTCCGAGGTGAACCAGTCGGTATCAGGGCTGACGGTGACGGAAGGATCGGACCAGGCTGACGATCCCGCAGTGCTGCCGGCCCGCGCCTGAAGTGTGTAGTCATTGCCGTTGGTCAGCCCGCCCAGGAGACACGACGTGTCCGGCGCAGTGATATTGCAGGTGATACCAGGTTCCTCCACCACCTGGACCGTGTAACCCTCGGCCGAATCGACCGGCGACACGACGGCCCGGACCGAACCGTTACCCGGTACAGCGACCGGGGCGTCGGGCGCGGGAGGGGCGTCGTACAGCGACGGCTCGGACGTGCCGACAGCGTTGGTAGCCGTGACGACGAAGTAGAAGTTGTCGTCCAGGTCACCACCCAGATCGCAGTCGGCGGTGTTGTCGGTTCCGTAGGTGGTGCATGTCCCGGTCGGGGTCAGGTCGGCCTTCGTCAGAGCAGTGACGGTGTACGACGTGATCGGGCTGCCGTTGTCGGCCGGTACATCCCAGGTGATCCCGGCGTCTGCGATGGGGCTGGAGATCCGGTGCACGTTGGTCACGCGGTCCGGAGCCTTGAGGTTGCTCGGACCGCCGTCGGCGATCTGCCAGCCGCGTTGTTCGAGGCTGCGCCGGGCGCGGGTGGGTGCACCCTCCGAGTACTCGGGAGCGCCGGAAGCGCAACCGGCTCCGTTGGTGTCCGCCGTTCCGCACACCGTCAGGACGACGTCAGGGCCGCTGCCGGAGTCCACGACATCCTGCGCCGCCCAGGCGGTGAGCAGCCGGTTGTACCAACCCACTCCCGCGGCGCCGGCCGGCACGGCGGTGTTGCGGAAGAGGTTCTCGAAGGTCGTGACGTTCGATACGTCCCACCCGGAGATGTCACCGCCGAAAGCGGAGTCCCGGAAGGCACCGGACAGATCGGTGACAGATCCGGTGTCCCACGCCGACAGATCCTGGTTGAAGGCGGTGGCCCCGGCGAAGATGTCGCCCATGTCCTCGACCTGGCTGGTGTCCCAGGTGTTGAGCGGTTGGTTGAAGGTCGTAGCACCGGCGAAGGTGGCGTGCATGTCGCGGACCGCACCGACCTGCCAGTCCGAGATATCGGTCGTGAGCCCTGAATCTTGGAACGTCCCGTACATGTCCGCGACGTTCGTGACGTACCAGGTGTCCAGTCCGGAGCCGGTGAACGACGTGGCGCCTTTGAAGGTGTTGGTCAGGTCGGTGACCTCGTCGGTGGCCCAGCCGCTGACGGTCCCGTTGAAGGAACTGGCTTCCAGGAACGCGTTGGACAGGTCGTGGGTGCCGGTGAGGTCCAGAGCGTCGGTAGCGCTTCCGGTCAGGTTCTCCGCGCCGTAGAAGTACGAGCCGGCGTTGCCGAGGCGAAGTGCTCCCCACGCGCCGATGTCCAGCAGCTTGAGCCGGTCACCCTGGTTGTTGAAGCGGAAACCGACGATCTGCCCGGTGATGGTCAGGTTCTTCAGGCCGGCCCGGGCATACGTGTGGGTGACCTCGGCCTGGTCCCGGCTGGTTATGTGGTCGGTTCGGCCGTCACCCCACGACACATAGAAGTCGTAGGTGCCGCCGACCGGGAGCGGAAGTCGGAGTTGGTTGGCGTTCGATGATCCTGCCGAGGTGTTGCCGGTGCGCCAGGTCGAGGTGAACGCCACGCCTGGAGCTGTTTCGTCCGACGGGTCGGAGAAGTCCGAGTCCCCGACACTGTTGGATGCGCGTGCCTTGAACCGGTAGGCGGTGTCGTTGGTCAGTCCGGTCACGACGCAGGAGGTTGCCGGGGCGGTGATGACGCAGGAACGGGCCGAGGACGTGATGTCCTCGACCAGGTAGGTGGCGGCCTGCGCGCCGGATTCCGCCGGGGTCACCGAGACGGTGACCTGGCCGTTCCCGGCGAGCACGGTCGGAGCGGCGGGGGTCAGAGGCGGCTCGGTGTCGGCGATGGATGGCCCGGACGTCCCGATCGCGTTGGTTGCGGTGACGAAGATCGTCCATGCTTGGTAGCCGCCGGCGAGGTTGCCGTCGAACTCGTACGAGTTCTCTGTGGTCCAGACGCTCATCTCCGAGAAGGGACTCGTCTTCAGCCGTGCCGTGACGGTGTAGTTCGTGATCGGGCTGTTGTGATCGTCGGGCTCCTGCCACGTGATGGTCGCGGAGTCGCCGTCGCCATTGATTCCCACGTTGGCCGGCGGGTCGGGGACGTCGAGGGTGGTCTGACCGCCGTCCACGATCGTGAACCCCCGCCCGATCAGTTCGGCCCGATCAGCGGTCGGCGCACCGACGGAGTACATCGCCGGAGCTACGTCGATCGTGCGATCGGCCGTCGTCGTCCCACCTCCGGTGTCGGGTTGCACGTCCTGCGCCGCCCACCGGGCGAGCAGCAGGTTGTAGTTGTGGATCCCCAGGCTGGTGCCGTTCAGGAAGCTGTTGAAGCGCGTCACTTGTTCGAAGTCCCACGACGACAGGTCCTGGTTGAACATGACCGCCCCGGCGAACATGTCCGACATCGTGGTGACGGTGCCGGTGTCCCAATCCAACGGCTGGTCGAACGACGTGGCCCCGGCGAACATGCGGCGGGCGTCGGTGACGCCGTCCATGTCGAGGTCGACGGCCGAGTTGAAGTTGGACGCACCCTCGAACATCCGGGCCGTCGAGGTGAGTTGCGGCAATGTCGTCGGCCAGTCGATCGCCTGGTTGAAGGCGCTCGCGTCGGCGAACATGTCGGCCGTGGTCGAGACCGAGGGCATCGCGGTCCAATTCACCGACGAGTTGAACGCGCTGGCCCCTTCGAACATCGACGCCATGGTGGTGACGTCCGCGACATCCCAGTCCGCCACCGAATGGTTGAACGACATGGCCCCGTAGAACATCTCGGCCATCGTCGTCGCGGAGCCGGTCTCCCATTCGGAAAGGTCGGAGTCGAACGAGGTGGCGCCGGCGAACATGCGACGGAAGTCGGTCACGCCAGACACGTCCCAGGTGCCGATCTCGCCGTCGAAGGCCGAGGCGTTCTCGAAGGCGCTCTCCAGGCTGGTCGTCCCGGTGAGGTCGAGGGCGTCGGTCGCCGACACCTGGAGGTTCGTCGCCCCCTTGAAGTAGTCGCGGGTCGACGTGTCGGAACCCAACCGCAACGGACCCCAACTGGAGACGTTGAGGAGTTTCTCGCGCTCACCGCTGCCGGCGACCCCGTGATTCAGGTTCCAACCGCGGATCGTGCCGGTGATGGTGACGTCGTAGACACCGGGTGTGGTGTAGGTGTGGCGGACCCCCAGCCCGTCCTCGGTGACGTCGTCGCTGATGATCTCGCTGACCTGACCATCACCCCACGCGACCACGAAGTTGTAGTCGCCGTCGAGCATGAGCGGGAGTTTCAGGTTGTTCTCGCCGGTCCCGCCGAGATCCTGTCGGGTGTTGCGGGTGTCCCACGTGGTGGCGAACACCGGACCGGGCGTGACGGCACTCGACAGCGGCGAGGCCGCGGATGTGCCCCCGACGTTGGACGCCCGGACGCTGAACCGGTAGGGGGTCCCGTTGGTCAGTCCCGTCACCATGCAGGTGAGCGGGTTCGCGTCGACGCCCACGGTGGTGGTGCAGGTCTGACCTCCCGGGGAGGCGGTGACGGTGTAGGACCCGGGTGTTCCCCCGCCGGTGGGCGCTTCCCACGTCACGGACGCTTGGGTGTCCAGCCCGACGGCGGACGGTTTGGGCGGGGTATGGGGATCATCGATCTGTGGTGTGATCCGGGTCGATGAGGTCTCGGAAACTCCGACTTCGTTACGAGCTTCGACGGTGAACGTGTACTCGGTCCCGTTGGTGAGTCCGGTGAAGGTGCACGTGCGCACGTTCGCCGGCGTCACACAATCGGCGGGGATGGTGGCGCCCCCGCCGGCGGTGGCCCTCACGGTGTAGTCGATCACGGCGCTGTTGTTCGGCGTGGAGGCGCTCCAGGTGACTGTGGCGCCCCGATCGGCCCGGGTTCCGCCCACGCCGGGCGGCGCTCCCGGGACGGCTGTCTCGCCGCTGTCGGTGATGGTCCAGTCGTAGGTGTCCACCAGAACCGCTCGAGCCGCGGCGGGTGCCCCGGTCGTGTATTTGCTGGTGCCGGCGTCGAACTCGACCGCTGGCTTGACTGTCTGCCCCGCCCACGACTGCAGGGTGGCGTCGTAGTTGGTGCGGTTCATCGACGCGCCCGAGAACATCAGGGACGCGTCGGTGAGGCTGGTGATCGTCCAGCCCGCCAGACTGCGGTGGAAGGCGGTGGCGTCGCGGAACATGGAACTTGTCGAGGTCACCTGGTCGACGTCCCAGCCGGACACATCCCGGTCGAACGAGGTGGCACCGCGGAACATCGAGTTCATGGCGGTGACCTGACCGGTGTTCCAACCGCTGATGTCGCCGTTGAACGCCGTTGCGCCACGGAACGTGCCGACCAGCTTCTTCACGCCGGACACGTTCCAGTCCGACAACGTCGACCCGGTCAACGCGGACGCGTTGAGGAACATGTTGGACAGGTCGTCGGTCAGACTCAGGTCCGGTTCGTCGGTGGCGGAGATCTGGAGGTTGGCAGCGCCCCAGAAGTAGCCGCCGTCGTTGCCGAGTTGCAGCGGGCCCCACTGGCTGATGTTGGTCAACTTCAGCCGGTCACCGCTGTTGGCGAAGCGCCAGCCGCGCACCAGCCCGGTGATGGTCACGGTCTTGTCACCCGACGTTCCGTAGGTGTGGGTGACCTGCGCCTGGTTGTACGACGTGATGGTGTCGGTCTGGCCGTCACCCCAATCGACGGTGAAGTTGTAGGTGCCGCCGCTGATCAGCGGCAGGCGGACCTGGGAGGCACCGGATGACCCATCGGAGGTGTTCGTGGTCCGCCAGGTCGAGATGAAGGACGTCTCGGTGGCCTGCGCAGCGGTGGTGGTGGTGAGACCGAGGAAGGCAAGGGCAGCCGTCAGTCCCACGATGAGGAGCTGCTTCATCGTGGCGCGCGCCCGTCGTGCGCCTGGGAGGAACCGCCGAACGTTCGGCGGCTCAGAGTCACCACCCATGTACGAAGCGCAAGTTCCTGAAAATCTGATGCGCGCTGAGCAGGAAACTGGACCGCAATGCCCGAATTGGGAGTCTGACTACTGTTCGGGTCTCGGTGGCAAGCCGGCGGTGTCGTCGGCCCAGGCGTTGTGGTGGACCGCCACCCAATCCGTCGGGACGAACCCGGATCGCATGCCGGCCATCGCGACCGGATCTGACCAGGCCTTGAACATGTGCCCCGCCACCAGAATGGCGACGCCCAGCCCGAACCAGTCGTGGACGAAGGTGGCCCCCGTTCGCTGGTCGTCGGTGGCGAAGGAAGGAAGCGTCATGATCACGCCGGTCAGGAACAGGACCAGAAGCGCACCGGCCTCCACCGCCGAGTGCAACTTCTGACCCGCGTTGAATTTCTCTACCCGCAGGTGGCCACCCTCGCGCTCCGAACGGCGGAACCAGCGCCAGTCCTCGGGGGTGAACCGGTTCAGCCGCCCAGCGTCGACCCGGACTGCCTCGAAGAACAGCGCCACCACGATCGGGAGGGGCAACACCAACCCGGCGGCCACGTGCAGCCACTTGAAGATGTTGCGCTGTCCGGCCAGGGACGCCAGAAACGGTAGGTACAGGAAGGCAGCGGTCACGATCAGCACGAGGACCAGCGCCGCCACCACCGCGTGGATCCACCGTTCCGCGCGGGTGAAACGTTGGACGTAACTACTCAACGGGTGCATCACTTCGGCCGTTGGAGTCCCCCACCCACGCATCGATGTCGTACCCGCGCTCCTCCCAGTAGCCGGGTTGCACCTCGCCGGTCACGCGGATCTCCTGCAGCCACTTGATCGACTTGTATCCGTACATCGGGGCCACCACCAGTCGGGCCGGACCCCCATGGGCCTGGCTGAGCGGTTCGCCGTTCAGGGTCAGAGCGACCATCATGTCCCCGCGCAGCGCCTGGTCGGCCGTCAGCGATTCCGTGTAGGCCCCGTCATACGACGTGAACTCCAGCGGACGGCCGCGCAACTCGATCCCGGCCGACTGCAACAGGTCGCCCAACAGCAGACCCGTCCACTTCACATCAGCCACGCGCCAGCCGGTGACGCACTGGAAGTCCTTGGTGATCTGCGACTGGGGCATCCGCTGCAGATCGGCCAGCGTCAGCGATCTGGTGCGCTGTCCGTCGCGGATGGTGAGGCGATAGTCGGCATCAGCGATGCCCGGGTACCCGCTGGTGACCGTGTAGATCCGGAACCCCCCGGCGGCCGGGAGGACATCGCCCAGGGCCGGCGCCACAGCCGACACCGCCGTGGCGGTCGTCTCGGACAGGCGCCGTCCCACCACGACCCCGACGGCGCCGACGCCGAGCAACCCCAGAACGACCCGACGACCGACCGGTGAACCGTCCACGGTGTCAGGGGACCATGGCCCGCTCACCCGCACAACCCGGTGGAGCGTCAGGAACGGTACTCGGGGTTCGGGTGATCCGGATCTGACAGGTTCCAATCCCGCGTGAGGTTGCCGTACGCGGGAACGCCGCCCTGGTGTTTCAGCATGCGGGCGAAGTGCAGCATGTTCCAGGTCATGAAGACCGCGTTGCGGGTCGTCCAGTTGTTGTGGGTTCCCTGTTCGTCCAGATCCAGGTACGACGGACCGGGGCCTGCCTCACCCGTCCAGTAGGAGTCCGATTGGGGCGGAACCGTGCAGCCGATGTGCTGCAGCGCGTACAACATCTGGGCGGCGCAGTGTTTGCCACCGTCCTCGTTGCCCGTGATCAGCACCCCGCCAACCTTGCCGTAGTAGGACCACTGGGTGGCTTCGTTGGTCTCGCCTGAGTACGCGTACAGCCGCTCGATGAGGAGCCGGGTCACCGAGGACTGGTCCCCCAACCAGATCGGTGTCGCCAGCAGGATCATGTCGGCCGGTGCCACGAGATCGCGATAGATCGCGGGGAAATCGTCGCGCTTGTATCCCTGCTCGGTCATGTCGGGATACACACCGGGGGGGATCACATGGTCGACGGTGCGCACAGTGTCCACCTGCACCCCGAGTCCCGTCATGATGTGCCGACTGATCTCGACCAGGGCGTCGGTATTGGACGTCTCGGGTGACCGCTTGAGCGTCCCGTTGAACACGACACAGCGCAGATCGCTGAAGTCCCCAGGCGCAGCGGCGACCTGACGATCGATGAAGGACTGGACAGGTTGGGGCAACATGCGCGAAGCGTAGCGCCCTACAGGTCACCGACCGATGTAGAAGAACAACGCGGCCAGGGTCGCCAGGACGTAGACGCCACCCAGTGACAACATCACCACCCGGTTGAATGCTCGGGCCGACTCTGTCTCCCCTTGTCGCACTCTTCGAGCCGTTTAGATCACGCGCCGTGTAGATGACGTTCGCCATGGCGACCAGGATGAACCCGTAGGCACACAGGTTCAGCAGCGTGACTCATCCGTTCCTCTCTCTGGGGAGTTCTGCCTGGATGCGGGCGACCACTGCCGGCATTGCCATTGCGCTTGCCGCCTGGATCGGAGTCATCCCGTCAAACAAGGAGAACAACGTCGGGTCCGCGCCTTGATCCAACAAGTAGAGCGCCATGTCTTCTTGCCCGGCCAAGATGCAGGCAACCAGTGGGGTTGACTCGAACTCCGGGTGTGCGTAGTCAATGTCGACGCCGGTCCGGACGTGGAACTCGACGAGATCTCGGTCACCGTCGCACGCCGCCTGGAACATCTCCTTCCAGTTGCCGCCCTCCATCCGGACCCCTTCCGCAGTGCCTTGCCGGGTGGCCGCCGTCCCCGGGCCGATGGGAGTGCGAACCATGGCCCGCGGACCGAGCTTCGTGAAGGCTATCCGCCCGAGGCCGCCCGTCAGCCAGGTTCCGATGAATCCAGGTAGCAGAGAAGGACGGCGTTCTCGGCAGCGTGCAGTGCGTCCCCCGGCTCGACTCCGTGCCTGCGTGCAGAGTCGTGGACCTACACGCGACGTAAGGGGAATATCAACTGATCACTGTGGCAAGTTCAGCCAGCGTCTCGGGGAAGCCTCCATTTGCTGCTGCCGGTGCACGCCAAGCAATGGAACTGTTGTGCAACGGAGCGAGGCCTTCGTCGACCCCAACAATTCCATAAACGCCAGTGGGTCCCTTTCTCAGAAACAGCACCATGGGCGTGTTCACTGGGGTGGAACCCTGCTGTTCGAACACCATTCTTTCCACGTCGTAGCGCGCAACTTCCAAATCGGCTGGGGCTTCGCCCTTGAGGACGTCGACATTCTCGGCCCTGAAGACGAGCATTGGGATTTGTTTGCTCATTGGGCTGCTGTCGTTGCTCAGTTCGGACTCCGTCACCGATCTGGGACTATCGGCGAGCGTTGCCGACACAACAAGGTCGGCCTTCTGTGCCAATTGATTGATCGTCCGCGACGGGACGACGAAAGCCTCCATCCTCAGTGTCGAAGTGGCCTGCGCTTGCTCCGACAGTTCGGGCGCGGGGGCATTGCCGCTGCATGCCGCCAAGCCTGCGACCAAGAGTCCGGCCGCGCTCACAGCAAGAGCTATTCGCATGTGCCTCATGATTCTGCATCCCCTTTGGTGGTCGGTGGTGTGTGCTAGTAGATGGCCCTGACGCCCTGCTTGTCATCGGGGAAGGGCCAGTTTCCCCACCCGCACAGCCAAAAGGTCATGCCTGTACGCATCACGGAAGGGGTGCCTGAGCAGGTCGTGCCCGATGTGTGAGCCAGCCCAAGAGTGTGACCCAGTTCGTGGGTTGCTACCGCCTTGAGCGCCTTCGCGTCACCACCGATACCACCCGGAGATGGTGTGTTCCAGTTCATCTCGCGCTGGTTGTCCGGCCAAACGCCCGTGGGACACGGATTGTCGAGATTGACCACGATGCGGGCCTCCCATCCGCCGACGTATGACCCTTCCGTGACGAAGATCTTGTAATGGCCGCCGCCACCCCAAGTCTTGAACGTCGGTGGTACGGACTCTTTGTTCCATTCGACGCCACCTCCCTGAGTAGCGTCGACTCTGCTGTTGCTCACGAGCGACCCGAAACGATAGGGGATCACCGGATCACTCCCGCTGAACTTGCACCCATTCAACTGGTAAGCGAATGCAGTGCCACTGTGTAGCGCACTGGAAGCGATGTATGTGACGGCCAAGACGCAAAGAAGCGATCGCCTGTTCATTGGTTCCCCGTTCCCCCTCGTGTCGCGACCGTATCAGGTTCAATGCAGTTGACACGTGCGGCTTGATCAGCGCGGTTTGACCCAGCTTGTCGAGGCCATGAGCGCTAATGCCGGTCACGGCGCCCAATTTGTCGCGCATGGGCGGACTTGACGTCCATGTCGCCAATTCCACCAGGGCCACGGCCTTGCCGGATGGGCCTATGGACCGCGTCGAATCGGGATTCTTTGCGGTGACGGCACCGTGCGCTGGAAGGGAGGGATATGGAGGGATGTCGACGGCCACGGGACGGGTCTCTTACGAACGAGACCCGTCTTGGGAGATGAGGACTCTCTATCGGTCGGGCTGACAGGATTTGAACCTGCGACCCCTTGACCCCCAGTCAAGTGCGCTACCAAGCTGCGCCACAGCCCGTGGTGCCCGAAAAGGATATCCGACCCGGGCCCGGGCCAGTGCCACGGGTCAGCGGGGCGGATCGACCCTGACCAGGGCCCCGGTGCGGTCGCGGGAGTCCATCGCGATGAGCACCGAACCGTCGCCGGTGACGGCCAACCCCTCGGGTTTGGCGATGCCCTTGTCCAGCGGAAAGGTGTCGGCCACCAGCCACGCGTCGGCGCCCTGTTCCAGGCGGGCCACCAGACGATCCTGGTCGGACAGCACCCAGACCGAGCCGTCCCAGACTGTTGCATCGCTGATGTCCGCAGGCGCTCCGCCCAGCGGACTCCAGGCCTGCACCACCAGTGAGTGGTCTCGAGGACCCGACCAAGGAGAGGTCCCCCACCCGTTGTGCGAATCGGTCGACGGCGCGCCTTCCACCACATCGACCGGCCCGAACACCACGGTGAGGACCGGGTCCTTCTCCTTCACGACCAACACTTGGCCGTCGCGTCCCAGGAGAAGACCCTCGCCGCGGGAGTTCTCGTCGGCATCCCAGCGTTTCGCCAGGCGTCGATCGGCGGCGACATCCAGATGCCACCATCCGACACACGCTTGCTCCGCCAAGTCGACTTCCATGAGGAGTGCCGGCTCCTCGGCCAGGATGACGATCCGGCCCTCGCCAGAAGTTGCCACTGCCTCGAACTGGCCCGCATCCTCGGGACAGTCGGCCAGGTCGGACACCGTCAGGGTCCGCCACTCACCGGGACGACCCTGTTCCCACGGGGCCCAACCGATCGTGGTGTCGCGGTCTCCCACGACGACGACGTGTTCGACCCTTTCGAGCGACACGGTGCACAGCCCACTGACCTCGTCGATCGGGACGTCGAAGGACTCGCGCACCGCAAGGCGACTCATGAGCGCTTGCGGGTACGGACCCGCAGGTTGATCCGGATCGGTGTCCCCTCGAAACCGAACTCCTCGCGCAGGCGGCGTTCCACGAACCGACGGTAGCCCGCCTCGATGA
>WBZL01001880.1_pt1 | contig 21046 bp, 17 predicted proteins | sample 5204291 | NCBI WGS metagenome assembly WBZL01 (sample SAMN12344345, study PRJNA552823) | activated sludge metagenome | biome: Activated sludge suspended growth; feature: Nitrification reactor; material: Wastewater; isolation source: activated sludge from nitrification reactor of wastewater...
GTCCCCCGGCCCCTTCTCGACAGGTAGGGGCTCACCAGTCAGCATCGTCTCGTCAACTGCCGAGGTTCCCGACTCCACGCGTCCGTCGACGGGCACCTTCTCGCCCGGCCGGACCCGCACCCGATCCCCCACCTCGATCTCGGCCAGATCGACGTCGGCCTCCGACCCGTCAGCCGCGATGCGGCGCGCCGTCGCCGGAGCCAGGTCAAGCAAACCCTTGATCGCATCGCCCGTAGTGGCCCTGGCGCGCAGTTCCAGCACCTGCCCCAGCAGCGTCAACGTGCAGATGATCGCGGCCGCTTCGAAGTACACCGGCACCCGCCCGTCCATCTTCAGCGAGTCCGGGAAGATCCCGGGCGCCACGGTCGCCACCACTGAGTACGAGTACGCCGCCGCCACGCCGAGTCCGATCAAGGTCCACATGTTCGGGCTGCGATGCCGCACCGACTGCACCGCCCACACGAAGAACGGCCCAGCGCACCACACGACAACGGGGGTGGCGAGCAGCAACTCCACCCACGGCCCGACGCCATCCGGGAGTGGTGGGAAGTGCAGCATCGACAGCGACAGCACTGCCAAGGACAACGGGACCGAGATCCAGAACCGGCGCCTCATGTCCCGGTACGCGAGCAGATCAGAGTCGTCATCGGCACTCGGCATGACCCGTTCCAGATGCATGCCGCAGATCGGACAGCGGCCCGGCTCGTCCCGCACGATCTCCGGATGCATCGGACACGTATAGGCACCGGGGGGTGGTGGCGTTGCCGCTGGCTGATGGTGCTGGTCGTGGATGACAGGTTCAGTACCCACGGTGACCAGGGTCATCCCGCACCGGGGGCATTCCGAGGCGTGGTCGTCGGTGACGTCGGGATGCATGGGACACACGTATACCGGGGGGGTGTGGGTGTGGGTGGGGGCAGTGTTCGGCGTGTGCGTCACGGGTGCGTGTCCTTCCCGACCAAGGGGCACCCCCCATGATCGGGGAGCCCTGGTCGTTTGTCAGTGTCCGGGGATGCCGCTGACGCGGGGCGCGAATGTGGCGCCTTGGTCGAGGCTTTCCCAGATGGTGTCGCCGGAGAGTACGTTGACGTGGCTGGGGCTGGCGGTGAGCGCGGAGGGGCTGCCGGTGACTTTGCCGGTCTCGCGCCATGTCTGACCGGCGTTGCTGGAGGCGTACACGTTGCCGTCGGGGGTGACTCCCCACACGCTGGCTGAGGTCCACGCGATCAGGGCGATGAGTGGGGCGTCGGGCAGCGGCTTCCAGGTGCTTCCGCCGTCGGGGCTGGCGGTTGGACCGTTCTGGGTGGTGGCGATGGCGCGCTGAGGATTGTTCGGGTCGAGTGCGACGTCGAAGGGACCCGCACCGGCAGTGTTCCAGTTCTTGCCGCCGTCAGTGGATCGCCACAGTTGGCCGTCGCCGGAGTTGACGCCCAACACGGTGTCGCCGCTGGCGGTGAGTCGATGGAAGTCGACTTGTCCGGACAGGGACACGTCGGTCCAGGACTGGCCCTTGTCGTTGGACTCCAGCAGGCCGAGGTCCGGCGGGGCGTTCATTTCCGCACCGGGGTGACCGGAGGCTAACCAGCGGTCCCCGGCCGTGGTGAGGCCCATGACGTCGAAGGGATCACCGACCCGTTCGGGAGATTGCCCTGGGGGTTGGCGGTAGAGGCCTTGATGGCTGCCGATGAGCAACGTGTCCCCCTCGAGGCCCAGGTTGTGGATGTGCTGCAAAGCGGCGGCGTCAACCGCGACCTCAATGGTGGATGCAGCTGTCGTCGATTCAGGTGTCGCGATCGGGGACGTTCCCGGCGGTGACGGCTGAGCGTCGGAGCTGGTGGCGGCGCTGCAGCCGACCACGAGGCTCGCGGTCAGTAGCACCGCCATCGCCCCGGCTGTGGTTCGTCGACTGATCATGGTCGTCTCCGTCCGGTCACTGTGCGAGGAGTTGTTTCATGGTGTCGATTTCCTGCTTCTGGGCGGTGATGACTTGGTCGGCGAGGGCAGTGACGTCGGAGTTGTCGGATTGGGCTTTGACCTGTTCGGCCATGACGACTGCACCTTCGTGGTGGGCGATCATCATCTGCAGCCACATGGAGTCGAACTCGGTACCGCTAGCTTGGCTGAGGGCGGCCATGTCTTCGCTGGTCATCATGCCGGACATGGTCATGCCGTCCATGTCATGGCCGCCGTGGTCCATGCCGGATATGTCGCCGCCGGCGCCAGGCATGGCAGTGGGGGCACCCCACTGCTGCAGCCAGTCGGTCATCTGCTGAATCTCAGGGTCTTGGGCGCCCTTGATTGCTGTCGCCAGTTTGCGTACCTGAGGTGATGCCTGCGCGTCGGGGTTCAGCGCCAGGTCGGCCATCTCGATGGCTTGCTGGTGGTGGGGGATCATCGACTGGGCGAAGGCGACGTCGGCCGCGGTGCCGCTCATGGGCATAGCGCTGGCGTCCATCGGCATGGCTGCTGGGTCGTCAGTGGTGGAACTGCACGCGGCCACGGTGATGGCCAGCGTGCCTGCCAGGACTGCGGCGGTCAGGGTGCGGCGGCGATTCATCTGCTTGTTCTCCTAGTTGGTGTAGTCGAGGCGGGTCATCATGCCGGCCTCTGCGTGGTAGGCGTTGTGGCAATGGACCATCCACTGCCCGGGGTTGTTGGCGGCGAAATCCACGGCGGCGGCTCCCATGGGCGGGATCAGCAGGGTGTCCTTGCGGGCACCGGTGCCGCCGGCGTCACCGAGTTGGAACGTGTGGCCGTGCAGGTGTAGCGGGTGGGACATCATCGACATGTTCGTGATCCGCAGCCGCCCGGTCTGGCCTTGCGTGATCGTCAGCGGAGTGGCGTGTTCGTGCGTGGCGCCGTTGATGGTCCACACATACGGCGCCATGCTCCCCGCCAGGGCGACGTCTTGGGTACTGTCCGGTTCGATAGCCGGTAGCGCGGCGGTTTCGCTGACCTGCAGCGCAGTGACCTGCAGCGGGTAGCTATCAAGTTCCGCGGGCCGGGTCCGTGTCGACGGGGCCGGGGCGGACCGGGAGGTGCGCAGGATCGCGCGTGCGAGACCGGACTTGCCGAGCGGTTCAGCGACCAGTGCGAACGCACCGTCGGAGACGTCGACGACGGCGTCGTAGCGTTCCCCCATGCCGATCCGGATCGCCGAGGTCGGCACCGGACGCACCGGGAAGCCGTCGGTATGGGTGACACGCAACCGGTGGTCAGCCAGCGCCACGGTGAAAATCGTGTCCGCGCCGGCGTTGATGATCCGCAACCGGACCCGCTCGCCCGGCTTGGCGGTGAACGTCTCCGGATCGTTGCCGGGACGTCCGTTGAGCAAATACATCGGGTAGGTCACATCACCGCTGTCGCCCATCATCCCGTGGCCCATCCCCGAGCCACCCATCCCCATTCCCCTGCCGGAGTCGGCGTCCTGCCCGGCGGCCACCAGATCGGCGTAGATCTGGTCCGGGGTCTGACCGATGCCGTCAGTCCAATCGTCGAGCACGATCACCCACTCGGCGTCGTAGTCACCAGGCTCACGCGGATCATCGATGATGAACGGCGCGTACAGGCCGCGGTCCAGCTGCAGGCCCGTATGGGGATGGAACCAGTGGGTTCCCGGGTCCGGGACCACGAAGTCGAAATCGAACGTGCCCCCGGAATCGATGGCCGGGGTGGTGACCCCGGGCACGCCGTCCATGTCATTTCGGATCGCCAGCCCATGCCAATGGACACTGGTCGACTCGGGAAGGTCATTACGGACTGCTACTTGGACCCGGTCACCGGCCGTTGCTCGCAACGGTTTGCCGGGCACGGTGTCGCCGTAGGCCCACGTGGACGCGATCCGTCCCCCGAGGTCGATGTTCACGGGTCGCGGATTCAGCGTCATCGTCCGCACGGCCCCGGTCGTGGGTCGAGCGGACTCAGCGGCCGCGACCTCGGCTTGGCCGGTGAGGCTGCCGGAGCGGGTGCAGGCCGCCACACCCAACGCGGTACCGACTCCCGCCATGCCCATCAAGAGCTGGCGCCGGGTCAAGGGCTTCTGACTGATCACACTGTGATGCTCGGGCACCAGCCCAGAGGTTCGACTCAGAACTTGTGAAGGTTTGATGAAGAAGTCGACCTTCATCAAACCTTCACAAGTTCACCGGCTCACCAACACGAGCCCGCACAACCATGGAAACGCCAGAACGGACGAGGAGGTCCCCATGATGGGTTGGTACAACCAAGGCTGGAACGGCTGGATGATCGCGATGATGCTGTTGTGGCCGGTCGTCATCGGCGTCGCGGTCTGGGCGGTGGCGTCGCTGACCCGCAGCAGCGGCGACGCGTCAGGAGCCCGTGAGACACCCCGACAGGTCTTGGACCGACGTCTTGCCAGCGGTGAAATCGACGCCGCGCAGTATCACCAGATGCGGGCGCTGTTGGACAATGGATCCATGACCGGTCCCACCGCCGCAGGCAGCCGTTGACCGCGGGCACCGCCACACCGACACCGGGCACGGTCCTCGTCGTGGACGACGAGGAACCCCTGGCGCGTGTGGTGGCGTCCTACCTGTCCGCTGACGGCTTCGCCGTCACCCTCGCGCACGACGGCCCGACCGCGGTCGCAGCAGCACGCACCGGTGACCCGGAACTGATCGTGTTGGATGTGATGCTGCCCGGGTTCGACGGAATCGAAGTCTGTCGACAGGTGCGCGCCTTCAGCGACTGCTACATCATCATGCTGACCGCCCGCGATGACGAGATCGACAAGGTCGTGGGACTGTCCGTGGGCGCGGACGACTACCTGGCCAAACCGTTCTCCCCCCGCGAGTTGATGGCCCGAGTGCGCGCCATGCTGCGCCGCCCCCGAACCACCGCAACACCAGCCGTCGGCACCAACCACCCTGACACCGACGCCCGACACATCGGCGACCTGACGATCGACGCGACCGCGCGCACCGTGCACCTCGCTGACCAGGAACTCGAACTCACCCGCACCGAGTTCGACCTGCTGGACGTCCTGACCGCCAGCCCCAAGCGGGCGTTCACCCGCCGACAACTCATCGACGAGGTGTGGGGCGCCGACTGGTACGGCGACGAACACATCGTCGACGTCCACATCGGACACCTGCGGCGCAAACTCAGCGACGACGCCGCCAGCCCCCGCTTCATCCGAACCGTCCGCGGCGTCGGCTACGGAATGGTCACCCCGTGAAGCGGCCGATCGGGCTGGCCACGCGGTTGTTCGTCGCCCAGCTACTGGTCTTCCTCGTGGCTGGCATCGCCCTGGCCGTAACCGTCGCGCTCGTCGCTCCGAGCTTGTTCTTGGAGCACCTGGCGATGACCGGCGAAGACTCCCCGATAGTGCAACAGCACGCGTTGGAGGCATTCGAGTCCTCCGTCGGTGTCGCCTTCCTCGCCGCCGCCGCAGCGGCCATTGTTGCGGCGGTGTTGCTGTCGTGGTTTCTGGCGCAGCGGGTCAGCAAACCAGTCGAGGAGCTTGCCGACGCCGCCGGCACAGTTGCTGCAGGCACCTACAACATCTCCGTCCCGACAACCGGCTTCGGTCCAGAACTCGCGGCACTATCAGCATCCTTCCAGCACATGGCTGACGACCTCGCAACGACTGATGCAGCCCGAACCAGGCTCTTGGCGGACCTGGCCCACGAACTTCGCACTCCATTGGCCACCCTTGAAGTTCACATCGAGGGCATGGAAGACGGAATCGTTGCCCCTGACACCGATACCTACGACGTAATGCGAGCCCAGGTCGCACGGCTACGCCGACTCGCTGACGACATCAAACTCACCGCCGCAGCACAAGAACACGCCCTCGACCTCCACCCCCGCCCCCTCCAGGTCGCTGACCTGCTCCGCGCCGCCTGCGATGCCGCAGCCCCCCGATACGCCACGCACAACGTCACTCTCCGCTGCTTTCCCCCCAGCCATGCCGCCTGCGTCACCGTAGATCCAGATCGGATTCAGCAAGTCATGGCCAACCTGCTGGACAACGCATTGCGCCACACTCCCCCGGGGGGACAGGTGATAGTCACTGCCACCTCCAACAGCGAAGAAGTATCTATCGCCGTCAAGGACACCGGCACCGGCATTCCTATAGACCAACTGGAGACCATCTTCCAGCGCTTCCACCGCCTCGACCCGGCCCGTACTAACCGAGCAGACGGTGGCAGCGGCTTGGGTCTCACGATCGCGCGCGCAATCGTCGAGGACCACCACGGCACCATCACCGCTCACAGCGCCGGACCCGGCCACGGTGCAGCCTTCCACGTTTCGCTGCCTGCCAACGGCCGTGCTCACACCGGCCAGGTGTGAATATCAGGGCACTGCCTCGCGATCGATCTGCGGGTCTGATTCTCCGATGCCGTGTCACGGCGGCTCAGGCAGTTTGCGGCGTCGATGTAGTGGGCCCCGGAAGGCGCTGATCACGTCCACGCAGCCGTCGATGTCGGTGAGTCCGCCCCCCAGTGTCTCGGTCATGATGACTCTTTCCCGCTGAACCTCACGTCCAGCGTCGTTGGGCCACTTACCGGTCGTCCAACAGCGGAGACGTCAGAAACGGTCGTTAGCGGACGGAGTGCCTGGGGTCTGTCGCTCGGTCGGCTGGCCCCGACGACGATGGTGGTCAACCAACAGGCAAATAGCGTGTGGGACCTCGTCGTTAACTGCGGCGGAAGAGGTAGATCCCGATCACGTTTCCGTGGACGTAGGCGGAGTCGGTAAGCACTCGTGAGCGTTCACGTGTGGGGATGAACACGTGGCTGACGTTCTCAAGCGTCCAGCCCAAACCTGCCGCGGATTGGATGCCGCCAGCCGGATCGATCCCCGAAAGCGCCGGATGCTGGTATCCGAGCGTTTCGGTGGATTGGATGACCCACGTCTCCTGATGGAACGTGCGGCCTCTGCTCGTCGCTTCTTCGAGCCGTTCCCGTAGGCCTGTCATAAAGGCGGTCCAGGCTTTCGTCGCACCTTCGTCCACGCCGTCAAGCTTGGCACGTTCGGTCCTGCTGCTGGGGCCGGTGGCCCGCCGGCGGAGTGGGGCAGACACATCGATATCCGCGCCAGAGCTCGGTGGTGGTCGCAGTTCGGAAAGGTGAAAGCGTCTTACAAGGTTGGCACCTGGCTGATGCCGAGGAGAGGGCTCTCCATCAAGTCTCCCCGCGGAACAGGAGACTTCGCGTCACCCGGATGGCGGTGGATAAAGGCGACCGGGATACCGATCACTACTTCACCGTGCCAAGGAGACCGACGAAGCGGGGCCACTATGCGTATACGGCGAATCACCGTCGCGCTTGCCGGCATTGCGTTGCTGGGCGGAACGGCCCTTGCTGTCACACCGGCATCTGCTACTTATTGCGAGGACGGAACGTATTCGTCCAGCGTTGGTTCCGGAACATGCTCATGGCATGGCGGCGTGGACGAGTGGACCCCGGGTTACACAAGCCCGTCGGACGAATCCACCCTGGACGACTACGCGACGGACCCGTACGACGACTACGCCACGGACCCCTACGACGACTACGCGACGGACCCCTACGACGACTACGCGACGGACCCGTACGACGACTACGCCACGGACCCCTACGACGACTACGCCACGGACCCCTACGACGACTACGCGACGGACCCGTACGACGACTACGCCACGGACCCCTACAGCTCCTATTCAGATCCGGGTCTCGACTCTGCCTATGACTCGGGGTTCGACAGCTATTCCGACACAGACGCCTGGGGATATTGACTCGTCGAGTCGACGAGAGACGATGGCGAACGCCTGCGGTATCCGACCCTCGTCAGCGCATCTACGCCCCGGGCGAGCCCAGGGGCACGACGTGGCACCCGCACCGAGGCTTCGAGACCTTCACGTACCTGATCGACGGGCAGTTCCTACATCAGGACTCCAACGGGGGCGGCGGAACGATCAGCGACGGCGGCACCCAGTACATGACCGCGGGCGATGGCATCCTGCACATTGAGACCCCACCGGAGCACCTGGTTCGATCTGGGGGGATCTTCCACGGGATCCAGTTGTGGATCAACTTGCCGAGCGGCAAGAAACGGATGCCGCCGCAGTACCAGGACCTGCAAGGTCGGGATTCTGCGATGGTGACCACCGACGACGGCGGTGCCCTGGTGCGGGTTCTGGCGGGTGACGTCGACGGTCACACCGGTCCCGGAATCTCGCACACCCCGCTCGCGATCACGCACGTCACGCTGGCGCCGGGGGCCCGCGCCGAGATCCCCTGGCGCCGCGACTTCAACGCGTTGGCCTACGTCCTCAACGGTGCCGGAACTGTCGGCCCCGACGAGCGTCCGATCCGGATGGGCCAAACCGCGGTCTTGGTTGATGGCGACACCGTGGTCGTCCGAGCTGCTGAGCGGCAGGAGTCCCGCTCGCCCGCGATGGACATCGTCCTGATCGGCGGTACGCCGCTGCGCGAGCCGGTGTTCCAGTACGGCCCGTTCGTCATGAGCACGCGCCAGGACGTCATCGAGGCCTTCGAGGACTACCGAGCGGGGCGCTTCGGGCGCATCCCCCCCGAGGCGATCCAGCCTTACCACGCCTGACTCGGCCACTGCGTAGGGTGACGCTGGCGTGTCGGAGTCTGATCACCATCCGGGACAACACCGAATCTTCATCGTTGCTCGACGCGTTCGACATTAGCGTACGCCACGATGACAGCACCGAGATCCGCCACGGATCCATGAAGGCAGGAGTCCTCACTATGCCCACAGCTGTCCCGACGGTGGCCTCCATCGGGGTCGCCCTGACCAGCGTCGTAATCGCTGGCTGCGCAGCGACCACGAGCTCGAATCAGTCTCGTCCGACCCCTTCCAGCGGTCTTACGGGCTCGGTGTGGGTCGCCAACGAAGCCAGCAACTCCGTCAGCGTCATCAACGCGTCGAACCACGCCACCGTCGCGACACTGGCCGGAGTCTCAGGACCTCACAACGTCCAGGCCGCATCCGACGGAACCGTCTGGGCAACCAGCAGCGGTGGACTTGCCATCGATCTTGAACCCCGCACCTACCGAGTCGCCGAAGCCGTTGCGGTGGGCGAGCACCCGACCCATGTGGTGACCACCCCCGACGGTCGACAAGCCTGGGTGACGAACTACGGCGATGACAGTGTCACCATCATCAACACTAGGACCGGAATGAGCCAGGACACCGTCGCCGTGGGGGATGGTCCCCACGGGATGCGCTTCAGTTCAGATGGCGGCACCGCCTACGTTGCGCTTCTGGACGCCGGAAAGCTGGCGATCATCGACACGACCACTTTGCAGGTACGGCGGGCCGACGTCGGCCCGCAACCAGTCCAAGTGGCCCCTACCCAAGATGGTGCCTTCGTCTACGTCACCCTCGCTGGGAAGAGTGCGGTCGCCAAGGTGGACCCTCGCACGAGGCGGGTTACCGCTGAGATCTCCGTGCCCAGCCCGCCCGCGCAGGCACTGGTGACTCCTGATGGACGATCGCTGCTGGTTGCAAACCAAGGAACGGACGAAGCGCCCGGCAATACCGTCTCGCGAATCGACACCACGTCCGATGAGGTCACCGACACCGTGCCGACCGGTTTCGGACCACATGGGCTGACGACAGATCCGGACTCCCGCTTCGCCTACGTGACCAACATGCACGATGACACTCTCTCGGTCATCGACCTGGCTGACTTCACCGTCACAACCACTGTGCCCACCGGCAGCGAACCCAACGGTGTCACGTTCGTGGCGTCCCCCGTGCCCAGCCAGCCGCGCGGCACGGTACCGCTCCAGATCGACGGAGCTGCCCCATCGGACTCGCACGCGTCACATCACTCCTGAATCTGGGGGATATCGCCATCCACCCCGAGCGGGGTCATGGTCCCGCTGGCTGCTGCGCGTCTGTGTCCTCAGGTGCCGCTTGCTGGGGTCCCGGTAGTAATCGTGCAAGAACCAACGGATATGGCGGGCTGGGCTGGGCTGGTTGGTGGCCCATGCATCGTGTCTTCATTTGATGCGCAGGGGCCTGCGGCCGTGGGAGTCAAGTTTGGCCAGTTCGGCCTCGACGTCCACAGTGATGATGCCGAAGAAGTTGATGTTCTCGCTGTGGGCTGGGGAGACGTGAGCCAGGATCTGGTCGGGGATGTCGCGGCCCTGGGCGCGTAGCTGGGCCACCGCGATAGAGTAGTACTCGGTTGACCACGTCACGACCGCGTTCGTCAGCACAGTCAGACACCACGCCTGTTCGGTCTGCTGCTGCAGGTGGGCCTTGCCGATGGTGCCCTGGTTGGCGTAGTGCAGGTCGCGGCGCAGCGAGTGAAGTGACTCGCCCTTGTTCAACTGCCGGGAGATCTTGCGCCGGTACTGCGGGTCCGACAGGTACTGGGCTGCGTGGATGGTGCGGCGAAGCATTCCCCACTCCTTCATTGCCGCGGCCAGGGTGTTCTGCCGGGATGCTCCCGACCATTTCCCGACGATCAGCGACGCGGTCGCCTCCCCGAACTTCAGTGACCCGGCCATCCGGAGCAGGTCCGGCCAGCAGCTGGTGATGAGGTCCTCGTCCAGCCGCGCATTCAGCAGGGCACCTGCATGCGGGTAGCTGTTGTTGACGGCGCGTCTGGTGTCGTCGCGGCACAGGGTGATCTTGCCGAGGTCACGGATGCGCGGGGTCAGCGCTTTGCCGACCAAATCGAACAAGGCGAAGTTGACCAGGGTCACCCCATGGGTATCGGTCGCGTGTTCGCGGATCGGCAGGTCGGTGGCGTTGCCGAGCAGGTCATCCAAGACGTAGTGGGCTTCACGGGCGGTCGGAACGAGCACTTTCGTCCCGTAGGTGGAGTGCTGGTCGGACACGTGGGTGTAGGTCGACAGGCCCTGGTCGGCGAAGTGGATGTTCATCGCCCGGGCGGTCAGCGACTTGCCGCGCACCGGGAATCGCTGCCCGTCCGAGGACGACATCGTGCCCCCGCCGAACACTCCCGCAAGTTCCAGCTGGTGGTGATGGTTCACGATCACGGTGTTGGCTTGGCGCAAGGTTTCTTCCCGCACGTACCACTCCTGCGTCCACGCCAGCACGTCGTAGGGCACCGAGCATGCTTCGGCCATCCTGGTCAGGCCGAGGTTGGTGGCCCCAGCGATCAGGACGGCCAGAATGTTGCGTTTCAACCCGGCAGCCTGCGGTGCCATGTGTCCGCTGGCGTGGGTGAAGCACCTCAGGAACCCGGTCCGGTGGTCCAACTCGATCAGCAGAGCAGCGATCGGGACGGTTGGCAGCATCCCCGCCAACTCTTCCTTCACGGCGTCGGCTTCGGCCGGGATGTCCTCGGCGGTCAATGGCGGGATCACCAGATTGCCGTCGGTGTCCAGCCGGACCGCGCCGGTGTCAGCCGGCCCCGCCGCGGCCAGGACCCGTTCCAGACCAGCCAGCGCCGCGTGCAGTTCCTGCTTGCCCTGGTCCAACGCCGCCGCAGCGTCGGCGGGTCTGCCCACCAGCGCGCAGAACTCCGTCTGCCGCGGCAACCACTGCGCCGGCGTGAACAGGTACGTGCCAGGATCGGCGTAGCGGCGCGACCCCGGCACGTACACGTCCCCCGATCGCAGCCCGTCGCGCAGACCCAGCAGCACGCACAACTCCCAATAGTGCCGGTAACTCACGTCGTCCCCGCTCCGGGCGGCGTCAGCGAGGTAACCACGGAACCGCTTGGGCACGAACCCGGTCGGCGCCACGTCGGGGACCTTGCGCCCACCGACCCGGTTCAACTCCTTGAGCACGGCCACCGCCACCATCAGCTCCGCCGTGCCCGCCCCACCCCGGAAATCGATCGCCGCCAACACGTTCGGCGTGAACTGACGCAGATAGGAGTACGAAGCATTGAGCGCGGCAAGCCGTCCATGGTCACGCGGCAGTTCCGGCCACGCAGCAGCCGAGGCGTCCTGCAACCGCTGCATGCCGATACGCCCACGCAACAAGGCCCCGACCTGCTCGTCGGGGACCGTCCGGTCGGCCAGGACACGCAGGATCACCTCCAACAGCTGGTGCCGGTCCTCGCCCTTCTTCGCCCGCTCCGCCAGCGCATCATCCATCTTGGCCTTCGCCCGCGACTCCCGCGCCGACACCGCCTGGTCGAACAACGTGATCACCTCGTCCAGCAGATCAACCGCGGACTGGGACACCACGGTCAACAGGATCGGGTGCCGCCGTTGCGGTTCCCGGCGAGCAAGCGCCTGATTGGTGGACCGGCGACCGACCGTTGCCAGGAACCGCCGCCGCTCGGCCGCCAGCATCGACAGGTCCAACACATGGGCGTCCATGGCGCGCAGGAACATCAACTTCTCAAGCGCCGCCTTCACCGAGCTCGCCGTCGCTTCCACCGCCGACCTGGTCAGCCACGCCAGCCGGGTCATCCCCACCGCCTCGTCGAACAGCAGCAACCGGTCCAACTCCCCGGTCAGCTGATCCGTCAACAGATGCGCCACCTTCTCGTACGTCAGCGCGCTCGCAGTGGCCCGAGCCGACGCCACCAACCGAGTCAACGTCACCACCCCAGGGCGAACGGTCTTCGTAGCCTTCAAGTACTCGCACGCCAAGCCGAACAGCAGCGACGGGGAATCATGCTCCATCGCCCGGCACGCCACGAACTCCTCCAACTCCTTGGCCGCCACCCCGGCAGCGGGCGCAGACTTCCAGCCCAGGTAATTAGTGACGAGCCGCAAATGGTCGGTGCGAGTCTGCTCACGTTTCCCGTAGACGGCCAGCACACCAGGATCCACCTTCAACCGCGCCCCCAGCCGCGCCACCGCCACCGGCGGTGCGGCCCTCACCTGATCCGGCACGAACCCCAGCCACGGCAACGTGCACAGTTGAACAGCCAAGCCCAAGCGCTGCACAGGGCCTCTTCCGCGGCGCGAAGCGATGAACTCGACATCCGCAGGCGTCAACGTGAAGAACCTGACCACCTCGTCCTGCCCGATGTCGGGAAACCCCCGCAACTGATCCAACTGACCATCGGAGAACAAACCCGTCGCCACCAAACACCCCCGCGCCCGAACCAGCAATCCGTAAGAACGTAGCCCAACCGATCAGCCCGACCGTACGGCAGCCATATCCGTTGGTTCCTGCACGATTACTACCGGGACCCCAGGTCCGACGCGGACCCTGCAAAGGCCGACGATGGCGCAGGCAGCCTTGACATCAACACCAGGCCGAAGACAATCGTCGGGTGGTACACCCTCGAACCGGGGGCACCGTTACCTCCGGGTGCCGATCGTGACGTGAACGCGGACGGCAACGAATGCGCGACCCTCAACTTTGGTCGACGTACGGACGTCCCGGCCGTGATCGACGCCGTCAGTCACGTTCTCACCCTCGCCAGGAGCCCCCGGATTTCGTCCGTCGAATCACGCCTGAAGGGAACTCCCTTCTCTGCCGTCCCGGACGCCTCTCATTTGAGGATGCCGTCGATGGCGCGGTAGGTGCGGTTGGCGGCTGCGGACCGTCGTTGCTCGACGGCGGTGGAATCGATGTAGGCCTGGCTGGTGGTCAGGGATGCGTGGCCGAGCAAGGCCATGATTTCGCTGGCGGTAGCGCCGTCGTCGGCCAGGCGGGTGGCGTAGGTATGTCGTAGGGCGTGGACCAGGGCGCCGGGGGAGCGGCGGTCGCCGACGCCGGCGGCGCGCATGGCCTGGTCGACGAGGTATCGCAGGCCGCCGCGCTGCAGCGGTTCGCCACGGGTGTCCACGAACAATGCGCTGCGGGCCCCGATCCGGGTGGCCGGGAAGCGGACTCGGCGGGAGGCGAGGTAACTGTTGATGACGTCGTCCAGGGCGTCCTCGACCGGGACTGACCGGGGTTTGCCGCCCTTGCCGACGACCCGGATTCGCCGCTCGCCGGGGGAGCCGGTCATCGAGGCGACGGTCAGGCTGAGCAACTCGGCGGAGCGCAACCCACTCACAAGGAGGGTGGCCAGGACCGCCAGGTCGCGTTCGGGCCACGGGTTGCGCGCGTTGGCGCGGGGCTGGGTAGCGGCTCGCAGCAGCACCTCGGGGGTGTCCTCACCCTGCAGTGGCTTGGGGACTCCTGGTCGGCGGCGCGGTCGAGGGACAGCCGCCATCGCGTTTCCGGCCAATACGCCCTCGCCGACGAGGAAGGTCAGGAACTGGTTCCAGGTCGACCAGCAGCGGGTGATCGACGCCTTGGCGTGGGTGCCGGCGAACGCTCCGAACGCGTCGCGCAGCACGGGTGCGGTGAACTGCTCGACGCTCACGTGACCGTCACGGTCGCGGTCGATCAGCGAGAGGATCGCGGCCAGGTCTCGCCGGTAGGCGGCGGTGGTGTGGGGGCTGTCCTTCATCGACCTGCGCGCTGCGAAGAACTGCTCGACCAGTGCGTCGACCTCGATGGCGCCGGTGCTTTCGGCGGACGTCATCAGGCGGCACCCAGCCGGCCCGTCGGGTGCCAGCCACCAAGCCGCGACCACTTCATAGTTCGACGATGTCAGATGACGCTCTCAGGTCAGGGGAGCCACACCGAAAAGTGCTGCATAATCACGGTTATGCAGCACTCGGGCTGGGAGAGGGGCTGCTCAGCGACGCGTCGGGCCACGACTCGAACGGTCGTTGCGGGGTGGCGAAGACCGGTGACCGCGTCGACTCGCCGGCTCGGCGGCAGCGCTGTTCGGTCAGGAACAGCTCGACTAGCGGGTCGCAGCGACCGTAGTGGCTGGTGGTGGTCCAGGTGAACGTGGGGGCGACCGTGCGTCGAACCGCCTCGACGAAGCGGCTGACCGTGGCCGGGGTGAAGGGCAGTTCGCGCAGAGTCGGGGACCACAGGATCTGCGCCAACGCGACAACTTGGGGGTAGCGCGCCGCCTCGATGGTGGGCGCCCCAGCCGGGATGCAGGTCTGGTGGGGGTGGAAGCGTCTCAGCAGCTCCTGGCACTGGGTCTGGTGGCGGTTGTGGCGCTGCCAGTCCTGGCACACGATCTCGGCGTCGGACAGCGCGTATCGGGTTCGGGTGGGCCCCAGGCGGCGTACCAAGGCACGGTGTGACCGGTTGGCGGCCAGGATTTCGGGGTGTCGGTGCAGGGGCGGTTGCCCGTTGCAGTGACCAGCACCCAGCCATCGCTGGTGTCTCGGGCACACCACCGCCGTCGCGGCAAGCCGGACGGTGACCGGTATCGCGATGTTGCGGGCAGCCATGCACAGCGTGCATGCTGCGCGCACCATGCCGTCAGGGTCAGCTGGGTCCGAGCTGTCGTCCAGCGCACGGCGCAGCCGTGGTTCGGGTTGTCCGCTCAGGATCGCCAGCCGGTCAAGTGGAATAGCGGCTCGCTTCCGGTCGTCCGCAGCCACGTAGGCCCGGAACTCCTCAGCGTTGAGCCGGTTGGCCAGCGCCACCCGGCGCACGAAGGAGCTGCGCAGCTCATTGCCGACCGGCGCCACTGGGCGCGGCAGCGGACGCAGCCTGCCAGTGGGTGGGGCATCGAGACCAGGGGTCACGCCACACCCTGCCGGTCTGACTGGGCTGCATGGTCCACCGGGATGGCATCGAGCAGGTCGCGGGTGATCGCCTCGCTGCCGTCCAGGATCGCGGTCAGCGCCGCAGCCCGGATCAAGTGGGACAGGCTGCCGATCATGCCCCCGGTGCGGGAGTGCAGGTAGTGACTCAGGCCCGACAGCGTGCCGGGACGGTGATGGTGCAGCCGCAGCGCAGCCTCGAGGGTGGCGACCAGGGCGGCCCACTCGTCGTGTTCGGGGAACGGGCCGGTGTTCACCAGCACGCAGCGGCCGGCGATCTGTCTGCCGCGTACCCCAGTGAACAGGCCGCACCGTTCGACGTTGATGCCGGCGTAGACGAAGGTCGCAGGGAGGTGCTCGGTGAAGTACTTCAGATGATCGGACATGTCTTCGCCGCCGCTGGTGGCCAGGTTCAGATTATGGATCTCGTCGACCAGGACCAGGTCAACCTTCGCCTCGATGAGGACCTGGCACACGGCGTCGGAGATGTCGGTGGCGTTGTAGCTGCGTCGGATCGGCGGCAGGCCCAGGAACCGGGCGAACTCCATGGCCAGCTTGCGGGGAGACCCTTTGGGTGGGGTCGTCACGTAGACCACCGGGATGCGGTCGGCACCGGGATGCCGATCGCGGACCATCAGCTCGTGGGTCCTGCCGAGCTCCTTCAAGGCAGTGCTCTTACCCGTGGTCTGCAGCCCCGACACGATCAGCCCTCGCCGCGCGCTGATCTCGCGACGGTTCAGCAACGTCAGCAAACGACCCTGGCGGGCGACGTCGCGCACACTCGACGTCGCCACCACGACCAGCTGGGAGTGGTAGTTGATGCGGGCCTCGTCGTAGCGGGTCCGGTCCGGCTCAGTCAGCTGGCGCCAGGTGTCATCGGGAACCAGATCGAAGGCGGCGGCAGGGGTGTCGACGAAGCGTCGCCAGCCGGTCAGCGTCATCGTCGGTTCCCGCCGGTCAGCGTCAAGATCGTCAGCAAGCACGAAACCTCACCACCATCGTTTGGCCTCCTCGCGGGCGTCGAACACGGCCAGCGGAATGACCTCCGCCAGTGCTGTGGAGGCTGGGGGCGTGGCCGCCTCCTCAGCCGGCGGGGTCGCCCCCACCGGCTCTGGATCGGTGTCCTGGTCGCCGCCTGACATCCGCAGCCACGACGAGTCAGCACTGGCCACGCGGGTACGGGCCGCGACCCGCCGGTCCCGCTTCGTCGTTGCCGCCCCGCCCGGGGCCGGTCCGACCGCGGCCTTGTCGAGCAGGGCGGCGACGGTGGCGGCGATGGCAGCTTCGTTGGTCGGGTCCTCGCCACGGCGGGTCAGGACCTGCTGCGCTTGCCGCCACGCGGCATCGCCAAACGGTGTCGGCCCAGTGGTCAAGTGACTCCACGCCGCGGTGATCCAGCCGCCGTCATGGTGGTTGCGCACCCAAATCCGGCTGACGTCGTAGGGGTCGAAATGGACTTCCCATCGGCCTCGCTTGGCCGCCACCCCAGACCCCATGCGCCGGTACGGGTTCAGGGCCAGCGTGTCGTAGCGGCGGTGGTTGATCGTGATGCCGTAGCTGTTGATGGCACGCCACGTGACCGGCAGCAGTTCGATGTAGTCGTCACCGGTCAGCGGGACCGGAAAGGAGCCCGCCACTTCGATCAACGCCGCATACATCTCGTTCGGCGTCAGAGCCCGCCCCGGGATCAACGGGTGCCGCAATCCGTCATGAGGCCGGTTCTGCCAGTGCGCGACGATCCACTCGTCCAACAGCGCCTGCAGTTCCACGATCGGCCAGGCAGCGTCGGTGTCGGCGTTCTTGCCGCGCCGGTCGACGCTTCGACCGACGTAGCCCCGGACGTATTGAGCGAACAGCGTGGCGATCGAGGAGAAGGTCCGCTCCACGACCCCCTTCTGCCACGGCGAGCCCACGTGGGTGGGCTGGAAACTCACCCCCAGGGCGCGGCAGGCGGCGCGGAAGCTCGCCGACTGATAGACCGTGCCGTGGTCGCACACGATCGTTTCCGGCACGATCACCGGACGGGCCGCTGCATGCTCCAAGCGGGCGTCGATCTCCAGCAACCTGTCGAACGGCAACACCGACCGCGACATCCGCAGCGCGTCCGGCCACCCCGGACGCATCGGCTCCGGCGTCACGCATCGGGCCAGCAGCAGCGACGCGTCCACCGCCTTCGTCGTCGGACGCAACACGGCTGCAGGGATGCTGCGGGTGGCGACGTCGATCATCAAGGTCAGCTCTGCCCGGTCTACGGTGCCGTCATCGAGCACCACCCGAACGTCGAACGGAGTTGAATCCACCGGCAGCCACTCACCGGGCCGCAACGCATCGACGCTGCCGAACGGGCCTTCAGGCTGCTGCGCCAACGACCGGCGCGTCGGCGCCGAACCGAACGTGTGCCGACCCCCAGACAACCGCTCCACCAGCCGGTAGAACGTGGCACGAGACGGCATCACCTCCACCGGTGCCACGTCGTCATGCTCGGTCAGGATCTGCTCAACCCGCCGACGCAGGCGCGCGACCGTGCCCGTGGAACGGTCGGTCTCCTCAGCGATGGCCTGGCGGACCGCAGACTCGACCCGCGGATCAACGCCGCCGTCGGATCGCCGTCGCTTACGGCCGTCCACCAATCCGATCAGGCCCTCACGCTGGTAAGCGCGGCACATCCGCCCGAACCGGCTCAGCGACACAGTCGTCCCTGCCGCCGCCAGCTCCTCGACCTTCGCCAGTTGCCGCTGTCGCAAACTCGATCGAGCCGGGTCGTACTCCGGCCGGGGGGTGCAGCCGCTGGGTGCGTCGGCGGGCACACCACGCAGCACCTCGGTGACGTGCTTCTCCCACTCCGATGCAGATGCAGCCACCTCGGACGGCAAAGACTCCAACAGACCCCGCGGCGGAACGGGAACACGGGCCCGCGAAGCGCTCGCCTCGATGGTGAACGACGCATCGGACAGCAACTCAGGCAGCAACACCTCGACCTCGGCGCCGTCCACCGCGGTCAACCCAACAGCCCCGTCGGCGATACGGCAGACCCGCATGGTCGCGTCTCCAAGCCGGATCTGGTCACCGACCATGACGCCGGTGAAGCGGCGTTGCTTCACCGGTTGCCCCCGTCCCACGCACGGGCGGTGACCAACGTGTCGTCGCCGAGCACACGTGACTCCAGATCCGCGACCAGAACACCGCGCCACAGCAGATGGAACAACGTCGGCAGCACCCCAATCCGGTCACCCAAGCCGGCGATACCCGCAGCCAGCGACTGGGCAACGGCAAACGCCTCAATCACCGAGGAGACCCGAGCCTCGTCCGCGCAGCGCGGATTCCGATACCCCGCAAGCCACCGCAGATTCGCCAGTCTCACCGGGCTCACCGCCGCAGGGGTCCAGTACTGCCAACCGGCCCGATTCACAGCGGCAGGGACAAAATCCGGCACTCGCGACAGTGCAGTGTCGTCGACCACGTCCACCACGACGCCGGTCCCGTCGCGTAGCCGGACGAAGTAGTCGGGGCAGTACTCCAGCAGCTCGTCATCGGCTGCAAACACCAGCGACAGCGGACGCAACGCCACCGCCTCAACGCGCGAATCGAAATCCAGCGCGATCAACTGGTCCCGTTTTCGCCACGACTCAAAGCCGACATGCAAGCCAGTCGTCGCCATCCACCACAAACCCGCAAACCCAGGCCGTCCCTTGATCCGCAGCGGCTGCACCGGCGCAAGCGACTCGAACCCGACCTGCGACGACACCGACAACAGCGCAAGGCTGGCCCTGCCACACGAGTCCACATACCGAACGGAGAACCGGCACGCGTCGACAGCAGCAGATGTAGACACCGCAGCCGCAACAGACATCGTGATCAACCCCCGGGACTCGCACCCAAAGAGAACCCGAGAATGACGCTACCGGCGCTACTTCAACACCCTCAGACAACTCGCCGCGTGTCTCACGAACCTGGCCTAAACCGACGCGAGTCTCAGATAGATGACGCGTGGGTCAGGTTCGATGAGACGGGACACTAGCGCGGTGTTGCGGATCGTGAGGTCGCGTCGAATACTGACCTTTGGCATGACATAATGTATATTATCGGCGCTACATAACGTCGCCACCAGAGCGGTCCAAGGGTTGATCCACACGGTCGCCGAGAACTGATTTGCTGTCGGACCCCTCGTGAACACTGAGGGCATGGACCAGGACACGACGACCACGACCGGGAGTGAAGCTGCGGGTCTTCCTGCGGGGCGTTGGAACTCACCGCTGGAGGACGTTCTGTGTCGTGAGCTGTGGCAGGACAAAGCCGCCGGCTGGGTGGAGGTGTCGTGGCGCCATGTGAATGAACTGCGTGCTGATGTCGCCGAGATGTTGGCTTTGCCGCCGGGCCCCGATCTGCTGCTGGCGGTGGAACGGGTGCAGCGGGATCTGGACGCCCACGGCGGTCACTGTTCCGGTGTCCACACATTCAACGTGTGGGGTCCGGTGGGCACCCCCGGCAACCCGTGTGAATGCCAGGTCATCACTGCTGCTGCGTGGCAGGCGGTGGCGTCGTGGACCCAGTTCCGCGCCGATCGGCATCTGGTGTCCACCGCTGGCGCGCGACCCCATCAGGTCCCCTTGGGATCCGACCCTGATCGGCCCTCGGCACAGGTGACCGATCCCGGCGCCGAAGAGTTGGCGTTGGGGCTGCGCGCGTCTGCCACCGGATTGCGCACCCGGTTGAATCGGGCGCGCCGCCGCCATGACTACCCCCGCTTGTGTGCCGCGGTCGCTGCAGGGTGTCTGCCCGGGTGGCAGGCCGATGTGCTGCTGGATGATCTGGTCAACTTCCCGGACCCGGTCGTGGACGCGGTGCTGGACTCGTTGCTGGACACCATGGCCGACCGCCGCACCCAGGAGAAGATCTCGTGGACGCTGACCAGTCTGCGGCAAGCCGCGAAACGACGCGCCGCCCGGTTGGACGACCGATCCCTCCGCGAACAACGCCGCCAGGTGCACCGCAACCGCGGGATGCGCACCCGCTGTCACGGCAACGGGGCCGCCACCATCACCGTGGACCTCACCGATGATGTCGCCACCCGCATCCGCAATCGCATCACCGCCCTGGCCCGCGGACTGACCGATGCCGCAGACACCCGCACCCTCACCCAGAAACAGGTTGACGTCCTCACCGACCTACTGCTGTCCCACACCACCGCCAGCCCCGCCGCACCCGGCAGCAGCGACGAGATCGCCGTGGTGATCTCCACCGAGGCCCTGATGGGACTTACCGGCGACATCCCCCACCTACCGTCAGGGGACCCGGTGCCTGTCGACATCGCCCGGGAGATCGCCGCCGACGCCCGCTGGCGGTTGTGGCTCACCGACACCCACGGCACTGTGGTCGCCACCAGCGCCCACACCTACCGCCCCGGCGCCGCACTGGCTCGCCTTATCCGAGCCCGTGAGCCCCATTGCCGCATGCCGGGCTGCCGCAGCACGGCAACAGACATCGACCACACGATCAACTACCCCACCGGAGCCACCACACCGGACAACCTCGGACCGTTATGTCGACGACAC
>WBZL01001881.1_pt1 | contig 21042 bp, 18 predicted proteins | sample 5204291 | NCBI WGS metagenome assembly WBZL01 (sample SAMN12344345, study PRJNA552823) | activated sludge metagenome | biome: Activated sludge suspended growth; feature: Nitrification reactor; material: Wastewater; isolation source: activated sludge from nitrification reactor of wastewater...
TGAAGGCGTTCCCGGGCCGGTGTATCGCCGCGGCCTGGCATCACCCTCGGTGGTCGGGATCGCGTCATGGGGACAACCCCGTGGTCGGCCCGATGGTCCGGCTCCTGCGCCGCGCGGGAGCGGACCTGATCCTCAACGGCCACGATCACGCCTATCTGCGCTACCCGCGGCTGACGGAGAAGGGTGCCCGCGACCGTCAGGGAGTCCGGGAGTTCGTCGTGGGCACTGGCGGCGCCGAACTGTACCCGGTTCACCGGGCGCGGCCCCGGCCGGCGGTCGCCTCGAACCGGCATCACGGAGTGCTGCGGCTGCGGTTCCGGGACAAGGGTTACTCGTGGCGTTTTCTGAGCACCACTGGCGCAGCCGTCGACCGAGGGACCGACACCTGCCGGTGATCGTCAGCGGTTTTGTGTGTCGCGGCGCAGGCTGGCGACCGCCCCGATCAGGACGGCGACCCACACCCCGAGCAACACAAAACTGAGCAGGACCCCCAACGCTTCCGTGAGACCCGATTCCCACAACCGGCCGAGTGCGAGGGTGGACAGCACCAAGGCGGCGAAAGGGAACACGAACCCCCAGTCGGCCGGGGTGAAGGTCAACGGGTGGCCGGTCGACCGCCAGGTCACCAGCGTTGCCGCCGCCAGCCACCACAGGGAAAACCCCCACAGCAACGACGCCATCAGATGGGCCGACTGCATCACCGCGCCGCCCCAGGCCCCGCCCAGGTCGGCGGTTGACGACGCGACAATCGGCAGCGCCAGGGCGCCCACCGACAACGGACTCATCATGATCCACAGACTCGGCACGCCGGTGTCGTCCTGCCGGTACTGGATCAGGCGGCTGAAGAACAACACCGCGGTCAGTCCGAAGAGGATGAGTCCCGCGCCCAACAGGCCGAAGGCGATGACCCCCAACGAACGGTCCCACTGTTCGGGCATGACCGTGCTCAGCAACCCGGCGAGCATCGCCCCCAGAAGCAGCACCGTCTCGGGGATGAACCAGGTGCCGGACACGTCCTCGGCCCGGAACTCACGCGCTTCGAACGCGTTGGCGAAGAAGACCACCGTGAGGATCACGCCCAGCACCGTGCCGACGGTGCCGAGGGTGAAGACCACCCACAGGGTGACCGAGTCCGGCGTCAGTCCGAGCAGATGGGCCAGTGCGATGGCGAGGACGTTGATCGCGCCGGGGATCGTGGCGTAGGCGGGCCCGTCCACCGCTGAGTGGAGGTCTTCCCAGATCCGGCGCCCGAGGCCACGCCACACGAAATCCCGGATGACCAAGAAGACGAAGAAGGCCGCACTGGCGGTGAACAGGACCCAGGCGAGGGTGGTGCTCGGCCCAGCGAGGGCGGGGAAGGCGCCGGGGTTCTCACTTGCCACTGTCGCCGTGGCGGCCGTGCCCATCACGGCAGCGAACCAGCCGGGCCGATCCAGCAGCCGGTCGTCGGTGGGCATGCCCCGACGCTAGCGACGCGATCGGAGTGTTGGGCTACTGGTCGGGATCGGTGTTATCGCCACCGCCAGGAACACCAGGCCCGAAGTACGCCAGCGAGTTCTGCACCGACCGCAGTTGGCGGATCGACCGGCCATAGCCCTGGGCAGGGGCCACGCGGCTCTCACTACGCGAGAAGCAGTACGTGGGCCCGGAAGCCAGGGAGTAATCCAGTTGGATCTCGCCTTTCATCCGCAGACGGCCTTCCTTGCCCTTGATCTTGAGGCTCTGCCGGAAGTACGACGGGCCGTACGACCGCACCGGGAGCTGTTTCACCCGTGACGCCCGAACCTTGCCCTTGCGCCAATTGCTACGCACACTCGCGCGAAGGGTGGTGTTCTGATCGGCGAAATAGCGCCGCACCGATTCGGCCTGCGTCCGAGCCGCAGAGCAGATGATGCTGCTGAACCCGTAATCGATCCCCAGGTTCCCGCCCTGGATCGAGATGCCGTAGGCGCTGTCGACCGACACCCACGAGCGTGGGCCGGACCACGACCAGTACGACGAGCTGTGATGCACGATCGACTTCGGCGGCAGCTCGGCAGATGCGCTGCCACCGGTGGCGATCACCCCCGTCGCGGCCAAGGTTCCCGCGAGCAGAGCAGTGCCGACCATCCGAAATCCCACCATTCCGGCAGTGTAGGCACGCACTCACCGACGGTGGAAGGTGCGAGCGCCATACTGCAGCAGTGCCCCCCGGTGTCGTGCTCCTGCTCCAGGTGATCCCGCTGGGGCTGGGCGTCGCGATCATCCCTACCGTTGTGGCCGCCCAGTTGGTCCTGCTCGTGGCCGACTCCGACGGATACCGACGCGGATGGGCATTGGCGATCGGCCGCATGGCCGGACTGCTGCTGATGAGTGTTGTGGGCCTGTTCTGGCTGACGTCCCTGCCCAGTTTCGGCTCCGGTCTGCCGACTACGTGGGAAGCAGTGATCTTCACTGCGGCCGGAGTGGCGCTGTTGATAGTCGCCGCGGTGGAGTTCCGCCGCGGCAGCCGCCGTTCCTCTGCCGAGGCAGGTGTCGGGGACACGGAAGAACAGCCCTCCCGGATGCGGGAACTGATGGACCGTAGCGGGGCGTGGTTGGTCTTCGTCCTGAGTTTCGGCTGGCTGATCTTCACCGTTCAGGTCTACGCGCTGTACGTGCCGGCGATGCACCTGATCACCAACTCGTCGGCGTGGCTGGCCTGGCGGGTGGTCTGTTTCGTCGTGCTGTTCCTGTTGGCGTCGTCCACGGTGCTGGTGCCTGTGCTGTTGCTTGCGATCAAGGGGAAGTCGGTGATCCCCCTGCTGGATCGGTCCCATGCGTGGGTGTCGGAACATTCGCGTCAGATCACGATCATCGTTGCCGCGGTGTTCGGCGCCGTCCTGCTGATCGCGGGCTTGCACGAGTTCCTCCAGGTGCGGTGACCCAGGCATTCTGCGGGGTGAGTGCCGCCGGGGCGGTGTATCGAAGCCCGCTGGGGTCGGCCAAGGCTCTGCGGGGTGAGTGCCGCCGGAGGCGGTGTATCGAAGCCCGCTCAGTGCGGCTCGGTGCGGGGGTGGTGTGCGGGTCGGAGGGCGGCCTTGGCTTCGATACGGCGCTGGCGCGCCTACTCACCCCGCGGCCGGATGGCGGTGCCGCTACTCACCCCCGCGGCACGTTCGACTCCGGGACTACTCACCGCGCGGCAAAGGCCGCTGATCAGCCCAAGGCGCGGAGGAGCGACAGCACGCCGAACACCGCAATCGCGATCAGGACGATCGCCGTGACCTTGATCCACGTCTGACTGCTGGAGGCACCCGAGCCCGACGACGAGGCCGGCGTCCACGACCGGGGCGGCTGGGCGTGCTCGTGGGCTTGGCTGATCGCTGCGTACCGCTGCACCCGCTCGTCGGCAGAGGCCTCGCTCTTCTTGGCCGAGGCCGCCCACTCATCGGTGAGCTCGACGTCAAGTTCGTCGGACGGATCGGACGAGGACATGGGGACTCCTGGAGGCGGGGCCGGTCAGACACCTCCATGGTGCCGCACCAGGCGGGAGGGCGCCTGTCAGCCGCCCGCGAAGGGGGGGAGGACATCCACACAGGCGTCGGCGGCCACCGGGTCATCAGGCCCCAGCCGGTGCCCGTCACAGACCAAGGACGACATGGCGAGGACGTCGGCCATGCGTGCTCCGTGGCTGGTCGTCAAGGCCACGATGAGCGAACCGGTCGAGTCGGCGGAGACCTGCTCCGACGGCGTTCCGGCGGCCTCGCGCGCCGCGGCGAAGTACCTGACGGTCACCATGGTCAGCCGCCGATCGCCGACATCGGCCGATCCGGCTGGACGAAACCGACATCGTCGGTCCCGTGGGCCCGGCGTTTTCCGGCCACGTCGCGACGCATCAGCTCAGCCAACTGCTCGTCGGTGGCGCCGGCTCGCAGTGGCGTCCGAAGATCCGTCTCGGACTGGCCGAACAGGCAGTTGCGCCATTGGCCGTCCGACGTGAGCCTCATGCGGTTGCAATCACCACAGAACGGCCGGGTCATGGACCCGATGATGCCCACGGTCTGCGGCCCGCCGTTGACCCGGAACAGTTCCGCCGGCGCCGACCCCCGGTCGTCGGCCGGCTCGAGGTCGAACCCAGCATCGGAGAGGCGTTGCTGGATCTCGTCGGCGGTGACCATCTGCTCGGCATCCCAACCGTGCTGGGGGTCCAACGGCATCTGTTCGATGAAGCGCAGATGCAGGCCTTGCTCCATCGCCCACAGCAACAGCGTCGCCGCCTCGTCGTCATTGACCCCGCGCATGAGCACGGAATTGATCTTGACCGGGTCCAGACCGGCCGCCTTCGCGGCGGCGATCCCTGCCAGGGTGTCGATCAACCGGTCGCGGCGGGTGAGGGCCAGGAACCGGTCCCGATCCATGGTGTCCAGACTGATGTTGACCCGACCCAGGCCGGCGTCGGCCAGGGGAGCGGCAAGCCCGGGCAGCCGCAGCCCGTTCGTCGTCAACGCGACATCGGGCGCACCCGGCATCGCCCGGATCGCGGCGACGATCGCCACGATGTCGGGCCGCAGCAGCGGTTCCCCACCGGTCAGCCGAACGGTGGTGACCCCATTGTCGACCGCGACCCGGACCAGGCGGAGCAACTCGTCGGTCGTGAGCGTGTCGGTGCGGGGAATCCAGTCCAGCCCCTGTTCGGGCATGCAGTAGGTACAGCGCAACGAACAACGGTCGGTCACCGACACCCGCAGGTCGGTGTGGACCCGGCCGAACCGGTCGGTCAACGGTGTCATGGACAGTTCACCCACTCACTGGTTCCGTCGTCGAATCGTTGGTGTTTCCAGATGGGCAGCCGTTCTTTGGCCGTGTCGACCAACCAGGAGCACGCCTCGAACGCTTCACGTCGATGGGCTGCCGAGACCGCCACCAGATAGACCAGGTCGCCGATCGCCAGATCGCCGACCCGGTGGCGGGCAGCTGCTGCGCGGACGCCCGGCCGGTTCTCGCACTCGGCGACGACCTCTCGCAGGATGCGGTCGGCGTCCGGGTGCCCCTCGTAAGTCAGACCGGTGACGGTGCGGCCGTGGTCGTGGTCGCGCACCCGGCCCTCGAACACCACGACCGCCCCCGACCCGTCGTCGCCCACCGATTCGGCGAGGGCGGCGGCGTCGATCGGTTGCTCCCCGACCCACAGGTCGACAGCCGCTGCAGCGCCCTGGTCGTGACCACGCCCGTGCCCATGCGTGTGTCCCCCACCGGCCAGCATCGACAGCGCGTGCTCTACCAATGGATGGGCCACGGCCCAGCCGTCACGCACGCCACCCGGGCTTCCGGGCAGGGCCAGCAGCAGTGCGGATTCCCATGTCCACGCCCCGGCCCGGGACAGGTCGGTGGTCGGCACCCGGTCGCGGGCCGATGCGCGGATCGCTTCGCCCACTCCGGGAATCTCGCGGGCGCCGAGCAGTTCCAACGCTTCGGGGGTCACGTCGCGGGGACCCAACCCGGTGCCCCCAGTGAGGACGACGAGTCGACACCCGCCCTCGACCGCGCCGGCCACGCTCTTGCCGATCAGGTCGGCCTCGTCCGGCACGATCGCGACATCGGCGACGCGGATCCCGCTCTCGCTGAGCAGGCGTGCCGCGAGCGGTCCCGAGACGTCGGCGGCCGGATCGTGGCTGGCGGTGTCGGAGCAGGTGATCACAACGGCGCAGGGGATCATCGCGACCACTCTCCCGATCGACCGCCGGTCTTGCGTTCGACCCGCACGTCGTTGATCATCGCGGCCGGGTCGAGGGCCTTCGTCATGTCGATGATCGTCAGAGCTGCGACCGACACCGCCGTCAACGCCTCCATCTCGACCCCGGTGCGGTCCGCGGTGCGGACCGTTGCCGTGATGCCCACGCCGACCTCGTCGACGACCAGTTCGATCTCGACCCCATGGACGGCGATGGGGTGACACATCGGGATCAGGTCGGGGGTGCGTTTGGTGGCCATGATCCCGGCGATCCGGGCGGTGGCCAACACATCTCCTTTGGGCACACTTCCGTCGGCGATCGCCGGTGCGGCGGTCGTGGTCACCCGACCGGTGGCGACGGCCGTGCGCACCGACACCTCGCGCTGGGCGACATCGACCATGCGCGCCTCGCCGCGCTCGTTGACGTGACTGAGTCCGCTCACGGCTCCTCCTGGTCGTAGGGTGCCGACGTGACAGCATCCCCCTGGTCCCTCGTCATTCTGACGGGTGGCGCGTCGCGGCGGATGGGCAGGGACAAGTCCCGGCTCGTGGTGGCCGGTGACACCTTGCTCGACCGCCTGCTGCACCACATCCCGGACACGGTCCCGGTCATCGTCGTCGGTCCGCCGCCCGGTCCGACCCGGCGTCCGGTGGTTGTGACCCGGGAGCAGCCCCCCGGCGGTGGCCCAGTGGCCGGGATCGCCGCTGGTCTGGGGCTCGTGACCACGCCGATCGTCGTGGTGGCGGCGGTCGATCTGCCGTTCGCCGGTCCGGCACTGGCAGGTGTCGTCGATCGGCTCACGATCAGGGATGCCGCGGTTCCCGTCCTCGCCGGGCGCCGGCAACCGTTGGCCGCCGCGTACCGCACGGACGCGATCCGAGCCGCGGTCACCCGGCTCGGTGATCCGGCGGGACGGTCGATGCGAGACGTGCTCACGCTGTTGAGTATCGAGGAGTTCGAAGTCGGCGACCAGTTCGTGGACATCGACACCCCCGCGGAGCTGGCAGCCGCGCGGGCCTGGGTCGGCAGGCGCGGGGACATAATGGGGGCGACCGAGGAGGGTCCGATGGACAAGTGGGTCACGGCAGTCGCCGCCGAACTGGGCGTCGCCGACGACGTGGATATCGACCTGGTGCTGGACGTCGCCAAGGAGGCCGCGCACAAGGTGCAGCGGCCGGCCGCCCCCGTCACCACCTACCTGTTGGGCATGGCGATCGCCAACGGGAAAGACCCGCAGCAGGCAGCCGCGACGATCAGGGAGCTGGCCGCCGGCTGGACCGAGCAGGCCTGACATGACCGCGGGTTGGGACGATGCGCGCGCTGCCGCGCGAAGTGTGGCCCAGCGGCTTCCGAGCGAGCAGGTTCCGCTCCCGGCAGCAGTCGGCCGGACGCTGGCCGATCCGGTGATCGCCCGCTGTGACCTGCCGGGCTTCGACACCTCCGCCATGGACGGCTGGGCCGTGGCCGGTCCGGGACCGTGGCAGATCGTCGCCGAGATCCTGGCGGGCGGGGCGCCCGGCCGGACGCTGAACGCCGGCGAAGCCGCCGCCATCGCCACCGGTGCTGCCGTTCCCCGAGGCGCTGACGAGGTGATCCGCAGCGAGGACGGCACAGTCGCGGCCGACGTCCTGGAAGCCCGGCGGGTCGAACCCGGCCACCACATCAGGCCGCGGGGCGAGGAATGCCGCATCGGCGAGGAACTTGCGGTGGCCGGTTCGGTCGTCACCCCCGCGGTGGCGGGGCTGCTGGCGGCGGCGGGCACCGATGACGTGGCGGTCGTGCGCGAGCCCCGGATCCACCTGCTGCTGCTGGGCGATGAGCTGCTCGACCACGGCATCCCTGCGGTCGGGCAGGTCCGCGATTCATTGGGACCGCAATTGCCCGGCTGGTTGGTGCGGCTGGGCGGGTCGGTCAGCGGGATCACGCGCGTCGCCGACACCGTCCCGGCGCTGGTGGCGGCGTTGACCCAGGTCACCGACGCCGATGTGATCGTCACGACCGGGGGAACCGCAGCGGGTCCGGTGGATTGTCTGCATCCGGCGCTGGCACAGGTGGGGGCCTCGCTCGTGGTGGATTCCGTGGCGGTCCGCCCGGGCCATCCCATGCTGCTGGCCTTGTGGCAGGACACGCCGGTGCTGGGCTTGCCGGGCAATCCGCAGAGCGCCGTCGTCGCCTTGGTCACGTTGGGCGCTCCGCTGCTGCGGGCGTTGCTCGGTCGCCCCGAGTCGGGGTTCCCCGAAGTCATCCTGGACACGGGCCTGTCCGCCCCGGCGCGGGAGAACCGGCTGGTACTGGGAACAGTCGCGGACGGACGGTTCACCGCGGCCTCCCATCTGGGTTCGGCGATGCTACGGGGACTGGCGGCAGCGCAGGGTTTCGCCGTGCTTCCGCACGGAGGAGCGGCAGCCGGGACCGCGGTCCGTTGGCTGCCGCTCCCGTGACGATCAGGAAGGTTTCTCGGCTCCTGGCCGGGCGTAGAAGTGCCAGGTGATCCACGCTCCGAGCAGACAGAACGCCGTACCGATCCAGTACATGAGTTCCGGGTAGCCCAGCGCGAACATCAGCCCGAACACGAACGGTCCGAACGCGGCGATCGCCGCGGTCCACCCGATCACCCCACCGGCTTGGCGCCGCTCGAAGATCATCGGCATCTGCTTGAACGTGCTGGCGTTACCCACACCGGCGAAGAAGAAGATGGCGATCATGCCCCAGAAGAAGTGACTGAAGTCGTCGATGCTGCTGGGATGCAGCTGGAACGACGTGTACAACGCTGCGGCGCCGATACCGAGCACGGCCACCAGAGTGACCCGGCCACCGCCGACGCGGTCGGCGACCGGCCCGGCCAGGATGCGCGCCACTGAGCCGACCAAGGCGCCCCAGAAGGCGTATTGGGCCGGGTTGACTGCTGCGGCGCCGAAGGCGTCGGTGCCATAGAAGTTCTTCATCAGCAGGGCGAACTGCGCGGCCAGGCCCGAGAACGTGCCGAACGTGATGATGTAGAGCACGGTCATCAGCCAGGTGTGTTTGTTGGAGAAGATGTCCAACTGGTCCTTCACCCCGCGGGCCTGCACCGGGACGCTGCGCAGCAGCGTGTACGCCAGGATCACCGCGACGATGACGAAGGGCACCCACACCCAGCCGGCGTTCTGGTACCAGACCTGCTTGTCGACACCCTTCACCTGATCCACGAAGTGCTGGGAGGCGCCCAGGACCCCGACCATCGAGAAGCCCACGATCCATGGGGTCACGAACTGCACGATGCTGACGCCGAAGTTGCCGACGCCAGCCTGGATCCCCAGGGCCGTGCCCTGTTTCGAGCGCGGGAAGAAGTAGCTGGTGCTGGGCATGAAGCCGCTGAACACCCCGCCACCGATACCGGCGAGGAACGCCAGCAGCAGCAACACGGTGTACGACGTCGACGGGTTGGTGACGGCCATCGCCCAACCGATCAGCGGGATCAGCAGAAGTGCCGTGCTCATCCATACGAGCTTGCGGGTGCCCATGATCGGCGGAAGGAACATCCATACCAGGCGCAATGCACCACCGGCGAGACCCGGCATCGCGGCGAGCCAGTAGAGCTGCGAGGTGCTCAGCGCGAACCCGATCGAGTTCAGCACCGGAGCGAGGGCGGACACCAGGAACCAGGTGATGAAGCCCAGTGTCAGCGAGAAGGTGGTGACGGACAGGGTCCGCCAGGCGCGCTTGGAGTCCCAACTGGCGGGATCCTCGGGATCCCAGCTCTCCAGCCAGTCTCTACCGCTGCGCACGGCCGGCGTGGCCGCCGGGTGCTCCTGCGTCGTCATGAGTCGCTTCCCTTCTGTGCTGTCGGTGCCGGGCTCTCCGGTGCCGACGGGATGGGGGCGCCGGGCATGGCGCCGTCGTATTCGGCCCACTCGGCTCCGCTTTCGTCGGCGGTGGGCTGTTGGTCCTTCTCGAACTTGTCCGCCAGTTCGGGACTGGCCTGGTGCAGCATGTGGACCACGGTTCCGTGCATCCACAGCGTGCCGATCAAGGTCGTGACGAACAGGACCCCGAACGTCGCCTGCGGCGCTCCGGACCAGCCGGTGGCATAGGCGAACAGCGGCGGCAGGAAGAAGCCACCGAGGGCCCCGAGCGAACCGACCAGGCCGCCCACCGCGCCGACGTCGTGCGGGAAGTACTCCGGGATGTGTTTGTAGACCGCGGCCTTGCCGATCCCCATGGCGCAGCCGATGATCACCACGAGGACGGTGAACAAGACGACGCCGACGGTCCACGGCATGACCTGTCGGGCTTCGCCGCCCGGCTGCTGCAGCACGATGTAGCCGTACGGCATCATCAGGATCCCGCTGGCGACCAGCATCGTGCCGAATGTCGCGTACATGACCTTGCGGGCGCCGATGCGGTCGGAGAGGTAACCGCCCACCGGCCGCAACAGCGACGCGGGGAAGATGAACAGCGCGGTCAACAGGGCGGCGGAACTCAGGGGGAGGCCGTAGACGTCGACGTAGTACTTGGGCAGCCAAGCCGCCAGGGCTACGTACGCGCCGAACACGATGACGTAGTACAGGCTGAAGCGCCACACCCGGACCTCCCGCAGCGGGCGCAGCATCGATCCCAGGGACCGTCCCTGACCGGGGCGATGGTCGTGACGCGGGGCGACGAACCACGCGATGGCCCCCATCAGGATCAGAAGTGCGGCGTAAAGGAACGGGACGAAACGCCAGCCGCCGGGGATGAAGCCGCCAAGGTAGCCGGCCGCGGGAACCGCAGCGATGAGAGCGGGTCCGATGAGTTTCGTGACCGAGGCGCCCACGTTGCCGGCTCCGAACACACCGAGCGCGGTGCCCTGCAGGTGCCGGGGCCACCAGGCGCTCACCCAGGAGATACCGACCGCGAACGAGTTGCCCGCGAATCCGACCAGAAAGGCGTAGAAGAGCAACATCACGTAGCTCGTGGCGTGGGCGACCAGGTAGGCCGGGATCGCGGTCAGCAACAGCATGAGAGTGAAGACGATGCGGCCGCCGTACCGGTCGGCCACGATGCCTGCCGGTAGACGCCAGATGGCGCCATTGAGGACTGCCACTGCGGTGATCCATGACAGCTGGACGTCGGTCAGGCCGAACTCGTCCCGGATCGGGATGCCCAGCACACCGAACATCAGCCACACGGCGAACATCAAGGTGAACGCGATGGTGGCGATGGTCAGAACCCGGCCGCGACCAGGAGCTACATCGTCGGAAAGGGGAGTGGTGTCCAGGCCGGCAGCGGATGTGTCGGCGGGGGAGCTCGTAGTGCTCATGTCGCCTCCTTTCCTCACACCCTACACCTAAACCCCGTGTTTATTACAAATACCGGGTTTTATGTGGTAGAACAGGAACATGACGGTGGCTCCCGGGATCGGACGCACGCTGGCGCGGCTGGCGGCGCTGTCGCAGCGCAAAGAGGCCACCGGTGAACCCATGGACTCACGCAGCCACATCCTCGAACTCATCCGCGAGTCCGAGGGGCCGGTGTCCGTCGAATGGTTGTGCACGGAGACACACCTGCACGCAAATACCGTGCGGGGACACCTGGAAGTGCTGTTGGCGGCCGGTCAGATCGTGCGAGAGCCAGCCAAGGGCAACGGCCGGGGTCGCCCGCCGATGTTGTACCGGGCCGAGAACCCGCGTGCCGTGTTGTACGCCGAGTTGGTCGACACCCTGGCCGAACAACTGGGCGACGGGACCGACCCGGCCTTGGTCGACGACGCGGCCCGACGATGGGCCGAGGTGTCCGCTGGGGCGATGCGCGCGGCGCACAGCATCGACGAAGCCATCGCCCAGGCGGTCCGGGCGTTGGACGAACTGGGCTTTTCGGCGGATGTCTCGCCGGTCGGTGACTCGGTCACCCTGTCGTCCTGCCCCTATGCGGACCTGGTGCACGAACAACCGGTCATCTGCGAAATTCACACGGCCCTGCTGCGCGACCTGCTGGAGCGGACCGGACAGCCTGTTGCCGTAGGTGACATGGAAGTCTTCCCCGCTCCGGGCGTGTGCCGCGCCCACCTGGTCCGGGCCGACCGTCGTCCCGAGTGGGTCGTACCCGCCGCCCCCCCGTCCGTTCCGCCGAGCCGCAAGAAGAGGATGAAGTCATGAGCACCACAGCCGACCCCGACGTCGCCGGAGACTTCCTGGTCCGGGCCGGGCGGTTCTTCACCCCCGGTGACATCTCCCCCGACCTTCGGACCGTGACGCGACACGGTGGCCGCGAGGGTGACGTCTTCTATCGCGACCGGTGGAGCCACGACAAGGTCGTGCGCAGCACCCACGGGGTGAACTGCACCGGATCGTGCTCCTGGAAGGTGTACGTCAAGGACGGCATCATCACGTGGGAGACCCAGCAGACCGACTACCCGTCCATCGGCCCCGACAGCCCCGAGTACGAACCGCGCGGATGCCCGCGCGGTGCGGCTTTCAGCTGGTACACCTACTCGCCGACCCGGGTGCGCTACCCCTACATCCGCGGCGTGCTGCTGGAGGCGTACCGCGCCGCCAAGGCCGATCATCCCGACCCGGTCGATGCATGGGCCGCCGTGGTGAACGACCCGGAGACCCGCCGGTCTTACCAACGGGCCCGCGGCAAGGGCGGCCTGGTGCGCGCATCGTGGGACGAGGTGACCGAGATCGCCGCAGCCGCGCACATCCACACGATCAAGAAACACGGGCCGGACCGGGTGTTCGGTTTCTCCCCGATCCCGGCGATGTCGATGGCGTCACATGCGGCCGGCAGCCGGTTCATCTCGCTCATGGGCGGGTCCATGCTGTCGTTCTACGACTGGTACTGCGACCTTCCGGTGGCGTCGCCGCAGGTGTTCGGCGACCAGACCGATGTCCCCGAATCCGCCGACTGGTGGAACGCGTCGTACCTGATCATGTGGGGCGCCAACGTGCCGCAGACCCGCACCCCCGACGCCCACTTCATGGCCGAGGCCCGCTACCGGGGTCAGAAGGTCGTGACGGTGTCGCCGGACTACGCCGACAACACCAAGTTCGCCGACGAATGGCTGTCGCCGCACCCCGGCACCGACGGTGCGCTGGGCATGGCCATGGGCCATGTGGTGCTCAAGGAGTTCTTCGTCAACCGGCAGGTGCCGCGGTTCGTCGACTACGTGAAGAAGTACAGCGACCTGCCGTTCCTGGTGACGCTCAAAGAGCGCGATGGCGCATGGGTCCCGGACAAGTTCGTCACGGCCGCGGACTTGGGGGACACGGGCGAAGGGGCTCAGTTCAAGACCGTCATGGTCGACTCGGCCACGGGCCGGCCGCATGTCCCCAACGGCTCCTTGGGGTTCCGGTTCAACGAGTCGGGCATGGGCAAGTGGAACCTCGACCTCGAAGGTGTCGATCCGGCCCTGTCGCTGTACGACGCGGCGAACACCGAGAACGTCGAGGTCCTGCTGCCCCGGTTCGATGCCGATCAGGAGCACAACGAAGGCGGCAGCAGCCACCGGCGTGGGGTTCCCACGGGACGGATCACCACGGCCGACGGCGAACGGGTGGTCACGACGGTTTTCGACCTGATGCTGGCGCAGTACGGTGTGGGCCGCGACGGGCTACCCGGGGAATGGCCCACCGGTTACGACGACCCGGCTCCCTACACGCCGGCGTGGCAGGAGGAGATCACCGGCGTCCCGGCCGCACAGGCCGAACGCATCGGTCGTGAGTTCGCGCAGAACGCCGAGGACTCCGGCGGCCGTTCCATGATCATCCTGGGGGCCGGGACCAACCACTGGTTCCACTCCGACACGATCTACCGCACTTTCCTGGCGCTGATCACGCTGACCGGCTGCCAGGGCGTGAACGGCGGCGGTTGGGCCCATTACGTCGGCCAGGAGAAGTGCCGGCCCGTCACCGGGTGGGCGAACCTGGCCTTCGGCATGGACTGGCACCGCCCGGCGCGGCAGATGATCGGGACCGCGTTCTGGTACGTCCAGACCGACCAATGGCGCTACGACGCCATGGGCGCCGACATGCTGGCCTCGCCGCTGGGCGAAGGTCGCTTCCAGGGCCGGTCGATGATGGACACGGTGGCGCAGTCCGCCCGCTCGGGGTGGATGCCGTCGTTCCCGAGTCTGAACCGCAACCCGTTGGACATCGCCCGCGAGGCGCAGGAGGCCGGGGTCGAGATCCCCGCCTACATCACCGAACAACTCAAGTCCGGCGACCTGCGGTTCGCCATCGAGGATCCCGACGCCCCGGAGAACTGGCCGCGCGTGCTCACCATCTGGCGGGCGAACCTGCTCGGGTCGTCCAGCAAGGGCAACGAGTACTTCCTCAAACACCTGCTGGGGACCGACCATGCGGTGCGGGCCGAGCAGACACCGGAGGACCTGCGGCCCCAGGATGTCGAGTGGCGCGAAGATGTCCCCGACGGCAAGCTCGACCTGCTGATCAGCATCGACTTCCGCATGACCAGCACCGGACTGTTCGGCGACATCCTGCTGCCGGCCGCCACCTGGTACGAGAAACACGACCTGTCGAGCACGGACATGCACCCCTACGTCCATGCCTTCACCCCGGCGATCGATCCGCCCTGGGAGACGCGCAGCGACTACGACATCTTCCAGGCCCTCGGCCGCAAGGTGTCGGCGCTGGCGCCCGGTCACCTGGGTGCCGAGATGGACGTCATGACCATCCCGCTCATGCACGACACCCCCGACGAGATGGCGGTCCCGGGTGGCATCGTCAAGGACTGGAAGACCGGCGAGGTCGACCTGATCCCCGGTGTGACCGCGCCCAAGTTCATCCCGGTCGAACGCGACTACACCGCGATCGGCGCCAAGATGGGCGCGCTCGGCCCGCTGCTGGACACCGTGGGCACCATGACCAAGGGCGTGGCGGTCAAGACCGGTCCCGAGGTCGAGGTGATCGCCCGGACGAACGGCGTGATCCCCGACGGCCCGGCCGCCGGACGTCCCGCGATCATCACCGCCGAACAGGCGTGTGAGGCGATCCTGGCCCTGTCGGGAACGACGAACGGCCGGGTGGCGGTGGAAGGGTTCCGCAACCTCGAAGCCCGCACCGGGCAACGGCTCGCCGACCTGGCCGAGGACAACGAGGGCAAGCGCATCACGTTCCCCGACACCCAGGCTCGACCCGTGCCGGTGATCACGTCGCCGGAATGGTCCGGCAGCGAACACGGCGGACGGCGCTACACGGCCTTCACGATCAACGTCGAGCGGCTCAAGCCGTGGCACACGTTGACCGGTCGACAGCACCTGTTCCTGGACCACGACTGGATGACCGAACTCGGCGAACAGCTGCCGACGTTCCGGCCGCCGCTGAACATGCACCGCATCTTCGGCGATCAGACCACCGGCCAGGGCCGAGAGGTGACCGTGCGGTACCTGACCCCGCACTCGAAGTGGTCGATCCACTCGGAGTACCAGGACAACCTGTTCATGTTGTCGTTGTCCCGCGGTGGCCCGGAGATCTGGATGAGTCCCGAGGACGCCGACTCGATCGGGGTCAAGGACAACGAGTGGATCGAGGCCTACAACCGCAACGGCGTGGTGGTGGCGCGGGCCATCGTGTCGCACCGCATGCCCGCCGGGACGGTGTACATGTACCACGCCAAGGACCGCGTGGTGGATGTGCCGAAGGCCGAACTGTCGGGCCTGCGCGGTGGCATCCACAACTCGCTCACCCGGTTGATGATCAAGCCCACCCATCTGGTCGGCGGCTACGCCCAGTTGTCGTTCTTCATGAACTACCTGGGCCCCACCGGTAACCAGCGCGACGAAGTGACCGTCATCCGGCGGCGGTCGCAGGATGTGGAGTACTGAGATGCGTGCCATGGCCGACCCCCTCCGCGGGTTGAGTAGCCGCGCAGCGGCGAATCGAAACCCCGAGTCGTCATTGCTCGCGCACCCGCACGGCTCCCACTCAGCCGGCGGGCGTGAGGTTTCCGAAGTCGCAGGGAAAGGTGATCGCTGATGCGTGTCATGGCTCAAATGGGCATGGTGATGAACCTCGACAAGTGCATCGGGTGTCACACCTGTTCCGTCACGTGCAAGCAGGCGTGGACCAACCGCGCCGGCGTGGAGTACGTGTGGTTCAACAACGTCGAGACCCGGCCGGGTCAGGGCTACCCCCGCACGTACCAGGACCAGGAGAAGTGGAAGGGCGGCTGGGTCCGCACCAAGCGCGGCAAGTTGAAGCTGCGCTCCGGTGGTCGCTGGCACCGGCTGACCCAGATCTTCTCCAACCCCAAGTTGCCGGAGCTCGATGAGTACTACGAACCCTGGACGTACGACTACGACAACCTGATCGCCGCCCCGTTGGGCGAGGACACCCCGGTGGCCCGGCCCAAGTCGTTGATCACCGGCAAGCCGATGAAGATCGAATGGTCGGCCAACTGGGACGACGATCTGGCCGGCGGGCCCGAACTGGCACCGCAGGATCCCGTCCTGAAGAAGATCAAGGACGACGTCGGCGACCGGGTCAAGCTCGAGTTCGAGCAGGCCTTCATGTTCTACCTGCCGCGCATCTGCGAACACTGCCTCAACCCAGCGTGTGTGGCGGCCTGTCCGTCCGGGGCCATGTACAAGCGCAGCGAGGACGGCATCGTCCTGGTGGATCAGGACAAGTGCCGCGGGTGGCGCATGTGTGTCACGGGCTGTCCGTACAAGAAGGTCTACTTCAACCACCGGACCGGCAAGGCCGAGAAGTGCACCCTGTGCTACCCGCGCATCGAGGTGGGTCTGCCCACGGTGTGCTCCGAGACGTGCGTCGGCCGCCTGCGCTACCTGGGTCTGTTCCTCTATGACGCCGACCGGGTGACCGAGGCAGCTGCCGTCGAGGACGAGCAGGCGCTCTACGAGGCGCAGCTCGATCTGATCCTGGATCCCGACGATCCGCAGGTACAGGACGCCGCGCTGCGCGACGGGATTCCGCCCGACTGGTTGGAAGCCGCCCGCAAGTCGCCGGTGTACGCGCTGGCCAAGAAGTACCGCGTGGCGCTGCCGCTCCATCCGGAGTACCGCACCATGCCGATGGTCTGGTACATCCCGCCGCTGTCGCCGGTCGTCGACGCCCTGCGCGAGACGGGCAACGACGCTGAGGACGCCGGCAACCTGTTCGGCGCCATCGATTCGCTGCGGATCCCGATCGAATACCTGGCCGAACTGTTCACCGCCGGCGACCCGGTCCCCGTGAAGAGTTCGCTGGGAAAGCTTGCGGCGATGCGTTCGTTTATGCGCGACGAGAACCTGGGCCAACCGACCGACGACTCGATCCCGGCCGCGGTCGGGATGACGCCGGACGAACTGTTCGCCATGTACCGGCTGCTGGCCATCGCCAAGTACTCCGACCGCTACGTGATCCCCGAGGCGCACGCCGAGGTGGGTCGCCAGCTCGACGAGTTGGGTTGTTCGTTGGACTACGAGGGCGGACCGGGACAGTACTCGTCCGGGACGTTCGGCGAGGCCTCCGGACGCCCCACCCCAGTGGCCGTCGAGACGTTCCACGCCCTGAAGCAGCGGCAGACCAGCGAGGTCATCGCCGACGCGGATGACGACGACGCCAAGGTGAACCTGCTCAACTGGGACGGTCGGGGGGTGCCGCTGGGGATGCCGACGGTGCCGCCGCGGGCCGAGGAGCGGTCATGAGTGATCGCGACACCGCTGCCGCGCGTCTGGTGTGTTCCTGGTTGCTCACGTATCCCGACGAGGCCCTCATGGCCCGGATGGACGACATCGCCGAGGTCGTGGCGGTCCTGCCGGTCGATACCGGTGCTCCGCTGCGGGAGTTCCTGAGCCATCTCGCCGACACCCCGCTGATGGTGCTGCAGCAGCACTTCGTGCAGATCTTCGACATGCGGCGCCGGGCCTGCCCGTACCTGTCGTACTGGACCGACGGCGAGACCCGCAACCGCGGTCGGGGAATCCTGCGGTTCCGTCAGGCGTATGTCGACAGTGGCTTCACGCCGTCCGACGACGAGCTGCCCGATCACCTGGCCGTGGTCCTGGAGTTCGCAGCGGTCGGGGACCCGTTGACCGGCGACGCACTGCTGGCCGAACACAGCGGTCCGATCCACCTGTTGCGCGATGCGCTGGAGTCCATGAACTCCACGTACGTACACGTGCTCGACGCAGTGATCGCGACCTTGCCCGAGTTGACCCCCGAGGTGGCGGAGCGCATGGCCGTGCTGGCCGCTTCGGGTCCCCCGGCGGAACAGGTCGGCCTGGAACCCTTCCCCTCGTCCCCGACCGTCTTCGAGATCGGAGCTCGCCGATGAACGAGTCAACCACCGTCCAGATCCTGCTCTGGGCCGTGCTGCCCTATGTCACGATCGCCGTCTTCGTGGTGGGGATGTTCTGGCGCTACCGCTACGACAAGTTCGGCTGGACCACGCGGTCGAGCCAGTTGTACGAACGCACCCTCATCCGCATCGCCAGCCCCCTGTTCCACATCGGGATCCTGGCGGTCGTGGCCGGTCACGTCATCGGGTTGGTCATCCCCGAGCAGTGGACGACCTGGCTTCCGGAAGTGGCCTACCACGCGATGGCGGTGGTGCTGGGCATCATCGCCGGGGTCTGCACCCTGACCGGAATCGTGCTGTTGATCTACCGCCGGCGCACGGTGGGACCGGTGTTCTCGGCGACCACCAACAACGACAAGTTCATGTACGTCTTCCTGGTGGCGGCCATCTGCCTGGGGCTGATCACGACGTTCTACGGTTCCGGGATCTTCGGTCCCTCGTACAACTACCGCGACACGGTGGCCGTGTGGTTCCGGTCGATCTTCTTCCTGAACCCACAGATCCAGGACATGGCCGAGGCGCCGCCCTCCTACCAGATCCACGCGATCGCGGGCATGCTGCTGTTCATCATCTGGCCGTTCACCCGACTGGTCCATGCCTTCAGCGCCCCCCTCGGCTATGTGTTCCGCCCCTATGTCGTCTACCGCGACCGCGGCTCGCATGACGCGGGGAGTCGTCCGGACCGGCGGGGCTGGGAAAAGATCGGCCAGTGAGTTCCGGGCGACACGGAGCACAGGCGACGTTGCCCGACTCGGGTCGCGCGGCGCGCCCGATGCGGTCGCGCCGTCGGTTGGCGGTGCCGCCGCAGCACGGCGCCTGGGCGTTCTTGGCCCTTCCGCTCGTCCTCGGATTTGTATTCGCCGGTGTCACGTGGCCGGGGGTCTTGTTTGCCGTGGTGTGGGTCGTCGCCTACCCGGCGTCGTACTACCTGGGGCGCGCGCTGTCGGTGCGCTGGCGCCGCGGCCAGTGGAGTCGCATCGCCCGGCGGGAGCGGGATGCCGCGCTGTCCTGGACGGTGCCGGCGCTGGCGGGCGGAGTCGTCCTGGTCGGGCTCCGGCCGTGGCTCGCTGTGGTTGCCCTCGTGCTGGCACTGGGCTGGCTGGTTAGCATCCGGTTGTCGGTGGCGGGCCGTGAGCGCGGGTTCGGCAACGACGTGCTGCTGGTGGCGCAGTCCGTCGTGGCGCTGCCGGCCCTGTGGTACGTCAGCACCGGGAACTGGGATGTCCCCACCGAGGTATGGCGGGCCACCGGGGTGTGCGCCACGTACTTCGTCGGCTCAGTGATCCATGTGAAGTCACTCATCCGCGAATCCGATGACCGTCGGTGGCATGTGGCCGACTTGATCTTCCATGTCCTCGCTCTGGCCTGGGGGTTCGTGAGCCTTTGGTTGCTCCTGCCGTTCGGTGTGGGACTGGTGCGGGCGGTGATCATGCGGCCGGGGCTGCGTCCGGCGGTGATCGGCATGGTCGAAATCGTGATGAGTCTGCTCGTCCTGGCCGGCCTGCTGCTCTGATCGGTGGCGGTCAGGGGGCGGTGGGAGGACCCGGACGGGTCACCTGCCAGTCGGGCGGTGCGCCCTCGACCACGGTCCCTTCGCTGTTGGCCACCACGGTGACCCGGTGCCCTCCGATGAGCAGATCGCTGACGGCGAGCGGCATCAACTGCTGCGGCACCCGCGGCGCCACAGTGAGCGTGCCCCGGGGTACATCCGGATCCAGCCCCAGCAGGGTGCGCACAGCCAGCAACGGTGCCGCGGCAGCCCATGCCTGCGGGGAGCAGGACGTGGGGAAGGGCACGGGGAACGGGAACTCCTGGTCGGAGAAGCCGCACCAGACCTCGGGCAGATGATCATCGAAGGCGGTAGCGGCGTCGAACAGGCCCGCCAGCACCTGGACGGCAGGCTCGGCGAATCCATAGCGCATGAGACCGGCGGCGGCGATGGTCGAATCGTGCGGCCAGACCGCGCCGGTGTGATACCCGGCGGGGTTGTACGACGCCATGTCGGCGGCCAGGGTCCGGATCCCCCACCCGCTGAACATCGTGCGGTCGGTGAGCCGTTCGGCGACCGCTGCGGCATGTTCCTCGGCCACGACCCCGGTCCACAGCGCATGTCCCATGTTCGAGGCACAGGCATCGACCGGGCGCTTGTCGGCGTCCAGCGCGACCGCGAGATGGCCCCGTTCCGGTAACCAGAACTGGGCGTTGAACCGGCGCTTGAACGTTAGAGCCCGTTCGCGGTAGTCCTGTGCCCCCGTGTCGTCCCCGAAGCGGGAAGCGAGTTCGCTACGGGCGATCAAGGCTCCGTAGACGTACGCCTGCACCTCGCACAGGGCGACGGGTCCGAGAGGAACGCTGCCGTCGGCGTTGACGATGGCGTCCGGGCTGTCCTGCCAGCCCTGGTTGATCAACCCTGACTCCGTCATGGGCGCGACCTCGACGAATCCGTCCTGGTCGGGATCCCCCGGCCCCTCGATCCACGCCAGCGCCCGGTCGACATGGGGCAGCAGTGGTTCGAGCTGTGCGGGGGTGGCCCCCCAGCGCGACCATTGGCCGACCAGCATGACGAACAGCGGGGTCGAGTCGGCACTGCCGTAATACGTCTGCGATCCGGCGAGTGCTGCGGTGGTCTGCGGGGCGGCGCGCACTTCGTGCAGGATCCGGCCGGGTTGTTCCTCGGTGGTCGGGTCGGTGACGGTGCCTTGGCGTTCGGCCAGGGCCGCGAGGGTCCCTTCCGCCAGTTCCGGGCTGAAGGGCAGCAGCATCCAGGCGGTGAGCAGGGAGTCGCGGCCGAACAAGGTCATGAACCAGGGCGCTCCAGCGGCCACGATGGCCCGCTGAGGGTCGGAGGCGTCCACCATGCGCAGCGACGCCACGTCAGTGAAGGAGCGGGCCACCACTCGCTCGACATCGTCGGAGGGGGTCACGACCTGACGGCGCAGTGGGCGGAGCACTGCGGCCGGTGGGCCCGGTGCCGGTATGGGCGTCCGTGGCAGCGTCCGCCCCGCCTGGCTGACCGCTACCTCGACCTGCAGCGTGGCGGTTGCTCGGGCGGGCAGTTCCAGGTTCC
>WBZL01001882.1_pt1 | contig 21041 bp, 11 predicted proteins | sample 5204291 | NCBI WGS metagenome assembly WBZL01 (sample SAMN12344345, study PRJNA552823) | activated sludge metagenome | biome: Activated sludge suspended growth; feature: Nitrification reactor; material: Wastewater; isolation source: activated sludge from nitrification reactor of wastewater...
GCAGGCGGGCGGGCGACTTTTCTTTGCCAAGCTTTCTTTTGGTCGTTCAAAAGAAAGCGGAATAACTTCTTGCATCATATCTTGTTAAACATTTCAATTAAGAATTACAAACGTTCTGGACAGATATGATATTTCATTAAAGCAATGCTATATGGCCAAGTCCGTGCTGTGTATGTGAAATTATGGACTAAAAACATTCTCACCTCTGACATTTCAAGGGTTGTGATTGAATTTGCAGAACTCATGCCTGATAATTCCTAAAAAAAAATAGGAAAAGATTCTACATTTAAAAAATCATTACTTAAATATATCTTATTTACAGTTAAAACCAACTGATGATATATATAACAAGTCGAGAGCATTTTTCATCTTCACATACATTGAATAATCCTGAGCTTTCTTCTGAAGAAAATCAGAAGATCTTCGGTAAATGCAACAGCTTCCATGGTCATAATTATTTTGTGGAGGTCACACTGGCCGGAGAACCTGATCCGAAGAGCGGGTATGTAATGGATTTGAAATTGCTCAAGTCTCTGATAAATGATTCAATCCTCAAATTCGTTGATCATAGTTTTCTAAATGATCTTCAAATGTTCAAGGGCATTATCCCAACAACAGAAAATATGGCAATGGTTTTCTGGAAGATCCTTGAAAAGGAAATCAAGCTGCCAAATGCAAGACTTTTTTCAATCAAGCTTTTCGAAACTGAAAAGAATTTTGTAGAATATAAAGGAGAATAAGTGTCAAAGACCGGAATAAAATACCTGGAGAAACTTAAGCTAAAGAAGTATCGGGAATCAGAATCAAAATTCCTGATCGAAGGCGTAAATATTCTTGAAGAATGCCTGAAGTCGCCGGTTTACAGGAAATACATTCAGACGATCATAATGCGGGATGAATTTACTGATGATCACATGCTTGACCGCATTCAGATCGCAGCTCCCAAGGCAGAAATACAAAAACTCGGTTCATCCGCTTTTTCCAAACTCGCTGATGCTGTTTCTCCGCAGGGAATAATAGCAGTGGTCAACATTCCCGATGAACAGCTGATTCATCACGAGGCGCACTTTTCAGGAATTGATCCGGATAAATCAAAAGCAATTGTTGCTCTTGACGGAATAAATGATCCCGGTAATGCAGGAGCATTGATCAGGGCATGTCATTGGTTTGGAATTGAAGACATCATACTCGGAGAAGGTTCAGTTGAGTTGTACAACCCTAAAGTAATCAGATCCACACAGGGTTCACTGTTTCATGTACTTGCCCGGGAAGGAATTGAACTTATTTCTGAGCTTAAGAAATACCATGAAGCCGGTTACACGATTTTGCTTTTTGACCTGGAAACAAATTCCGAGTTCATGCCTGATACATTCAGAGAGCTTTCTGAAAAGTCAAACAAGTATGTGATTGTTTTCGGAAATGAGTCACGGGGAATCAGCAGAGAGATACTGAACAATCCAAATTATAAACGATTCCGGCTTAAAGGATATACTCAATGCGAATCTCTGAATGTTGCAGTTGCCGCCGGGATAGTTATGAACAGCTTCAGAAACGTATTCAGTAACTGACCATTTTCTGCTGTACAACAAAAAAGGCTGTCCGCTTCTTTGGCGAACAGCCTTTTCACATTTATGAACGGATTGTTATTTGATCAATACCATTCGTTTTACAGACTCATATTTCTTGTCACCGCTTACGTTGATCCTGTAGAAATAAACTCCGCTGGCTACATTTGCACCGCTGAATATTACTTCATAGTTTCCGGGAGCCTTAACTTCATTAACAAGATTGGCTATTTCCCGTCCTGTCAGATCGAAGACCTTCAATGAAACCTTGCCTTCTACCGGAATTGCAAACTGGATTTTTGTTGAAGGATTGAAAGGATTCGGATAGTTCTGTGCAAGTGCAAATTCCTTTGGAATCTCAACCGTTGTTGCATTTGGATTGTTGATGCCGGTGAAAGGATCGATTGAATGCCATGCTCTGTTGGTAATCTCAGTGTTAACCAGGTTGTTCTTCAAAGTGTAAGCAAATACCTTTGTATATGGATTTGGAAGAGAATCTCTCCATTGCAGATCAATGGGGCCGCCGCTGAATGAAGCCGCTGTGGTTGCAAGTTTCATTCTGCAGACCTTTATTCCGTTTGTGGCTCCAGGTGGAATAAGATATCCGTTGCCCGGTCCCGGGAATGTGTTTACAGCAAGTCTGAGCTGTGATGTTCCGTTTCCGTTATCAAATATCTGTGGATTCCTCGGTCTGAAATTAACCGGAAGATCTGAAGAATCACCTGCACCGCTGACATATCCGTAGCTCAATGTGCCACCGTTTGCAATAGTATTATTGAAATTGAAAAAGTACTGTGCACCAGCATAAAAGAAAACTGTTGAATCAGGATTTGTATGTTTGATCCTTACTTCAAACTGGAATTCTGCCGGAGTTGGAAGGCTCTGACCTGTGACTTTAAGAGTGTAACTTGGTTTAACGTGAACCGAATCAGTTGCCTGTGCAAAATTGGCAAATACGCCGAAGACAACCAAAGCCACGATTAAAGACTTGTAAAGTTTCATGTTAGTTTGGGTTTCTTTTAGGTTTGTGGTTTTATGTTTGTAGCAATATAGCTTTTTCTCAAAATCAATGATACGGAAATTTTTTGTTTTGAATAATTTTTCAGCAATCATTTTTCGTGCCCAATTACGGAGCAACAACCGATACATAATTTGATGCATTGTTGTCTGCAATAAGCAGATCCGAGCCGTCAACAATATCGTCAGCATTCAGATCGGTAACAATGAATCCTGTTACAAATGCGTTCACGTCATTGTCTATTTGACTGTTGTCTGTGGCATCAATTGTTCCGTCACTGTTTACATCTCCGCTGTATATGCAATATCTCGAACCTTTCAGCAGCAGATTGTTTCCGTATGCCTGTGATGCTGCCGTTGTAAAGTCATACACCGAAACAACTCCTCTTGCAAGTGCTTCCCCGCCTGATTTACTCCATGTATCAAGACCGTTCCTGTGTGTTACTCTGATATAGTATAACCCGGTCGGAGCATTGTTGAAGAAGCAATATCCTTTCAGAGTTGTTGAATCAATGATCGCTGTCGCCGAATCAACTATCTGTGAAGGTGAAGTTGCCTGATGCAAATAGACCTTAACCGTATCCTTGAGTGAAAGTCTTCCGGTACCGTCATCATAAAATCCTTCAATCGCGGCCTTAAGATCAAGCGTTATTGCTGATGTGTTCACGATCTTGTAGATCGCGCCGGTGCTCGAATATCTCAGAATATAAACTTCTTTGTTCTCATCTTCACCAAATGATGAGATCAACCAGCTGGTATCCTGCAGAGTCGTGTTTGTCGGAGGATTGATACCGTCATAATCTAATGACCAAAGCGTGCCAAATCCATAATCTGCATACAGATACTTGCCGAATAGCCCAGGAAGTTGAGCACCCCTGTAAACATATCCCCCGGTTATTGACTGCCCGAGAGAGTGCGAATAATTATAAATCGGTCTTGTGAATCCCTTGCCCGTAGTATCACACGCTCCATAGCAATAGAATCCCTCCATCTTATTCCATCCGTAGTTCTTTCCTCTTTCAATGATATCAATTTCTTCCCAGGCATTTTGGCCTACATCACCGGCCCAAAGTTTTCCTGTAGTATAATCAAAGTTGAATTTCCACACGTTCCTCACCCCGTAAGCATAGATCTCCTCTCTGAATCCGTCAGTGTTCTGATAATATGGGTTTGTCGGCGGGATAGAATAACTTAGCCCGGGATCAGATGAGTTCACATCAATCCTGAGAATCTTGCCAAGCAGTAAAGTTCTGTTTTGCGCCCTGTTACCGGGATCACCGCCGCTTCCTCCGTCACCATATGATATGTAAAGATATCCATCAGGACCGAATGCGATCTTACCTCCGTTATGATTAGAATACGGCTGCGCAAGTGTCAGAAGGATTTTTTCCGAGCTTCTGAAAGCTGTGTCCGGATTCACACTGCTTGCTTCGAACCTTGAGATTCTTGATCTGAGTCCCGAAGAATCGAAAGTATAACTCAAATAGAAATATCTGTTGTTCTCATAATCCGGATGAAATGCAATTCCCAGCAGTCCGGTCTCACTGCCGGATACAGATACAATTCCGGTCATGTCCATAAAAGTTTTTCTGGAATTGACAGTCGGTGAATTCTGGAAAACATAGATCAGTCCCCTCTGCTGAGCTACAAAGAGTCTGTTAGTTCCGTCACCGGCATTTGCCATTTCAATGGGATTGTTGAATGTTGCAAGATTTGGAAATGCCACTCTCATTTTGTACTGAGCTGAGGCATCAAATGCTGTTGTCATTATTGCAAGTAACAAAGCGGTGCAGATTACAAGAGTTTTCATACTCGTAAGTTTTGATTAATAAATTTCCTTTAATAAAGAGTGTTACGCGAATGCTTCCGGCAGATGCCGGCTCTTTGGGGAAGTTTGTTCAGGGTGTAATCCTTGATACAAAATTGAATGCATTGTTGTCTCCGAGAGACGCATCAGAGGCGTCTGCAAATCCGTCACCGTTCAGGTCGGTCTGTATATAACCTGATTCGAATGTGAATGCTTCATTATCAATGACGCTTAAGTCGAATGCATCAACTGTTCCGTCCTGATTCACATCGCCTGTATAAATGCAGTACTTGCCGTTCTTCAGAACCAGGTTGTTGCCGTAAGCGCTTCCCTGCAATGAAGTGAAATCGAAATTAGACGGAGCACCATGCGAAAATGTCACAGGAAGTTTGCTCCATGTCTCAATGCTGTTTCGGTGAACAACGGAGATAAAATATTGTCCGCTTTGAGTATGTGCAAATTCAAAGTATCCGGTGAAACCAATAGAATCAATTTTCGCCTTTGCAGAATCAATTATCTGATAAGGAGAAACAATGTCCCTCAAATAAACTCTCACCGTGTCAGAGATGTTCAATGTTCCGGAATTTGTGTTCAGAAGTCCTTCCGGAATGACTGTGTTGTTAAGTCTTAATGAAAGATCTGTAATATATATGTCATCGAATACTGCTGAATCATTAACTCCGCTCACATGATTCCACAGGGCACCTGAATAGGCAAGCTGCTCGTTTGTAAATGAATTATCAACTGCACTGCCTATCTGCATCAATGTATTCCTCGGGTCAGATTGAGGGAATGAAACGGAATTGCTGTCTGTAAACAGTGACCAGGTGTTTGTTGCCGGCTGAAAAGTAACTCTTATGCTTAAGAATTGATTTGCATAATCTCCTCCTGATACGATGTTTGTAAATCGGGCATTCCCAATAACACCGCCGGTAAATCTCGCGAGTCTTATTGCATCACCGCTTCCGCTTTGCCCAAGAAGAACTGCATAACCATTGCCTGATGCCAGGTCAGATGTTGATTTGCCAAGGATATATGCTATGCCGTAATTATTATTATCCTGCCCGGAAGGATCTGCCCTTGTCTGCCGCATGTTGAATGCCCAGACAAGAGTGGTATCGGCCGTCGAATATTGCGTGACATATCCGCCTAGCTGTGAAAGATTTACAAACGCAAAATCCCTGCCTGAAGTTGTACTTGCAAGTTTCATTCTCGAATCGCTGAGTGAAATTGAATTCGGACTTGCAGTTTCAGTTTCCTGCCAAAAAATATTTCCGGCAAGCATCGTGCTTCCAAGATTATTGTTATTACCTCTGCTGAAGTTATCTGTAAGAACAGTAACATTTGCTGTTTGTGTTGCCGAAGTGCTTCCGCCTGTTTGCGGTATAGTGCCATCCGTCTTGTAATTTATCTGCGTTCCTGAACCGTTATAAGAGTGAAGACGAAAGTAATAACTTGTTCCGGAAAGCAAACCGGTGAATGTGTATGTATTCGCTCCGTTGTATGTCAGATTTACAGATGCAAATCCATCAATGAGCACAGGATCATCCGAATAGATTGTACCGTCAGCAGGCAGTGAAAAATTGTTTGTGTTGTTTGCAGAAAGCAAATAACCTGTAGGCGGCTGAGAACCCGGCAATGCGTCATTCCAGCTTACCTGAATTGTAGATGAGCTTACGTTTGAAACAGTGAAGCCGGTTGCGTGATTTGTGGGCTCTGCGGCAAGAGACGGATTGACAAGCGCATTTGTCTGAGGAACTGTGCCGTCTATTTTGTAATTGATCTGAGAACCTGAACCGTTGTATGAATAGACAGTAAAATAGTATCTTTCGTTATTTTGCAATCCGTTGAATGTTATGCTGTTTGAAGATGAATAAGGAACATAAACAGAAGCTATGCCATCTCCCAGCAATGTGTCTGTGCCATAAACGGATCCGTCTATCGGCACAATGTAATTGTCTTCATCAAATCCTACTATATAATAACCTGCCGGCAATTGCCCGCCTGTAGCATCGTTCCAGCTAAGTGTAATAATTCCGGAAGAAGCTGATGATGTCAGTGAAGTGACATAATTACCAGGCTCTGCGGCATAAGTTGGGTTGATCTTTATCACATTGTTGAAGTCAATGTAAGAAGCATACTCCGGCCTGTCCGCAAACGGGTTTCTGTTCAATTGCACTGATTGTACATAATCATTTCTTTCAATCTCCCATTTGTCCGGAGGATCATTTCTATGCCATTGGAGAAGCAGGTTCACATTTTGCGGACCTTCACCAAGAGAAGGCAGCTTTGTATTGTTGAGCCAGTTGAATGACCATGAATTCCCGGATACATCATCATATTTTATGCAGGCATAAAGCAAAGCGCGTGCAACATCACCCTTAAAACTGTCCATGGGTTCATACACAATATCCCCTGCCGAATCAGTACCCAACTTACCGTCTAGAAACTGATATGTGATGTTAACGACATATCCCAGAGGGTGATTGCTTCTTCTGCCGTTTGCATTATTCTGATGAGTCGGAAAGAGCATGTTCTGATCCGAATACTGATCATTCTGAGTTGAAGGATAAGTGGGCATCCAGCTGTGAGGCCATGTATGTTCGCGACTCATGGTTCCCCACGTAAATGTTCCTGTATAAATATGCTCATAACCTGAATAGACACAAAATACCGAATGAGTTCCGTTGCCGTTGTTGAATGCCGCAAAATTCGCGATCATTGTTTCATCATACTCATCATACGAGATCCGGTTGTACGGTGACCTTATTCTGCTCTTGAGGTCATTCAAAAATGATGGTGAAGCAGTTGATACAGTGTTATAGTAAGTCCCTGCCTGCGAATAAACATCACTTGCCGGAAAAAGAATGATTAAAAGCATTAGCAGATTAACAAAGTGCCTTATGTATTTTCGCGGAAATATACCGAAAGAGTTTCCTATGGAGGAATGTGTATTGACGCTGATGACCAATAAATTTATTTGTGTAAAGATAATCTGCGCGGTTTGTTTATGCAATTGACTTCATCAAAAAGGGGGGTAAGGAAAACTCAGGACGCCCCCCTTGGTAAAGGGGGGTTGGGGGGGTTATCTCGAAGAGAGTTCGTTGTTGGTTGATATAGATTACTTAAGAAAGCGCAGAGCTGTTTCAAGTTCTTTGCTCGTTACTTCACAACCCCCCTGCCCCCCTTTGATAAGGGGGGTGAAGAGCCGGCAGGTTGGTTTCAACTCTCTTTATATCTCTTTAAATCCACCCGCAAAAAATTAACGCCGCAGACAAAGCATCATCTGCGGCGTATGGAGGATTCAGCTTGCGCTGAATTTTATGGCCTTATTACCGTAACATAATCTTCAGAATTGTTGTGCGTTATCTCTATATCTGTTGCATCCACAAAACCGTCTCCGTTAATATCCTGTGGTACATAACCGTTTGAGTAGTTTGATGCGGCATTATCAGCAGAGACAACATCGTTTCCGTCAATTACTCTGTCCGCATCAATATCACCGCTGAAAATGCAATATCTGCTGCCGACTAGTATGAGATTGTTGCCGTAAGCCGAAGCTATAGAGTTTGTAAAGTTGTATGAAGATTGTATTCCGCTGAATGTAAGCGGAGCAGAACTCCATGTCTCCAAACCGTTTCTGTGCGTAACGACAATATAATAGTTAACACCGTTCTGAACATTTCTGAAACTGAAAGAACCCGATCCGGCCGTTGTCAAGACTCCTTTCGTCGAATCTACAATCTCATAAGGCGACGTGAATCTCCGGAGATATACTTTGACAGTATCCTGTCTTGATGAATTTGTTACAGGGTTGTAAAGTCCCTGGATCAAAGCGGTCAACTGTAAATTCTTCAGTCCGGTCTTCAGCGAATCGTTTGTCAGCATTGAAACTTTGAACGATGACTTGGACGGATCATTGGTTGTTATGTTCAGAAGCGCTTGAGATACAGCCGAACTTCCCACTGTTGTATTAAGTCTTACTCTGAACAGTGCGCTGTCTCCTGCAGCAACTGTTGCAGGAGGAGTGTTGAGCAATGAATACATTGATGCACGCTGTCCGGAAAAACTATATGCGCTGATCGCAAGATTCGATGTCCCGGAATTCTTCAGATAAAAATCCTTATCATAAATTCCCGGGAAAGAGGAATTGTCAAATAACAGTATAGAATCCGCGGGACTGTTCAATCTTGCTGATGGTGACTTGGCACCTGTAGTTCTGTATAGAGTTACCTTCACGCTGTCGAAGAATGCATAATCTCCTATTCCCCTGTCAAAATGAATCACTCTCCATGCTCCGCCGGCACCTTGTCCTCTCAATCCGCGCATGGAAAATTCCGGCTTGTAGTGTCCGTTCAAATACGGCGGCTGTCCGTTCTTCCAAGATTGACTTGCCGAGTCGGAAACAGCTGCCCCGTATATGTTATCCATATCATTGCCATTGCATGAGAAAACGCAAATTCGATTATAGTTCGGATCTGTAATTGGCGCATATATCTGAAATAATTCATCACCAAGATAGGTATGCCTCATGTGCACTTTGATCTTAGCATCAAGTATTTTGAATGCGCTGAAATTTGTAGCCGGTGAAACTGTTCCGCCGTAATCTACTCCTGAAAACGCCGGGATCTTAATTGTCTCTGAGGTTATGCTGCCAACGGCATAGTAACAAACATTCATTGGTGCAGGTGCATGACGGGGAAATTCTGCTCTGTTTCCTGCATTGTCATAAGCTCTTATGAAATACTGCACTTCGCTTTCCCAACCGAGTGATGGGATCCTGAAGTAGAAGGTGTTGCCGGTCTTTTGAAAAGCTACTGCAGAGTCATACGCAGACCAGCTTCCTGTACTCTTTTTTATTGTGTAATGAACTCTGGGCACAAGCAATCCTGAATTCGGCACGGCGCTTCCGTCATGATCCGTGATATCCGCAGTAATCACTGTCGGATAAGTACTTGAATGAGATGACACATTCCAATGACTTATAGACGGGGCCGCTTTATCCACTCCCATAGCAAGACTAACGGAGGCAAAAGCATTGACTCTTCCATACCCGTAATATTCATTCCATTTGCCAAAATCCTTTGTAACTGAATATGGAACGTTGCCCGGCTTATCGCATCCTCTTATTATGTTGGAATATACTTGCTGTCTCGACTGAGTTTCATTTGCAGACAATACCAGAGCAGCAACGCCTGCCGCATTCGGACATGTTGCTGAAGTTCCCCAGAAATTCGGTTCATAACCTCCTGAAGCAATTGTGTAACAGTTTGTCGGAGCAATAACATCAAGATCTCCCGTGGCATCTTCTCCATAATTACTTCCCCAGAAGAAATGATTTCCGTTTCCGGGTGCCTTCTTCTGATCATGAGGAGTTGAACCTCCGACGCTAAGAACATTCGGCAATACAGAAGGATATATTGGCGGATTGTTACCGTCATTTCCGGAAGCAAACAAAATCGCACATCCAAGCCCTTCCCTTCCGTTGATTGCTGCATTATTTATTGCATCAGTTAATGCGGGTTCAGGTATGCCGCCGCCCCAACTGTTACTCAGTACATCTATTCCTCTTGCAACGGCTGTATCAAATGCTCTTGTTATAATTGATGTAGAAGTAGTTCCGTTATTGTCAAATATGCAAATGGACATTAGCCTGCAACCGGGAGCAATTCCTGCTATGCCGGTTGAATTGTTCATCACTGCTCCAATTATTCCGGCAACGGATGTTCCATGGTTGAAATAATCAATTGATGATCCGTTTGTATTTGTGAATGCATCATAACCCGGCATTAAGTGTCCCGGCGATTGTAGATCAGCATGCGCAGAATCAATTCCGCTGTCAATGATCCCTATCTTTATAGAAGGTGAACCTGTCGTAACATCCCATGCTTCTGCAACATCCATATCTGAGTCAGTTATTCCGTTAACCGTAGCAGCATCTCCATAAGTGTAGAACGTACTGCCGGTTTGTAAAAGCTGTCCCGTATTGTTCAATGCCCATTGCTGTCCAAACTGAGGATCATTCGGAATTGACTGAAGAAGCTTTGCTCCCGGATAAATAAAATCCGGCTGGACATATTCGAATATTCCACGTGAGTAAAACATTTCCGAAAGTTCGAGAGAACTCAAATTATTTGTTGAGTTTGTTTCAAGTAGAAATCCGCGCTCGCCATTCACATTTCCAAGAATATAACATCCGTATTCGGCATTCAGCATTTCAAGTTTTTCTTTATCATAGCCCGACCTCAGTTTCACGATCAACCTGTCTGAAGGTATCTGTGCAACCTTGTTTGATGTACCGTAATATGAACGTACTGCAATTTTCACTGCACTTTCATTCTGTGAGATTGTTTGTAGAAGCTGCTCAATATCCGAATCAGAAGTCCCTGACGGCAACTCGATAAGGCAGATTCTCGGCATTATTTTTTTTACTTCAGATGACACCCCGGCGTATGGTAAGAGTATTCTCTTTGCATCTGTCTCGGTTATCTCACTCCTCATTATTACGCCAATCATGTCTTTCCTTTGTTTCAATTCCACAAATGCACCGCTTTCGTTTCTGAATCCTTCCGCTTCCAAATTCGCCTGCTGTAGCAGGAAAATTATTGCAGCCAGTATCAGTTTTCTCATTTACACGTTTGAAATTTAAGTTTCAAAATTCAGGAATTAAGATGAATTACTACTTAATCCGTGATGTGTTACTTGTCAAGAAATTGAAGGGGTTAATTTGGGAGGATTAATATAAAGAAAAAAATTCTAATAAAATAACACCTATTGAATCTTATGAAAAAAAAATCTGAAATAAGTTAAAAATCCTTATTCTCAAAAAAGCAAAACCATGCTAATTGCATTAACTTTAAGGCGGTTAGCTAAGTCGGTTAAATATAAATATTATGTTAATAACTTCTTAATAAGTCTTTTCAATTGAAAATTGAAGATTGAAGATTGAAAATTGAAGATTGCGGCTAAGCCGTCCCTTTGGGAAAGATTGAAATGATGCCCTACTTCTGAGAAGTGCCTGCAATATTCATTAAAGTAGCAAAAAGTTATGAATAAGATCTTATATAAAACAAAGAGAGCTGAAGAATCTTGTCTCTTCAGCCCTATAAAGATTTGAATCAAAGAATGCATCCAAAATTACAGCAATCAATCTAAACTATTGAAATTGAAGATTTCTCAGACCAATTGACCCACGCGAGAAACGATTTACTCCATAGTTACAGCTACTGAGATTTTCAATTTTCAATCTTCAATTTTCAATTTTCTAAGGTTTCGCCACGCTCACAAAGTTAGCCGCATTATTGTCAGCTATTGCAGCATCTGAGCCGTCAACAAACTCATTGCCGTCCAGATCGGTCACTACATATCCTGATACGAAGTTGGTTGCATCATTGTCAATGGATGAGAGATCTGTTCCGTCAATTGTTCCGTCCTGGTTGACATCGCCGCTGTAGGCGCAGTATCGTGCCCCTACAAGCGTTGTGTTGCTACCATACGCCTGTGAGGCGGCGCTGACAAACTCATAGCTGAGAGCGTTTGAAACAAACTGTGCCGTGTTTGCGCTCCAGGTTTCAAGTCCGTTTCTGTGAAGCACCTGAATGTAGTATGGAGTTGCATTCGAAACATTTGTGTAAGTGAGAATTCCTGAACCGCTGGTGTTGAGCTTGATCTTAGCGCTTTCTACAAGAGCATAAGGAGATGTAGAATTTCTGATGTTGACTGTTACCGTATCAGCAACCATCAGGTTTGTGCCTCCATTGTACAGCCCTTCAATCAGATAGGTTAGGTCCAGTGACTTTGGAGCTACAGGATATATCTGACCTCTGATCTCCCCTCCCGGTCTGAATGAAGTATGGATGTTCACATACCATAGCCCTCCGAGAAGTTCTGTCTCCTGAGAGGCGGTCAGGGTGAAAGAAGGCGAGAAACTTCCGCTGGTTACACCAAGCGGAATGTTTGTGAATCCAATCCTTACTCCTGCAGTTGCGCCTGGCGCAGCAGGACCGTGATAATGTCCCGCAGAAGTTGTACCGGTAAGCTGACTGAACGTAATGGTTGCATTGAACTGGTTTGTAACGTCATCGTAAGTGCCGATAATAGTACCGTTACCCCCAGTTACTACAGGCGGAACTTCCTGCGTACCGTTAATGACGTTGTTGATGTTCCAAATTGTCGCATCAGCATGAGCTGTCAACAACAGGCACATGATTGCGATCAACGGCAAAGCTCTTAGCAGTTTGGTTCTTTTCATTTCTCCTCCTTGAGATTAGGTTTTTGTTTGTGAAAGAACTCTTATTGTTCCTTTTGGGGGGATTTCGAGATTGTGTGTAATTGCTTATTGAACCCGTGGTTCCCTTTTGATTAGTTAAAATAAAAATTTATTTAAAGTAAGATGAACAAAAATTCGGGGAATTGTAAGTTTCAAGATATGGAGTGATTTTATGAATGCTTAGGTTTGTCACTATACGCGCTTGTCACTCTACGCACTTGTCACACTATTCCTACGTTTCACACTCTAAGTACTTGTCATCCTGAGCGAAGCACTTGTCACACTCTACGTTTTTGACTCACTCTACGTACTTGTCATCCTGAGCGAAGCGAAGGATCCACCTTCCTCCTAACGCTAATTTTCACTATTTTGCCGCGGTCAATATGAATCAAATCATTGATAACTATGAAGAAGACCTTTTATGTTTACATCCTTGCAAACAAGAAAAACGGTACGCTGTACACCGGCGTTACAAAAGACTTGCCAAGAAGAGTTTCAGAACACAAATCGGGTACGGGGAAGAGTTTCACTAATAGATATCAAGTTGATAAGCTTGTTTATTACGAAGTAACTAACTACATCCTGAACGCAATTGAAAGAGAAAAACAGATTAAGGGATGGCTGAGAAAGAAGAAAATAGAGCTGATAGAATCAATGAATCCGGAGTGGGATGACTTAAGCGAAGAATGGACTGAGGAAAATGGAACAAGCGATTCTTCTGATGTTAATAGCAACAAGTCGGATCAGGCTTTGCCGGAAGGAAAGAATAGTGAAAAAGCGAGGCATTTGTCATCCTGAGCGAGGCGCCTGTCACACTCTATGTTTTTGACTCACTCTACGTAATTGTCATCCTGAGCGAGGCGCCTGTCACACTCTAAGTTTTTGACTCACTCTACGTAATTGTCATCCTGAGCGAGGCGCCTGCCCGAAGAATACTGAACTTGAGCACTCTTCGCAGACGGGAAGGATCCATTTCATAGCGACTCTTCTATACATGGATTCTTCGCTCCTCGGCTTCGCCTCGGGCTCAGAATGACAAGTACCGGGTTGGTTTCAATCCGCTTGCTCAGAATGACAAGTACGGGGTTGGTTTCAATGCGCTTGCTTTGAATGACAAGTACGGGGTTGGTTTCAATGCACTTACTCAGAATGACAAGTGCAAGGGGGTTGAAGAGCGGAAACACCTGCCAATGAAACTCCCCCCCTTCAGGGGGGGCGGGGGGGGTGACACAAGACACAAAAAAAGCCCGGACATTTCTGTCCGGGCTTCTTTAAAGCTCTCTGTTAGTATTTGAAACAGATTATTTTACTAGTACCATCTTCTTGGTCTGTGCGAAATTTCCTGCGCTGATCCTGTAGAAGTACATTCCGCTTGAAAGGTTCGAAGCGTTGAAGTTTACTGTGTAGTAGCCTGCAGTCTTGAACTCGTTAACAAGCTTTGCTACTTCTCTTCCGCTCATGTCAAACAATACAACGCTGACATTACCGTCTGTGGCGATATCATAGTCGATCTTGGTTGATGGGTTGAACGGGTTAGGATAGTTTTGTGACATTGCGAATTCTGAAGGTACGCCAACGTTTACTTCTGATGAAAGATTGTGATATTCGAAGTTACCGTTGAAATCGATTTGCTTCAGTCTGTAGCTGTAGTTACCTGTTGTTACTCTTTCTGTGAAGCTGTAGCTCTTGGTTTCGGTTGTTGTTCCGTTACCTGTAACAGTTCCAACCTTTGCCCATGAGTTAGCACCTACGAGTGATCTCTCAACATCGAAACCTTGGTTGTTGGTTTCTTTTGATGTAGCCCAGTTAAGGGTAACATTGTTCCTGTTTGTTACTGCTGTGAAGCTTGCGAGTTCAACAGGAAGCGGATCGTTGTTGATTGAGATTGTGTGTGTGTTTGGTGTTGAAATGTCGGTGTTTGTTGTACCAACATAAGCAAAGATCTTAGTGAACGGATTCGGAAGAGCGTTTCTCCAAACGAGGTTCAAAGGAGCTTGTGCAAACTCAGGAGCTGTTGTTTGAAGTCTTACTCTTACGATCTTTACAGGAACATTAGCAGGCATATTGAAACCGCTACCTGCACCCGGGAAGGTGTTAACAGCCCATCTGAGCTGAGCAGGAGTGGTAACTGTGTAAACAGTTGGGTTTCTTGGCTGCATGTTGGTTGGAAGATCTGATCCAACATTTGACATTGTTACTGTACCACCATTTGCAATTGCTGCAATGTTGGCATCAAAGAAGAACTGACCGCCTGCATACTCATAATTAGGAGCAACACCTGAGTTTGTCCAGGTCATGTCAATATCAAATTCAACTGAATTGACGATGCTTGGCTCCGGTGTTTTGTCATTGATATCCAACGTATAAGTTGGATTTTGTGCAAATGAAACATTTGCGATAAAAGCTAAAGCGAAGATGGTAACAAAGAGTTTAAATGCTTTTTTCATTTTTCCCTTGTTTAGTTTGTTTGTTTGTGAATTGAGTCTCTTTTTGTTACTGCAAATTAGCACTTCTGATTCGTTTTGTCAATTCTTTTTATGACTTTTTTTAAAAAAAATTCAGATTTGCAATTTGTTAACATTAGGCAAGACTCATGTAAATTATCAGTAAAAGAACAAGTCCTGAAGGGCGGCATATTCAGCCGCCCTCAAGACTGTTTAGATCAGTTATTCACCTTTCGGATAGATTGCATCTGATTCATTCTTAATGATGCCGATCATTGTCGGATCAGGAGTAATGATTATCTTTGTTGGTCTTACATAATCATACTTGAATGTTCCGTCGCCGGAGATCATTGCTGCTCCCGGAGGCGCAACTTCACCGATGAAGTTTGCTGCATTGTTGTCTGCAAGCGAAGCATCAGAAGCATCAACAATTCCGTCCCAGTTAAGGTCAGTTACATCATAAGGACCTGAGACAAAATTGAACGCATCATTATCAACAAGCGAAGCATCAGAACCGTCAACTGTTCCGTCCTGTGTAACATCACCTGTATAGAAGGAAGCAAGTCCGTTTACGACCGTTGCATTGCTGCCGTAAGTTTGGGCAACACCTGTGGTGAAATCATAATTGATGGCGCCGCCTGTTTGTGTTACAACGTTGCTCCATGATCTGATCGAATTTCTGTGCTGAACAACGATGTAGTACTGATCCGAGTTAACCTTTGCAACACCTGATTCAAATGTGATCACGCCCTTGTAAGTTGTAGCTGAATCAAGGAAGACCTTCTTTGCTTCAAGTATTGTATAAGGCGCCGCAGAACCGTCTCTGAGATAGATTGTAACAGTATCTCTTGCTCTCGGAGTTGAATTGCTCTGCAGTCCTTCGAGTGCGAGTTTGAGATTCAGCACGAGGCAGTTATGTACATTCAGACTGTTGATTGACGGCCCGAATTCAATTGCCAGCGGCTGGCCGTTTGGATCGAATACCGGCCTTTGTGAATTAACTGCGGTTATAGGCGTAGCCGGGAAAGGATTTGCAGAAGATACATAGCCTGCATAGAACCAAGGCGTGGTTCCGAATGTCCAACCCATCAGCCAGTTTCTGTAAACAGTTGCTACATTGAAACCAACGTTTGTCTGTGCAAGGTAGTTGGTAATGAGCGAACCGCTTGTACCGCTGAGCGAATCTGCAAAAGAGACTCTCCAGTTGCTGTTAGGATCGGCGCATGAGCTGTTGATCTCAAGCACAACCTGGAAAGTAGCCCAGTCGGTGGTAGGCGCGAAGCACTGAACCTTGCTGTAAGTGATGATGAGCTGGTTTCCGTTCACCTTGTAGCTGAGCCTGTTTCCACCTGAACTTACAATATTGCCTAAGTTAAAGTCTTTCCAGCAGGCAAGTATTGCATTTGCAGGAACCTGCGCGCCGTCAATATTGAAGTCATTGATTGAGTATGTTCCGTAAGCTTCAGTGAGTCCGACTATTCCGTTGGTTCCCACGAAGATTGAATCCCAGCATACTCCGTTGAACTTGATGCTCTTTCCGGTTGTATCCTGACCGTAAGCGAGCAGAATGTCTTTCAGCTTCAGTTTGAAATATCCGTCGTCAAGGCTTCCTACGATAGAAGCGCCAGGCTGAGTAACGGCATTCAATACCAGGCTTGTGCTTCCTGCAGTGTCTTTCAGGCAGTAGTTAGGGAAAGACGGCTGATCGGTCGCATTTGAATTTGCGAAATAGTTGTCATCATACACGCCGTAATTCTTTGCAATTGTTGAAGCAACGGATCTTGCTGTATCGTTGGATCTGTTTTGATCAGAGCCAAGCTGTGTATACACAGTAATTGTGTAAGTATTTCCGATTACCGGAACAAAGGAGTTTGCAAAAGTTACTTCCTTTGAAGAACCGACACCAAGAGTATCGGAGATTGTACTAGAGTATCCACCCGGAGAAATAGTGCAGGTGATATTAAATGGTGTTGACTGAGCACCGGAGCCAAAATTCCTTATAGTTGCCCTTGGAGCTAATGAATTGCCGTCAACAAGGATCGGATTTCCGGGGTTATTAATCGTTGTGGTACCTACATCATCTACAAGCGGAGCAGACCATCTGTAGGTTTGGCCCGATGCCGGGAATACTGTTGAGCTCCATGTACATGTTGCTGCATTTGTTCCGCCGGCAGTTGTAGCTGCCCAGTTTGTTGTGGTAGTTCTGTTGTTGTAGTCAGCGTTAGTTGCACCTCTTAGGCCAACCTGGCAAGTTCTTGTTGCAACTGAACCAGACCAGCTTCCATACACAACTTCTATGTTTCCGTTGGCTTCATAGAGTTTGATCTGGAAGTTAGTATTCTCAAGAGTATCAGAAGCACCGAACCTTCTGAAGTTCTTCCACTGAATTGTATGAACTCTGTTTCCGACAGTTCCGGTAGTTCCTCTAACGATGCTTCCTGAAGCTATCTGAAAAACTGCGTTAGTAGTAGCTGCAGTTGTCGGGTTGGAAATATCAATCGTTCCCGCACCGCTATTAAATGCAACGACTGTTGTACCAACGGGAATTCCTGTACCGGTAATTACTTTTCCGACGATAACACCGGCAAATCTCTGAACGCCTGTGATCTGTGTTGCACCAAGCGTAGCGCTTCCTCTTACGCCATAGTTTCCCTGCAAGTCATTTGCAAGCGCTCCTACAGCACCCGCGTAGGCGGTGGTTCCGCTGATTGGAGAATAAAGAGTTGTGCCCGGAAGAGTTGCGCCAAATGTAATTAATCCGTTGGTGGTAATGGCAAAACTTGTGTAACCGGTGCCGTTGAATGTGAATGTGAACGGCAGTGCATTTGTGCCGTAAACAACATCGTCAAGGCTTGCTGCACCTGTTGTGCCTGTGGCGAGAGCCACTGTAGTGTCACCTGTGATTTCGGTGTAAACACCGGAAGTCTGTGTAAACTGCAATGTATTGATCTGTGCCTGTGCGGCTACAGTCAATGCAAAGACGAAAAACAAAGAAAGAATTTTCTTCATATTTTCTTCCAATTAAGTTTGATTAATAAAATATTCGGCTGATTTTACAAAAAACGCAACCTTCACAGTGATCTTATTTTGCCGAATAAAAAAAAGAAAACTGCAAAGGCAAGAATGCCTGCGCGCACCCCTTTCGTTAAGTGAGATTGATTAGATTTAAAGAATTTGGATGTGTGGCAAGATAGGAATATTTATTGGAAATTTCCAACAAGAAAACAAATTGAGTTGAGAGTTGAAAATTGAAGATTGAAAATTGAAGATTGAAAATTGAAATGTGAGGTGTGTGGAGAGGTTACCACGGGACGCCCCCCTTGGTAAAGGGGGGTTGTCTCGAAGACAACTCAGTTATTGGTTGATATAGATTTCTTGAGAAAAGTGCAGGGTTGGTTTTCAACTATCTTGATCGTTGCATCACAACCCCCCTGCCCCCCTTTGATAAGGGGGGTGAGAACAGGACGCTCCCCTTGGTAAAGGGGGTTATCTCGAAGACAATTCAGTTATTGGTTGATATAAATTTCTTGAGAAAAGTGCAGGGTTGGTTTTCAACTATCTAGATCGTTGCATCACAACCCCCCTGCCCCCCCCGCCTGCATTGCTTTAGCAATTACTCTCTTTGGCGGGCCCGCCTGCAGCGATTCATCAAGTTTCATCGTTTCGGGCAGGCAGGCTTTTTTTAAGGGGGGTGAGAACTTTCACCTTACTTCTTCTGAATCCTCGCCAGCAGTTCCCTGGCCTTCGCATTTGCCGGATCGGCTTCAATTGCCATCTTAGCAAACGCTTCTGCTTTTTCCTTCTTACCGTGATTATAAAAATACTCCGCCTGATTATAGAAAGATTTGAGGTAAACATTGGCTACAAAGTTTACATTAAAATCTTCGCTAGGGTATGTCTTGAATTTGAAATCAGTAATATCAAAATCAGTGAATGTTGAATCCTTGGAATATTTCAGAAGCATTCCGTGCGGAAGGCGGTAGAAGTCCTTAGTGAAATTATTCTGAAGCGTCAGTGCGTTGCCGTCGTCAATATCATACGTAGTAAGAAAATCCCTTTGTCCGTAATTCTGATTTACAATGCTTCTCATCAGATCATCAAAGGAAGTCTGAAGCTTGCCGATGTTTCTTCTTTCAGACTCAGTCTTCGGATTGGTGTAACTTTCCTTATTGAATCTGAGATCTGTCATCATTCTCAAATATTCATCAAACTCCTTCTTGCTTTTTTGATAGAGTTCGGGATCAAATTCCTTGATGTGATTTATGTACCAGTCATTTGTAAAAAGCTCTCCGTTGATTACGGTAACATCGGTCCTGTATTTTTCTACAAACTGCAGATAGAATGACGGCGTGAATGTCGTGAGTATAATTGATCTCTGCGGAGCAGATCTGAACACGTTGATCGCAAAATCCTGAGCAATTGTTTCTTTGCTTCTGTCCAACTTCCCGTAATTCAGTATCAATGGTGAAAGTGAAATGAGAACGGCAACATATCCAAGGACTGCCTTGTTTCCGCTTGCTTTGTCAATTATGTATTTCATACCGAATCCTGATATTATAACCGTTACAATGATTGCCAGAAGGAAATAGTTGAAGATATCAAGGATGGAATAATTCACTGCAAGTGCTACACAAGTAACAAATGATATCAGCAGATAGATCAGAAATGTTTTTGAGTTTTTGTACAAGTATATAATTCCAAAAGGCATCAAGAGCAAATGAACAAATCCAAACTCCGACGGAAACCGTTTAAAGAATCTTTTAAATTGCGCCGCAGAATTTTCCGTTGCGGCAAACATCCTGTCACCGAAATCACTTCCCGTAATATGCCTGAACCATGATGACAGATCACCTGTATCTCCCCAGTGAAGAACAGAGTTGTCACCGCGCACAAGCAGATAGAAGTACGGAGTAAGTCCGATTAAGAACAGAAGCGATATCAAACCCAGCTTTGGTAAAATAGTCTTGGACACCGGAAGATATACATAAGCTAAATACAGCAAGCCCGGCATCATGAAAGCAAGGGACAGGTGATGTGAAAATCCAAGTCCGGCAACATAAATTAAGAGAATGAAATATCTGCCCTTTGAAGTTGCATCTTCATCGGAGAATGTCACAACGGAAATGAGATACATGAGAGATATGATGAACAAGCAATGTAGCGCATAGACCTCGAGCTGATTGGCGGAATCCCAGAACGTGAATGAAAACGCAAGAAGAAAAGATGCTGCAAGCGAGATGTTGCATTTCAGTAATAATGACACGGATGACAAACTTTCCCTACTTGATTTGGAGACGGGTTTATCGCTTTGATCTTTCAGAGCACCGAGAAGGAAGAACATGAAGTTGAATAACACGGCAATTGCTGCAGAAGCAATCACTGCAGACATCAGGTTAAGATTATAGATCTCTTCATTGAACGGCAGATGTGAGAACAGGTTTCCAATCAGGGTGAAAAGCGGATAACCGGTAGGATGCGCCACGCCGAGTTTTGCTGCTACGGCAGACAGTTCATCAGAATCAATGAAAGTCAATCCCGGAAGGAGTGTCAGGACATAAATAATCAAAGGTACGAAGAAAGAAATTACAGTATAGATTCTTCTCACTGTCTGTGAATTGAATTATTGATGGCTTTTGAAAGGAGCAAATTTACGGAATTGCATTTGAAAATGCTTTGATCAAATGATTCTTAATTAGAGAGGTTAATTTCTTCGGAGAATGCAGAGCTGGCTTCAAGTTCCTTGCTCACTGCTTCACAACCCCCCTGCCCCCCTTTGTTAAGGGGGTGAGACACAGTACTCCCCCCTTGATAAAGGTTGTCTCAAAACAATGTCGTTCTCATTTTGAAAAGTATCGGGTAATGGAGTTTTCGGTTGGAATTTAGAATTGGACGTAACTTGCCTTCTTGCTTTTATGCAAGTTTGATCTTACCTGTTTCCC